>Ga0105243_10002332_pt1 | contig 15887 bp, 19 predicted proteins | sample KBSM34metaG_FD_81525 | JGI IMG/M metagenome (GOLD analysis project Ga0105243, IMG submission 81525) | Miscanthus rhizosphere microbial communities from Kellogg Biological Station, Michigan, USA - KBS M3-4 metaG | ecosystem: Host-associated > Plants > Roots > Rhizosphere > Soil | place... | reverse complement strand
GTCGACCGCCGAAGGCAACAGCACCTATGAGCTCAACCGCAACCTGATCCTCGCCGACGGCGCGCGGGCTGACTCCGTGCCGAACCTCGAGATCGAGACCGGCGAGATCGTCGGCGCCGGGCACGCTTCGGCGACCGGGCGATTCGATGACGAGCAGCTGTTCTACCTGCAGTCCCGTGGCATCACCGAGGACGAGGCCCGGCGGCTTGTCGTGCGAGGCTTCTTCGCCGGCATCGTCAACCGGATCGGCGTCAGCGAGGTCCAGGAGCACCTGATGTCCGCGATCGACGCCGAGCTGCTGGGTTTGTACTTCGCCGACGCGGGCCAGTTCTTCGAGCAGCGCCTGCTGGTGGATCACTCACAGCCGCACTGCAAGTCGAATGTCGTCTACAAGGGCGCGCTGCAGGGCGATCCGCACTCCGGCAAGCCGGACGCGCACACCGTCTGGGTGGGCGACGTGCTCATCCGCGCCGCGGCCGAGGGCACCGACACCTTCGAGCTCAACCGCAACCTGGTGCTCACCGACGGCGCCCGCGCCGACTCGGTGCCGAACCTCGAGATCGAGACCGGCGAGATCGTCGGCGCGGGGCACGCCAGCGCCACCGGCCGATTCGACGACGAGCAGCTGTTCTATCTGCGTTCGCGGGGCATCCCGGAGGACCAGGCCCGTCGCCTGGTGGTCCGTGGGTTCTTCCACGAGATCATCAACCGCATTGCCGTCCCGGAGGTGCGCGAGCGCCTCGAAGCAGCCATCGAGGTCGAGCTCGCCGCGGTCGGCGTCTGAGATCGCCGACACCACACTTCTCTAAGGAACATTGAATGACCACCTCTGAAAACTCGGTTCTGGAAATCAAGGACCTGCACGTCAACGTCGCCACCACCGACGAGAACGCCGAGCCGATCAACATCCTCAAGGGCGTGAACCTCACGGTCCGCTCGGGGGAGACCCACGCGATCATGGGCCCGAACGGCTCCGGCAAGTCGACCCTGTCGTACGCCATCGCCGGCCACCCCAAGTACGTGGTGACCTCCGGCAGCATCACCCTCAACGGTGAGAACGTGCTCGAGATGAGCGTCGACGAGCGGGCCCGCGCCGGCCTGTTCCTCGCCATGCAGTACCCGGTCGAGGTGCCCGGCGTCTCGATGTCGAACTTCCTGCGCACCGCTGCGACCGCGGTCCGCGGCGAGGCCCCCAAGCTCCGGCACTGGGTCAAGGAGGTCAAGGAGTCCCTGACCGAGCTCGAGATCGATCCGTCGTTCAGCGAGCGCAGCGTCAACGAGGGCTTCTCCGGCGGCGAGAAGAAGCGCCACGAGATCCTTCAGCTGGGCCTGCTCAAGCCGAAGATCGCGATCCTCGACGAGACCGACTCCGGCCTCGACGTGGATGCGCTGCGCATCGTGTCCGAGGGCGTCAACCGATACAAGGAGCGTGAGCACGGCGGCGTCCTGCTGATCACGCACTACACCCGCATCCTGCGGTACATCACCCCGGAGTTCGTGCACGTTTTCGTCGGTGGCCAGATCGTCGAGTCCGGCGGCGCGGAGCTCGCCGACGAGCTCGAGGAGAACGGCTACGTCCGATTCACGCAGGCTGCAGCGACAGGAGCCTAGTTCCATGACCACCTCGGTGAAGGAACTCGACATCACCAGGATCCGGAAGGACTTCCCGATCCTCGGCCGTACGGTGCGCGACGGTAAACCGTTGGTGTACCTGGATTCCGGGGCGACCTCGCAGCGCCCCGTCCAGGTGCTCGATGCCGAGCGGGAGTTCCTCACCACCTGCAACGCGGCCGTGCACCGCGGGGCGCACCAGCTCGCGGAGGAGGCGACCGACGCGTACGAGGGTGCGCGCGCGGCGATCGCCGACTTCGTCGGGGCCGACGCCGACGAGCTGACGTTCACCAAGAACGCCACCGAGTCGCTGAACCTGGTGACCTATGTGCTCGGTGACGAGCGCTTCGAGCGACACCTGCGCCCGGGCGACGAGATCGTCATCACCGAGCTCGAGCACCACGCGAACCTGGTGCCGTGGCAGGAGCTGGCCCGTCGGACCGGCGCGACACTGCGCTGGTACGGGGTGACCGACGACGGCCGCATCGACCTGGAGTCGCTGGAGCTGACCGACGCGGTCAAGGTCGTGTCGTTCACGCACCAGTCGAACGTGACGGGAGCCGTGGCGCCGGTGGCCGAGCTGGTCCGCCGGGCCAGGGCGGTCGGCGCGCTGGTCGTGCTCGACGCGTGCCAGTCGGTGCCGCACATGCCGGTGGACTTCCATGCGCTGGACGTGGACTTCGCGGCGTTCTCCGGGCACAAGATGCTCGGGCCGTCGGGCGTCGGCGTGCTCTACGGCAAGCGCGAGCTGCTCGCGTCGATGCCGCCGTTCATCACCGGCGGCTCGATGATCGAGACCGTCACGATGGAGGCGACCACCTACGCAGCCCCGCCGCAGCGTTTCGAGGCCGGCGTGCCGATGACCTCGCAGGTCGTCGCGCTGGGTGCGGCCGTGCACTACCTGAACGAGCTCGGCATGGACTCCGTTGCTGCGCACGAACACGAGCTGACGGCGCTGGCGCTCGAACAGCTCGGGGCCATCGAGGGCGTGCGGATCATCGGTCCGACCACCCCCGAGAACCGCGGCGGCGCGGTGTCCTTCGTGGTGGACGGAATCCACGCGCACGACCTCGGCCAGATCCTCGACGACGAGGGCATCGCGATCCGGGTCGGCCATCACTGCGCCTGGCCGCTGCACCGCCACTTCGGCGTGGCGGCGACCGCCCGCGCATCGTTTGCCGTCTACAACACAGCCGACGAGGTGTATGCGCTGGCGGCGGCCATCCGTCGGGCGCAGGACTTCTTCGGTACGCACCCCTCGCCGGGTGCTACCGACGACTCGGTCGACGGGGCTTCGTAGACATGCGGATGGAGCAGATGTACCAGGAGGTCATCCTGGATCACTACAAGCATCCGCACGGGCGGGGGCTGCGGGAGCCGTTCGGCGCCGAGGTGCACCACGTCAACCCGACCTGCGGCGACGAGGTCACGCTGCGGGTCGCGCTGACCGACGACGGCCGGGTGGGGGACATCTCGTACGACGGGCAGGGCTGCTCGATCAGCCAGGCCTCGACCTCGGTGCTCACCGATCAGGTCGTCGGGCTGAGCGTGCGGGATGCGCTCGCGACGGTCGACGCGTTCGATGCGATGATCACCAGCCGCGGCAACATCGAGGGCGACGAGGACGTGATCGGCGACGGGATCGCGTTCGCGGGCGTCTCGAAGTACCCGGCCCGCGTGAAGTGCGCGTTGCTGGGATGGATGGCATTCAAGGATGCCGTTGTTCAAATAGTCGACGGCGCCGACGCTGCGCCCACGAAGAATGTCATCGGCACCGCTGTGCCGGTCCAGACCGGAGGATCGTCATCATGACCGAGACCCAGGCAAACACCGAGTCCACCGAGGACCAGGCCGTGCAGGAGTCCGCGCCCGCCGCCGATGAGCAGGCGGTCATCGAGCTGACCCCCGACCAGCAGGCCGTGGTGGACGAGCTCGAGGAGGCGATGCGCGACGTCGTCGACCCCGAGCTGGGGATCAACGTGGTCGATCTCGGCCTCGTGTACGGCATCAGCGTCGACGCCGAGGATGTCGCCATCGTCGACATGACGCTGACGTCCGCGGCCTGCCCGCTGACCGATGTGATCGAGGAGCAGGCGCGCGGCGCCCTGGTCAAGAGCGGCCTCGTGAACGACTTGAAGATCAACTGGGTCTGGATGCCGCCGTGGGGCCCGGACAAGATCACGGAGGACGGCCGCGATCAGCTGCGGGCGCTCGGCTTCACCGTCTGATCCGAACGTGACAGAGAAGGCGCCAGACCCGAGTGATCGGGTCTGGCGCCTTTGTCATGCGGTCATGGGGATCAGTTGACGCGCACCGTACCAGTGCAGGACGTGGTCGGGATGCTCCACAGCGCATTCCGGTTGACCGCACTCCTGGTGATCTCGACGTCACCGGGACCGCTGTTGAGACGGAGGTTGACGGAGCTGCCCATACCGATCGGCGTGGTCGCGGTGAGAGTGCCCCTGGCCCCGGTGGTCTTGTTGTGCCAGTCGAGGCGGGTGTCCGACAGGTAGGGCGGGGCGAAGAACCAGAGGCTCGACACGTCGGCGAGGGTGAGGTTGCCGGTGCCGGGTCCGTCCTGATAGAAGAATGCCCTGCTGGCGATGTACGGCTGGTCGACGATGTACGGGCTCAGGCCGAAGCATGTGCTCATGGGTACGACCTGTGTTTCTGCCGCTGCCGATCCGGCGCCCGCGACGAGGCCCCCCGCGATTCCGGCCGATACCGCCGCAGCGGTTGCTATGCGTCGAAAGGTGTTGCCGTTCATGTACATAATCTCCCCTGTTTGTTGAAACTAACCGTTTCCGATCATGTCAAAGCCCCGCGATGATTCGGAGTGCCGACACACGAAAATCGGGAGAAACCGACAATTCGTTACGTGCGTCCAGAAGTATTCGGGCCGAGCATCCCTGGATTGCCTCTCACGCCGTGATCAACAGATACGCGGCCACGACGGAGCCGACCGCGGCGGTGCCGTAACACAACACCGCGAGCGGACCCCGCGCCCCGCCGAGCCGCAGGCCGTGCTGCAGCAGGAACCGCAAGCGGTGCGCCGCGTGGAACAGCGCGAGCACGCAGAGCCCGATGAGCACCAGCACCGTGATCGGGTTGCGCAGCACGGAGTGCAGGTGTTGATGGTCGGGCGCCTGGATCCAGCCGAGCGGTATCGCGACGCCGAACAGGATCAGCAGGGCGGGAGCGAGCAGGGCGGCGGCCATCCCGCCCCCGCTGAACAGCAGCCAGAACATCGGTTCGGGGGACCGCCTGGTGTTGGCCCGCCCGGTCGGATTCGGTGCCGTCGTCATCGCAGGATCACCCACACCGCGATGATCGAACACACGATCCACAGCAGGTAATGTGCGGCGACCACCGCGGCAGGCCGAACGGGGCGTCCGCCCAACCGGACCACCATCGCCTTGGGGGCCAGGTTGAACCAGGTCACGGCGTGCAGCAGCACGAACGCCGCCGCGATCACGTTGAGGGCGATCACCCATGGGCGCGCACTCCAGTCGAGGAAGTCCCGATAGGGCTCGGGACCGGAGCCGACCGCGACGACCAGCATCAGCGTGAACGCGACGAACCAGGCCACGAACACGCAGGACAGCTCGCGCAGCGCGAACAGCAGGTAGGACCGGCGCCGCAGCCACCACAGCCGCGAGACCGGCTGACGGTACGGGCGCGCGGGAGCGAGGCCGCTACCCGAGGCGGTCATCGTGCACCCCGGGGTAGCAGGAACTCCTTGAGCGACTTCGTCGCCGCGGTCAGCTTGTAGCGCTGGATCGCGCCTGCGGGGTCGACGCCCTTGGGGCACGCCACGCTGCACTCGCCGACGAGGGTGCAGGCCCACGCGCCCTCCGCCGAGGCCAGCACATCGCGCCGGTCCTCGGCGCCCTGGTCCCGGGAATCCAGGTTGTACCGCTGGCCGAGCGCGATCACCGCGGGCCCGAGGAAGGTGGGTTCGAGGGCGTACACCGGGCAGGCCGAGTAGCAGAGCATGCAGTTGATGCACATGCTGTAGCGCTGGTACGCCTCCTTCTCCTCGGGCGTCTGCAGATACTCGCCGTCCTCCTGCTCGTCCTCGTCCGCGCGGATCAGCCAGGGCTTGACCTTGGGCAGCTTGGCCATGAAGTCGCTGATGTCGACGACGAGGTCGCGGATCACCGGGAAGTTCCGCATCGGTTCGACCCGGATCGATCCGGGGGCGTAGTCGGTCAGGAACGTCGAACAGGCCAGCTTCGGCTCGCCGTTGACCGTCATGCCGCAGCTGCCGCAGATCCCCATCCGGCAGGACCATCGGTAGGACAGCGTGCCGTCCAGCCGGTCCTTGATGTGGTTGAGTCCGTCGAGGATGGTCCACTCCTTACGCAGTGGGACCCGATAGCACTGCGGCGCGGGCACGGACTCCTGCTCCGGCCGGTACCGCGTGACCTCGACGGCGATGGTGTCGTGGTCGGCCATCGCTCACCTCCCGTATACCCGTTGCCCCGGGGGCCAGCGGGTGATCGTCACCGGCAGATACGAGACCCGAGCCTCGCCATCCGGTTGCCGGTGGATCAGTGAATGAGCCAGGTATCTGTCGTCGTCGCGGTCCGGGAAGTCGGTGCGCTGGTGGGCACCTCTGGACTCCTCGCGCCGCAGCGCGCTGTCGACGATGCACTCGGCGACGTCCAACATCCCCGAGAGTTCGAGAGTGGCGATCAGTTCTGTGTTGAACGTCCGGCTGTGATCATCGATGACGGCGGCCGCGTAGCGCTGCTTCAGTTCGCGGATCCGATCGATCGCCGTGCGCAGGGTGCGCTGGTCCCGGTAGATGCCGGCGCCGGACTCCATCGCCTCCTGCATCCCGGTTCGGATGTCGGCGATCCGGTCGGGCCTTGGACCGCCCGCGCCGTCGTGACGAGCGAGTTCGCGTTCGAGTCGACGTTGCTCGTCGCGTCCCTGCGCCTCGATCGCTGCGGTGGGACCGGCGGTGTGAGCCGCCGCAGCGTATGCGGTGGCGGCCTCTCCGGCACGGGCGCCGAAGACGAGCAGCTCCGGCAGCGAGTTCGAACCGAGACGGTTGGCGCCGTTGATGCTGACACAGGCGACCTCGCCCGCGGAGTACAGCCCGGTCAGATCGGTGGCTCCGTGCAGGTCGGTGTGGATCCCGCCCATCATGTAGTGCACGACCGGGCGTACCGGGACCAGCTCGTGGACCGGGTCGATGTTCTGGTAGCTCGCGCACAGTTCCCTGACGAACGGCAGCTTCGCGTCGATGACGTCGGCGCCGAGATGACGCAGGTCCAGGTGGACGATCGGTCCGTCGGGCGTGTCGATCGTCCTGCCCTTCTCCTGCTCGTGCACGAAGGCCTGGGAGAGCCGGTCCCGCGGCCCCAACTCCATGCTGCGCAGCACCGGTCCCGGCGTGGGCGTGCCGAGGTCGTAGTCCTGGAGGTAGCGATACCCGTCCTTGTTGATCAGCCAGCCGCCCTCGGCCCGGACGGCCTCCGTGATGAGGATGCCGGTGAACGGCAATCCGGTCGGGTGGTACTGGACGAACTCCATGTCCTTCAGACCTGCCCCGGCCCGGTAGGCCAGGGCCATCCCGTCGCCGGTCTTGATGGTGGCGTTGGTGGTGAACGGGAACACCCTGCCGCAGCCCCCGGTGCACACGATGACGGCGTCGGCGACGATCGTCTCGATCCGGCCGGTGGACAGCTCGATGGCCACCACGCCCCGCACCCGCCCGTCGTCGACGAGCAGCGTGGTGGCGAACCACTCGTCGTAGCGCACGATGTCCGGGTACGACAGCGCCTTCTGGAAGAGGGTGTGCAGCAGGTGGAATCCGGTCTTGTCGGCGGCGAACCAGGTGCGTTTCCTCTTCATCCCGCCGAACGCGCGCACGGCGATGTGCCCGTCCGGTTGTCTGCTCCACGGGCAGCCCCAGTGCTCCAGGCGGAGCAGCTCCTTCGGTGCTTCGTCGATGAATGCCTCGACGGCGTCCTGGTCGCAAAGCCAATCGCTGCCGGACACGGTGTCGTAGGCGTGCTCGTCGAGGGAGTCGTCCGGGGCGATGACCGCGGCGGCGCCACCCTCCGCGGAGACGGTGTGGCTGCGCATCGGGTAGACCTTCGACACGATCGCAACGCTGCGGTTCGGGTCGGATTCCGCGATCGAGATGGCCGCACGCAGTCCGGCGCCACCGCCGCCGACGATGACGACAGAGTGGAATGCGGTCATCGCTCAGGCCTCGTGGTTGCCGCTGTGCTCATCCGCCAGGACCTTGCCGTCGTGCCGAATCGTCTTGATGCGCACGGATCCGTCGTGATACTCGTGGCGGATCACGCGGCAACCGCACGCGTAGACGCGGTCGTCGATGAGCAATCCCGCGTCGTCGTTCTCCTGGTGGCGTCGCCCGTCCACGGCGTGTCCGCACGGAGCCGGCTCCGCGGTGAAGGGGGAACTGGTGCTGATCATCGCCCACCTCCTTGCCTGGCAGGTGGCCACAACGACGATCGGTCTCCTCGGCCGGACAGTCGGGGCCAGGCGCCACGCGATCCGTGTGATCCATCTCACATCGGACGATACGCTCATTTGGCTGGGATCGACCCGGTGCGGACCCGTAAGTTAACGGCAGTTCTCAATTCTGGGGAGGTGGCGTGTGGTGGTTGGATGCCGGGCCGCGGTGCTGTCCGGATACGGCGAGCCCGCCCGGATCCGCGACATCCAGACCGACACGCTGAGAGATCGGGAGATCCTGGTGCGGATGGCCGGCGTCGGCATCTGTCACACCGATCTGACGGCGGCCGCGGGGAGGATTCCCTTTCCGCTGCCTGCCGTTCTCGGACACGAAGGATCGGGCGTGGTGGAGTCGATCGGGCCGGGCGTCGACTCGCTCCGCCCCGGTGATCACGTCGTCCTGAGCTTCGCGTCGTGTCGGAGCTGCCGGAACTGCAAAGGGGGCCACCCGGCCTACTGTGCGGGTTTCGCCGCGCTCAACTACTCGGGGTACCGGCCGGACGGCACTACCACGCTGCGGTCCGGAGCCGAGGACGTGCACGGCGGGTGGTTCGGTCAGTCCTCCTTCGCGACACACGCCGTGGTGGGCGAGGCGGGTGCGGTCAAGGTCGCGGACGACCTCCCGCTGGCGTTGCTCGGGCCCCTCGGCTGCGGCATCCAGACCGGCGCGGGCGCGCTGATGCGGGTGTTGCGACCCCACCGGGCTCCTCGGTCGTCGTCTTCGGCGCCGGTGCGGTCGGACTGGGGTCGGTCCTGGCGGCCGCTGCCATCGGATGCGCGACCGTCATCGTGGTCGATCCGCTGCCCGCCCGCCGGGCACTGGCCCTCACGCTCGGCGCCACCGCGGCGCTGGACAGCGCGGACCCCGGGCTCGGCCGCGAGCTGCGCAGGCTGACGGATGGCGGCGCGGACCACAGCGTGGACACCGTCAGCAGCGAGGAAGTCCTGAACCTGGCGGTTGCCGCGCTGCGTTCGCCGGGCAGTTGCGCGACCGTGGGCCTGCGAGGTCGACGCAATCCGGTGCTTCTCGACCAGTCGAGCCTGTTGATGGGCCGCAGCGTGACCGGTGTCATCGAGGGCGACGTAGACCCGCGGGCGTTCATTCCCGAGCTCATCGACCTCTGGCGGGCCGGGCGCTTTCCGTTCGAGGAGATGATCACGACCTTCCCGTTCGAGGAGATCGAGACGGCGCTCGCGGCGGCGGCGAGCGGGGCCGTGGTCAAGCCGGTGCTCACGTTCTGAACTACCGCAGTCAACCGACCGATTCATCCGAAGACAGGAAGAGGCCGTGGCCGACACACAGAGATTCCGGGAGCTGCTCGGGAGTGAAGTGCCCGTCGATCCGCGCGATCTCGATGGCATCTGTGCGGCGCTGCCGACTGTGCACATCGATGAGCTCGAGGGCAGATGGCGGGGCAGCGGCTTCGAGACAGGGCATCGCACGGGCAGGCTGCTCGCCAGGTCCGGGTGGTATGGCAAGAACTTCGGAGCGCGATTCGATGTACAGCCGCTGCTGTGCCGCGGGCCGGACGGCGAGCTCTACTCCGACGTGGCGGCGGGCAAGGGGGAGGCGAGCCTGTGGATGGTGGAGTTCAGGGGCGAGTGCACCGCGACGATGATCTACGACGGGATGCCGGTGTTCGACCACTTCAAGCGCGTCGACGATCGGACCCTGATGGGCATCATGAACGGCAAGGACGTGCTCGACGGCGGCGAGCATTTCTACTTCGCCCTTGTCAAGGACGAGGCCGGATAGCCGGCCTTCCGTCACATCGGGGCGAGGCGTCGCAGCAGCTCGGTGGCCTCACCGCGGTCCACCGGCTCGAAGAACCGCCGGTCGACCGCCTCGACCGCGTCGATCGCCCGCGGCGCCAGTGCGGCGCCGGTGTCGGTGACCCGTAGCAACTTGGCTCGGGTATCCGCGGGATCGACGTGGCGCTCGATCAGTCCCTTCTTCTCCAGCGTGCGCAATACCTGCGAGGTCATCTTCACATCGGTTCCGGCCTGGCGAGCCAGGGCGAGTTGGTTCGGGTTCTCGTCGTGGGTGTTGAGCCACCAGGTGCAGGCCAGCAGGACGAATTGGACGTGGGTGAGCCCGAGGGGTTCGAGCGCCTCGGCGATGCCACGCTGCCAGCGCAGCGTGGCGTGCCAGAGCAGGAACCCCGGGCTCTCACCGGGTCGAAGCGGCATGATCGAGCGCCTTCGCGATGAGGGTCGCCATGGTGTCGGGCCAGTCGCCGGTGACCGCGGGCCCGATCTCGGGGCCGACCACGTCGGCGCCGGCGCCGGTGATCTCCATCCGGTACGTGACGCGGGTGCCGCCGTCGGCGAGGGTCTCGGCGCGATGCGCGGTCCGCAAGGTCAGGCCTTCGATCACTGCCTCGTCCACGAACAGCCGGTTCTCGGTGACCTCGGCAAGGCGCAGGTGCACCGGTTCGTCGCCTGCGGGTTTCATGATGATCTCGGTGCCGTCGGTGAAGTCGCCCCGGATCTCGATGTGCTCGATGTCGGCATTCCAGATGCCCCAGTTCGCGACGTCAGCCCACAGGCGCCAGATCGACTCGGGGGTGGCCGCGGTGTCGATGCTGTGTTCGTACTCCCACATGGTGCGCTCCTCGATAGATGTTCTGCGTGCAGACTATCTGTGCGCAGACTATCTGTCCACGGGAGTGGGACGCGATCCTGCGGGGCGGTTCAGCCGGTCTTGCGGGTGGGGGAGCGCTTGGCGGGTGCCTTCTTGGCCGCGGACTTCTTCGCGGGCGCGGTCTTCGGGGCAGCCTCGCCGGACTTGCCCGACTTCGCCGCATCGACGCTGCGTTGCAGGGCGGCGACCAGGTCCACGACCTCCGCGTCCTCTTTGTGTGCGGCGACCTCCTCCGGCGGGGTGACCTTCTTGCCGCCGTTCTTGATCGCCTCGTCGAGCATCTTCTGCAGCTGGATCTGGTACTCGTCGGTGTACGACTCGGGCTCGAAGTCCTCGGACATCGACTCCACCAACGACTTTGCCATCGTCAGTTCCTTGTCGCTCGGAGCGGCCGCCTTGTCGAGGGTCTCGAACTCCGCGGCCCGCACCTCGTCGGGCCAGAGCAGGGTCTGGATGACCAGCACGCCCTCACGCACCCGCAGTGCGGCGAGCCGGGTGCGCTGACGCAGCGTGAAGTGCACCAGCGCGGTGCGGTCGCTCTCGGTCAGTGTGGACGCGAGCAGCTGGTAGGCCTTGGGGGAGGCGGAGTCCGGCTCGAGGTAGTAGCTCTTCTCGAACAGGATCGGATCGATCTGCTCGGACGGCACGAACTGTAGGACCGGGATCTCGTGCTTCTCGGCGGCGGGCAGCTCGTCGAAGTCCTCGTCGGTGAGGATCACCTGCGTCCCGTCCTCGGACGAATACGCCTTGTCGATGTCGGCGAACTGGATGGTCTTGCCGCATTCCTGGCAGACACGGTTGTATTTGATACGGCCGCCATCGGCGCCGTGGACCTGGTGGAACTTGATGTCATGGTCCTCGGTCGCGGTGTAGACCTTCACCGGGACGTTCACGAGCCCGAACGCGATGGAGCCTTTCCAAATAGACCGCATGAAACCATGATGGTGCACAGGACGGGATCAGGCCAGGCAGTACCCGAAAATGGGTGGGCAGAGCATGAGTCACAACACCGCGGTGATGGTGGAGGGCAGGCGCCTGTCCCTGACCAATCTGGACAAGGTTCTCTACCCCGAGACGGGGACCACCAAGGCGGAGGTCCTGCAGTATTTCACCACGGTCGGGCCGCTGATGGTGCCGCTGCTCGCCGGTCGTCCGGTCACGAGAAAGCGCTGGCCGGACGGCACGTCCGCGACGCCGTTCTTCCAGAAGAACGTCGACGTGTCGACACCGGACTGGGTGGATCGCCGGACCATGACGCACTCGTCGAAGACCATCACCTACCCGATCGTCGACGACCTGGCGTCGCTGGTGTATTTCGCTCAGGCGGGCTCGCTCGAGTTCCATGTGCCGCAATGGAGATTCGGCGCGACCGGCGTTCCGATGGACCCGGACCGCCTGGTGATCGACCTCGACCCGGGGCCGGGCGTCACGCTGGAGGAGTGTGCCGAGGTGGCCCTACGGGTTCGTGATCGGCTTGCGGACAGCGGCCTTGGTGCGCTGCCGGTGACCAGTGGCAGCAAGGGGATTCACCTGTACGCCGGGATCGGGGAGGGCTGGACGGCGGCGCGGTGCGTGGAGTTCGCGAAGAAGATCGCGGTCGAACTCGAACGGGAGACGCCGAAGTCGGTGATCTCCAAGATGACCAGGGCCGAGCGTGCCGGCAGGGTGTTCGTGGACTGGAGTCAGAACTCGGCGTCGAAGACGACGGTGTCGCCGTACTCGCTGCGCGGCACCGCGATCCCGAACGTGGCCGCCCCGCGGACCTGGGACGAGCTGACCCAGCCGGGACTGCGCCAGTTGGACTTCCGCGAGGTCCTCGACCGGATAACAGCGGGGGGTGAGCAGCCGGGGATCCCGCCTGCTCCGGAGCCCGAGCGCCCAGGTTCCTCGCGCCGATCTCGCGCCGCCGCGAGCGATCTGGCCCCGATGCTGGCGTCGGCGGTGACCGTGGAGGACTTCACGTCCAGGGCCGACCCCGAGGTGTGGGCCCTGGAGCCGAAGCTGGACGGTATTCGCGCCCTTGTGCATTTCGATCACGACGCCGAGAGCGGCGTGTCCACGGTCCGGCTGGTCAGCCGCAGCGGATCGGACCTCACGGCGGGCTATCCGGAGTTGCTGGCCGTTCCGGAAGGCCTGCACGGTCATTCGGGCGTGGTGGACGGGGAGATCGTGGTGCTCGGCGACGACGGCGCCCCGAGCTTCGGCCGGCTGCAGCAGCGGATGGGCCTGACGAAGCCGCGCGATGTGCGAGCGGCGGCGGAGAAGTACCCGGTGCTGTTGGAGATCTTCGACGTCCTGCAGCTCGACGGGACGTCCCTGCGCGCCAAGGTCTACCGGGACCGGCGCAGGGTGCTCGACGCGATACGCCTGGACGAGGACGAGCCCTGGCGGGTGCTCCCGCTGGCGCCCGCGGATCTCGGTGAGGCGCTCGAGTCCAGTCGAACCGCCCGGATGGAGGGGCTGGTCGCCAAGCGCTGGGACTCGACCTACCGGGCAGGCCGATCCGCGTCCTGGCTCAAGCTCAAGCATTTCCTGGACCTCGAGGTGGTGGTGGGTGGCTGGCAGCAGGGGGAGGGTCGTCGGTCGGGGGGTATCGGATCCCTGCTGCTCGGTGTGCCGGAGGGCGCCGGTGGCCTGCGGTACGTCGGCAAGGTCGGGACCGGTTTCAGCGATGCCGCCCTGGCGCGGCTGGCGCGTCTGTTGGCCGACGCGTCCGCGGACAGCTCGCCGTTCGGCGACGCGGTTCCCGCGGTGGATGCTCGCACCGCCCACTGGGTGCGCCCGGAAATCGTGGGGGAGGTGCGGTACTCGGAGGTGACCGGCGACGGGAGGCTGCGCCACCCGAGCTGGCGCGGTCTCCGTCCCGACAAGACACCGGACCAGGTCGCGGGTCTGGGTTGATGAGGATCGGATCGCCGCAACGCCTCCGGCTGCCGTCGCGCCGAACGGCCCCCCAAAGATCGTCGTCATCGGACTCGACGGAACGATGCTCGACCACATCAAGGCCGTCAACACCCCGAACCTGGACCGGCTGATGGCGGAGGGGACCACCGGATCCTCGTCGATCCTGGGCCACCCGACCATCTCCGCGCCGTCCTGGTCCACGATCTTGACCGGTGTCTGGAACGCCGAGCACGGCGTCCAGGACAACTCCTTCGCCGGCGCCCGGTACGACCAGTACCCCAGTGCGTTCACCCAGATCGAGAGGACCGACCCTGGCCGGCCCGATTTCATCTTCACCCAGGTGGATCAGGTGGACGGGGCCGGGCACTGGACCGGCACCCTCGGCCCCGCGTACAACTAGGCCGTGGAAGCGGAGGACATCGAGGTCGGCAGGATCGTTGCTGCGGTGGACCAGCGTCAGCACGACACCGGCGAGGGGTGGACCGTGCTGGTCACCGCCGACCACGGTCACCTGCTGTTCGGTGGGCACGGCGGCCAGACCCCCGACGAGGCATCGACTTTCGTGATCGCGCGCGGCGATGGTTACCAGGCGGGCGGCATCGACAACGGCTACACGATCGCCGACATCACCCCGACCGTGCTGGAGACCCTCGGCGTGCCGCGTCCGGCGAACCTCGACGGCAAGCCGTTGGCGAGGAGCGTGCCGCTGGAGGGCTGACCGTTCGCGGGGTCGGCGTGCGTTGACGGCTGTCGAGGTGGCGTGTCGGTGCGGGTTGCTAGTTTGGTGTGGGCGGCTCCGATCGGGCACTGCTCGACGGTTTCTCCGAAAGGCGTTCTCTCACATGGTGATGGGTGCTACCCATGCTGTTTCCGGCGCGGTCGCGGGTCTGCTTGCCGCACAGGTTCTTCCACCCGAATGGGGTGGGCCGACCTCGACGGCCGAGGTGTTCACCTTTGCGGGAGTGTGCGCGGGTGCCGCGCTGCTGCCCGACCTCGACACGGCGCAGTCCACGGTCGCGAGGTCCTTCGGTCCGGTCAGCCAGCTGGTCGCCCGCGGTGTGGACGAGCTCTCGTTGTGGTTCTACCGGCTCACCCGCGGGAAACGGGACCCCAAGCGTCGCGGCGGCCACCGGACGCTCACGCACACAGCGTTGTTCGCGATCGCGTTGAGCGCGGGGATCTCCGCGTTGGTGATCGAGTTCGGGCGCCCGGCGATCATCGGCACCCTGTTCGTCACCCTCGGCCTGGCGCTGCGCGGCCTGGCGGGGAGCTGGGCCGCGCGCAACGGCTGGATCGCGGTCACCCTCGTCGCCGCGGCGCTCTCGGCGTTCACCTGGACCTGGTACCCGGACGAGGTGGGCTCCAGGGCACTCGGCGTCGCGGTTGGCCTCGGATGCGCGGTGCACTGCCTCGGCGATGCGATCACCAAGGAGGGCGTGCCGTTCCTCGCGCCGTTCCTGCCCTGGGGGCGCAGGCGGTGGTGGGAGCTGCGCCTGCCGTCGATGCTCTCGATCCGGGCAGGCGGCACGGTCGAAAAGGTGGTCCTCGGTCCGCTGCTGACCCTCGTCGCGGTTGGTCTTGCGGTCTGGGCGATCGACGGTGTCCCCGGCGCGGTCACCGAGGTCGTGGCCGAGATCAGCGCCTGGGGGTGATGGTCGGCAGCGCCGCTCTCGCCAGCGTGCGCCGGACCGGGTTCGGGGCTCGTCGGAACACCGCGGCCATCGCCAGGCCCACGGCCACCGGGTCGGCACGCTCGGAGAGATAGGCGTGCTGTCGGCCGGCGGGCAAGTCGAAGAACGCCTCGAAGAACTCCGTTGTGAGTGGGGGTGGCAGCCGGAGCAGCGCGCGCAGCCCGACCTCGCGCAGACCGCGGACCGCCCGGGCGGCGGTAGGCCACAGCGCGGCAGTCGGATCGTCGTCGTCGAGGATGGCGCCGACCAGGCCGTCGACGGCGGACAGCGAGGCGGCGACGCTGTACCCCGTGCCGGGGTGCATGACCCCGGCCCGCGCGCCGAAGGTGGCCGCCGCGCCCTCCGCGCGCGGAACCTGAACCGGGAACCGCACCCGTTCGCGTTCCCCGTTGGCGGTAACCGGCACCCTCCGCGTGCGCAGCCTGGTCTCCAGACGCGTGCGCAACACCTCCTGGGACAGCCCCGGCCTGCCAACCAGGCAGGTCTCCTCGAGGAGGACCCGGTCGTGGCCGAGGGGGACCGCGTAGAGGAACGACGGG
>Ga0105243_10002325_pt1 | contig 15917 bp, 11 predicted proteins | sample KBSM34metaG_FD_81525 | JGI IMG/M metagenome (GOLD analysis project Ga0105243, IMG submission 81525) | Miscanthus rhizosphere microbial communities from Kellogg Biological Station, Michigan, USA - KBS M3-4 metaG | ecosystem: Host-associated > Plants > Roots > Rhizosphere > Soil | place... | reverse complement strand
TCGGTGCGGCCATCGGCCATCAGCAGCACCGAGCGCTCGCGCAGCGGCAGGCTGCGGCGGCCGGGCTGCAGCTCTTCAAGGGCCTTGGCGGTTTTTTGCAGCAGCATGGTGGGGGCAGGGAGTCCGACAAGCCCCGATTGCACGTTACATGAATGACCGTGGCGTGAAGAAGCCATGACAACTGGTCCGACCGGTGTTCTGCGGCAAGCGCACAATCGCCTGCCATCGCATGGGCGGGCGCTGATTCCCAGGTGCTGGCGGCCGATGCCGGTCACGGAAATATTGTTTGATCTGTAACAGGAAGACGGGGCGCAGGCCTCGCGACATAGGTGATGAGACTGTTGCTGGCGCCCATGGAGGGCTTGCTTGATTTCGTGCTGCGCGATGTGCTCACGCGCGTGGGTGGCGCAGACCGCTGTGTCTCGGAGTTCATCCGCGTCACGGGGACCGTGCTGCCCGACAAGGTGTTCCTGCGCACCATGCCGGAGCTCAACAACGGCAGCCGGACGCTGGCAGGTGTCCCTGTGCGTGCGCAGCTGCTGGGCTCGGACCCGGACAGCATGGCGGCCAATGCGGCCAATCTGGCGCGCCTGGGTCCGGAAGGCATCGATCTGAACTTCGGCTGCCCCGCCAAAGTGGTCAACCGCCATGGCGGCGGTGCTGCGCTGCTGCAGGACCCGGAGCAGATCGCGCGCGTGGTGGGTGCCGTGCGTGCTGCCGTGCCGGCGGCCATGCCTGTGTCGGCCAAGATGCGCCTGGGTTTCAACGACACGACACTGATGACCGAATGCGCCCAGGCCATGCAGGCCGGTGGCGCCTGCGAAATCGTCGTCCACGCCCGCACCAAGCTCGACGGCTACCGTCCGCCTGCCTACTGGGACATGATCCCGCGCATCCGCGAGTCCGTGACCGTGCCCGTGGTGGCCAATGGCGAGATCTGGACGGTGGAGGATGCGCTGCGCTGCCGCGAGCAATCGGGCTGCGGCGATCTGATGCTGGGCCGGGGAATCGTTGCCGACCCAGGCCTGGCGCTGGCCATTCGCGCTGCCGTGGAAGGCGGGCAGATGCCAGCAGAACATGTTGCAGCACAGGTGTTCTGGAGCGATCTTGTGCCCCAGGTCCAGCGTTTCTGGGACATGGTCTGCGAGGACCTGGAGCCGCGCCAGCGCGCAGGCCGCCTCAAGCAATGGCTGAACCTGCTGCGCCGCCGCTTTCCCGAAGCCGAGCAGGCTTATCAGGAAGTGCGCACGCAGACTGACCAGCGCGAGATCACGCTGTGGGTGCAAGCGCTGGCGCGGCGCCAGGAATGGGCCGGGCTTTAGCGCGATCGGCCGGTCACAGCAGATGGTCGGGCGCCAGCGGGCCAATGAGCTTGAGCATCAGGCGCAGACCCCAGCTGGCATCGGGCTCGCTGTGCTCGTCACCGCGCTCACTGTCTTCCGAAGCCCTCCACACCAGCTCGCCATCCTTGTCGAGCTCAACGCGCCAGCTGCCATCCTGCAGGCCCTCGTCAATGCTTTGCGTAGCCAGGCGGCCGAACTCGCGGCTGGCGATGAGCAGGGCAATCTCGGTGTTCTGCAACTGCGAGCGCAGATCCAGGTTCATCGAGCCGACTGCCACCAGATGCCCGTCCACCACCAGCAGCTTGGAGTGCAGCATTGCACGCGATGCGCCTGTGGAACCCGAAGGACCGCCGCCACCCGTGCTGCCCGAGCCGAATGCAGAGCGGACGCTGGCCGCCGTGCTGCGCATCTCGTAGAGTTCGACGCCCATCTCCAGCAGCGCCTTGCGGTGGCGCGCATAGCCGGCATGGGCCAAAGGTGCATCGTTGGAGGCCAGAGAATTGGTCAGAATCCGCACGCGCACTCCGCGTTGCCGTGCGCCACGAAACGCCTCCATCATGTCCGGGCCCGGCACGAAATAGGGCGAGACCACCAGCAGATCGCGCCGGGTCTTGCGCACCAGAGCCAGCAGGCCATCGACCACCGAATCGGCCTCCAGCGCCGGACGCGCCGCCTGGCGCAGGGCGCCAGCCGGCTGGCCCATGGGCAGCGTGCCGGCAGGCTTGGCCTGCGGGCTGTGCGGAGCGGGGCTGGCCTGTGCGGACGCATCCGTGCCAGCGCTTGTGATGGAGCCTGGGCCGTCATCCCTGTCCAGCGGAATCTTGGCGGGCTCATCCACCAGCACGGCCGCCGATGCCCAGGTCCAGCGAGCCTTTCGCAGATCCATGGGCTGCTGGTCCCAGATGATCCGGCGCTGCTCGGCCGTCTGGTCATCTGCCTTTGTCTCCTTTGGGGGAACGGCAGGTGTGGGGTCCTCTTCCTGCGCCTGGTCTTCATCGCCCGCAAAGCGCTCGCGCAACTGCTTGAGTTCCTTGAGGCTGATCAGCGACTGGACGGGATAGGCGCGCTGGTTGTTCCAATAGCTGTCAAAGCTGCGCGACAGATCGCCGACCACCGGCCCCGCCGCCAGCACGTCGAGGTCCACGAAATTGCTGGCGCTGTCCGCATCGAAATACGCATCGCCCAGATTGCGCCCGCCGATCACGCCCATGGCGTTGTCGGCGATGAACAGCTTGTTGTGCATGCGCTGCTGGGCCCGCTGGAAATCCGTCAGCAGCGTATAGGCCCGGCCCAGTGCCGAGCTGCGCGCGCCCGCCAGGGGGTTGAACATGCGCATCTCGATACCCGGCACAAAGGCCAGGCGCATGACCTGCGCATTCGCGCCCGTGCTGTGGAAATCGTCCAGCAGCACGCGCACGCGCACGCCACGCCGGGCGGCCTCGACCACGCCGCGCAGCAGGCGCTGCGTGCTCTCGTCGGCATGGATGGCGTAGTACTGCAGGTCCAGCGTCTGCTGCGCTCCCTCGACCAGTGCCAGCCGGGCGCCATAGGCCGCCTGGGCACCGGACAGGAGGGTGAAGGCGGAGGTCTGCTTGCTTCCCGCCTCTGAGCGCTGCTGTTGGATCAACTGACCCAGGGGGGTGTTCTGCGGGGAATCCAATGCTTTGGTGACATGCCGGTCCACGCCTTGGGGCAGGCCGCCGCATCCTGCCAGCGCAATGCAAAGAAACCAGGGCCGAAGCCAACTCAGGGAGGGAGATCGCAAGGGCATGGCGCGCTTCGGTTGGTGGGCTGTCCGGGTTTGCTGTGGGATCCGTCAAGGATTCTGTCATGTGCCTTGCGTGGCCTGCGTAGCCTAAATGGAGGGTCTGCCTGCCAGACCCGTCCGTCGCCCCGATGGGCGGCACGTCGGCGCCGCCGAGCGGTCACTTGTAAGCAGATGAGAACCGTAACAATACGGTATGGCTAAATGCAAGCATTGGTTTTCGGCGCGGCGCAGGCACAGCGGCTTCACCTTGATGGAACTCATGGTGACGCTGGCTATTGCAGCCATCCTGGCCGGGTTGGCCGCGCCGTCGATCAGCGAGTTCATCGTGAAGAATCGGATGAATGGTGTGGCCAGCGAATTTTCTGGTGGCATCCTGCGCTCCAGGAATGAGGCGGTGAGCAGGAATACCTGCGTCACGCTGTGCATGAGCAGCACCGCCGCCAACGCAGCACCTGCATGCACGGTGGCTGGCAAGAACTGGCAGGTCGGCTGGATTGCCTTCCTCAATACCACCTGTGACGCGAGCCGGGACGCGCCTGCAGCGAGCAATGACCTGATCTTTGCCAAAGTGGCCAGCGGCAGTGAGATTCTGCTGGACTCCACGGATGACACACCGGTTAGGAAAATGATGTTCAACGCCTCTGGCGCTCCGTCGCTTCCCAGCTCCTCCAACTTCAGCCTGCTCTACAAAGATGAGCAGAACACCTACACCAAGAGCTACGGGGTCAATATCTGCATCGATGCGCAGGGTCGGTCCCGGCTGATTCCCAGTGACAAGAAATGCAGCAACTTCTGAGAAATGACCATGTTGCCCTCTTCCATTGCTGAGCGTAAGTCCTCGAAGGGCCTGACCCTGATCGAGATGATGGTAGCGCTGGTGGTGCTATCCATCGGCCTGCTGGGTGTGGCTGGGCTGCAGGCGTCCACCACCAAATACCGGATCAACACCATGGCCCGCGCATCCATGACCGGCCTGGTTTTCGACTTGTCGGAAAGAATCCGCGTCAATGCCGACTCTGCGGGACCCAGCTTCCTGCAGCCCGGAACTGAAAATTTGAAGTCGCTGTATGTGATTGGCTCGGACTGGTCTACACAGCAGACTGAATCTTTGACTCCCACCAAAGACTGCGCGGCCAATACCTGTAACACGGCAGAGCGCGCAGACTACGATGTGAAGACTTGGCGCCAGAAAGTCCGTGACTCGGTGCCTCAGGGCTCCGCCATGCTGTCGGGCAACAAACGCGATGGAGTGCTTCTGACCCTCATGTGGTTCGACAAGGAACTCACGGACAGGACGACCGCCAGCGACGGCTCGGTGGCCATCGCTCTCAAGAAGGCGCCGGTATGCAATGCAGACCAAACCGGTATGGCGCAGCAGACGTGTTGTCCCGAAGAGGCCAAGGTGCCTGAAGGGGTGCGCTGCTCCCGATTCTCCTTTGTGCCCTGACACCATGAAATATCAACGCAGATTCCAGGCCGGTCTGACCTTGGTGGAGTTGCTGGTTGCAATGGCCATCAGCCTGATGATCATGGCAGCCGCGATCTATGTCTATATCGCTTCGAGTGACTCCCAGCGTGTGCTGGATCGCACCACGGCAAGCAACGAGACGGGGGCGTTTGCCATGCAGATGCTGGGGCGTGCCATCATGAATGCCGGGTTCTATCCGGCACCGGCCCCCTCCATTCCGGCTGTGCTCTTGAAGAACGACACAGAGCAACAGTACGACATCACACAAGTGGGGATGTATGACACCTATCCACCGATTGCTTCCACCAAGCGTAGAACCATCGATTGGGCCAACCCTGCCACTGGATGGCCCCCTGTGGCGTTTCAGACCGGTATCTACGGGTGCGATTCCGCAAAACTGAAGGTTTCTGACAGCACCTGTGACAAGCCGGAAGATGGCAAGCCCGACACTTTGGTCATCAATTATTTCACCAGCGATGCCATGGGGGGAGTCACCGGTTCCCGCTTTGACTGCACAGGAACCGATGTGGGCAAGGATCCCAGCAATGCGGAGCGCAACAAGAGCGCCACGGGTGGCACCGTTGTCGATGGCAGTCCGCCCTGGCTGCCGCTGTTCGGCTCCAATAGATACACGCTCCAGGACAGCAAGGCTTATGTAGGACGTGCGCAAAAGGACACCAAAAGTCTGGTGTGCAGTGGAAACGGAAAAAGTCCTCATGGTTCGTCTGATAGCGATGCCTACCAGTCGCTGCTGTCGGGGATGGAGGATGTTCAATTCACTTATGGCGTTTATTCGACGGAATCGACCTTGACTCCTGATAACTTCTATACAGCTACCCAAGTCAATGCCTTGGGATTGACGCCGATCAATGGTCAGCAGCTGACGGGCTGGCAGCGTGTGGTTTCTGTCAGAGCATGCATATTGACTAAGACCCTTCAAGGAAATACCAGGCTTGGAGACAAGAAAGGCAGTGAGAAGACGTATGTGGATTGCCAGGGTGTAACGAAGCAGCAACCTCCTGGCGAAACATATACCCGGCTCGTCCAGGTGTTCGGCGTGCGCAATGGCTTGAAGCAAAGCTACTAGGCCAGGAATATGTCTGTATCAAGAGCGATCAAGAAAAAGGGCCAGCGCGGAATGGCTCTGGTCATGGTTATGCTGGTGCTGGTTGCGATCACCAGCATCACGCTGTGGATGGTCAAGCAGTCGACTTTGTCTGAAGGCATGGCCCGCAATCAGATGGACCAGGAGGCCGCGCGCCAGGCTGCCGAATCTGCGCTGAGGGACGCGGAGCGTGACATCATGGCGCCGACCGTGGCCACGCGAACCAACGCTTCATGCTCGCGCAATACCGATGAAATCAATCCCAATGATTTTTCAGTGAATTGCAGGGCGGGGCTGTGCGTCAAGGAAGATGCCAGCTATGGCCTGACCGATTGGACGAATGCTTCTGCGGGCAACGCCTCCGTGGCTGAACCCTGGTGGCCTACCGGAAAGGGAGGCCTGTGGAATGACGATCCGGATTCCAAGCCCGGACGTGCGCCTGTGAGCAGCAACAACTGCACAAGCTTTACAGGTGGTGTACCACTGGGAACCTACACCGGCGTGGCTCCAATCGCGGGCATTGCCCAGCAACCCGAGTACCTGATTGAGGTCTTCAAGCGCAAGCATGTCCGAATGAACATCGACGAAACCCGTGTGACCTCCTCAGGGCAGAACGCAAATCAGTGGTCTTACATGTACAGAATCACTGCGCGGGGATTTGGATATTCGCAGCGGACCCAGGTGGTGCTGCAGACAGTTTATTTTCCTTGATAAAGGCCGAGGAACAAATGAATAGAAAAAAATCATTTCTGCTCTCCCTGGGAGGGATGTGCGCTGTCTTTGCCTATGTAGGTATTGGCGCCACGCCAGTGGACGTTTCCGCGCCACGCGAGGGAGTGCCTCCCAATATTGTCACCACAGCCAACAAGCCAATGGTGATGTTGACTGCCTCAAAGGATCACACTCTGTTTGGTCCGGTATATACAGACTTTGAGGATCTGGATGGCGATGGTGTGATCGATACCACATTCAACTCTTCTTTCAAGTACTACGGGTATTTTGATGCCACCAAATGCTATGCCTATGAAAGTGGTGTTTTCAACCCCAAGGTGCTTGCCAATAAGACCAATGTAACGAATAATTCCGTCACATCCATAAAATACACTTGTCCTTCGAGTCAGTCTTACTGGAGCGGGAACTTTCTCAACTGGGCCACAATGACCCGGCTGGATACGGTGCGCAAGATGCTGTATGGCGGGTACCGCAGTGAAGACAAGGATGGCTCAACCATTCTCATGGGCTCCAGACTTGTCCAGGATGCACACTCCTTTGTCAAGTATTACAAGGGTGCGGATATCCGGGACTTTACGCCCTTCAGCACTGCAGATCTGACCAAGTCAACCGGTGCCAATCCTAAGGTGTATGCAGGCCTGAGCATGTGTGTTACCGGCAGCAGCGAGGACCCCAAGGCCTCTCAGCCTGTCATGCGCATGGTCAAGGGCAATGTCCGGTTCTGGTCCACTGTGGAAATCAAGCTTTGCCGCTGGAGTGATTCTCCTGATAATTACAACTCCGGTACTTTCGGTCCAAAACTCGCACGATTCTATGGCGATGCGGACAAAGGTAACGGTGGCGTCAAACATGAAGAAAAGATACCCTCGCGAGTCAATGATGGTGCCACCTATTCCGGCATAGGACCAGACCTGAATGTCAATGTCAAGGTCTGCGATCCAAGTCTGCTGGGTGACGAGCGTTGTCAGGCATTTCCCGCAGACTCGACCAAGAATTATAAGCCGTATGGGCTTTTGCAGGAATTCGGCTATCCCAGCAGCAGCAGTTCAGCTGCTCGCGTGGAGTTTGGCCTGATCACGGGCAGTTATGACAATAATCATACAGCCGGTGCACTGCGAAAGAATATCCGCGACCTGGATGATGAAATAAATCGCAGTACTGGTGTTTTCTGCCATAGCACCAATGCGGGCTGTGCTGCCAAAGTGGATACCCGGGATACAGGCAAAGGTGCCATCAAGACCTTTGACGCCATCATTTTGTATGGTCGCAATGGAACTTCCTATGGGAGTGGCAAGAATCCCAGCGGATCCCCCGACGGGGATTTGCCGGCCTGGGGCAACCCCATAGGGGAAATGGTGGTTCAGGCGCTGCAATACTATGCCTACAACGGCTCCACGCCCTCGCCGACCAATCCTAGCAGTACCTCGAATGATAGCAATGCAGGCCTTCCTGTCGTGAAATGGGAAGATACGCTTGCCAATACCGATGCCAGAGCCAAGTACGGCAATGCCATCTGCCGACCGCTCAATATTCTCGCCTTCTCGTCGAATGCGCTGAGCTTCGATGGCCAAGCAGATACCCCCTTCACCACGTTGTCGAATCGCAGTGGAAGCCTGGACTCCTATGTCAACAACATCGGCACGGCAGAAGGGCTTGCGGGCTCGCTTCGCTCGGTGGGCTCGGTCTCGGGCAAGGGCCTGACTTCCAACGATGACAAGAACTCCTGCTCTGCCAAGACCATCGGCCAGCTGTCCAACGTCAATGGCATTTGCCCCGAGGCGCCGGCCATGGGCGGGACCTATCAGGTCGCTGGTGCCGCCCTCTACGGAAACACCAGCAAGATCCGCACTGTGAGCAACCCGCCCTCCGACCTGGCGAAAGTGGAAAATGCGCTGAAAGTGCGCACCATGGCAGCATCGCTGACTGGTGGCTCCCCGCGTATCGACGTACCCATCCCCGGAAGCAATCCCAGGAAGTATGTTTACATCACCCCCGAAAGCGTGCAGAACAATGGCGCCGTCAGTGCGCCGCTGACCTTCGCCTCCATCAACTCCGGAGAGACGTATGGCTCGTTCATCGTGACCTGGAACGATATCTTGATGGGCGGCGACTACGACATGGACATCACGGGTTTCCTGCGGTATGACCTTGTCAAGAATTCCAAGTCTCCCTCTGGCTGGGATATCTCGATCACTACCGATATTCCTGGCGTCTGCGGGGGCGCTGCGGGCACCCATGGTTTCAGCGTGATCGGCGTCCAGAACAATGGAACCTCGGCCAATGGCCGCTACCTGACACACCAGCACAACAGCGGCAACACCCTGTCCAACATGCCGGCGACCTCCGAGTACCTGTGCGGCGACCCCACCTACCGTGCCACCAGGTTCGGTACCAATGAAACCTATGCGACCACCGTCTGCAACGTAACGGGTGACGGCTCGGTCACATTCACGGACAAGACCAAGATCACGCTGCCGTCCTACTGCACGGTCAAGGACAGGGACTTCCTGGTCACCAAGACCTTCAATATGGTGGGCGAGGCGGACGCGCTGGTGAAGGACCCGCTGTGGTACGCAGCGAAGTACGGATATTTCAACTCCAGCGAAAAACTCTCTGACGGTACTTTCCGTGCCCTGAGCATGCCCCCGAACCAGGCCAGTTGGGATAGTGTCGGCAGTGATGGCACTGCTGGCTCCGACGGCGTGCCTGATGGCTACTTTCTTGCGCGCAGGCCTGAGTTGCTGGAGTCGCAATTGCGCCGTGTGCTTGAAGCCGTGGCCAAGGATTCAAATGCTGCTCCAGCAGTCTCGTCCATGCAGTTTTCAGCTGGCACATTCAAATATGTGGCCAAATTCGATAGTGCGACTTCTTCCGGAGCCCTGGAGGCCTATAAAGTCGATGCTGATGGTAACGTCAGCACGGTGTACTCATGGGAGGCGGGCCAATTGTTGACAACTGCCGCGGCCGGGGACCGTCGCAAGATCATCACCAACAGTGCAGGCGTGGGGATACCGTTCCGGTGGAATTCACTGCCCGCGGCTTACAAGGAGCAGATGACAACAGCCTCCGTCAACAGGCTGTCGACGGACAATGCGCAGGTTGCACTCAACTATGTTCGGGGCGACCAGTCGCAGGAAGGTGCCACGGCCCTGCGTCAGCGCGGATCCACCCTCCTGGGGCCCATCATCAATGGATCGCCCTGGATCCAGGACCGGCCCAAGGCCTTTGTTGTGGACGACGCACAGCGAAGCTACTTGAATTACTACAACGCGAATAGTGGGCGGCCCAAAGTGCTGTGGGTTGCGGCCAATGACGGCATGCTGCATGCATTCAATGCAGATACGGGTGTCGAATTACTGGCCTACGTGCCTGGCGCACTGGCCAATCGCTTGGCCGAGTTGCCGTTGCAGCGGGGTACGAGCAGCCGTACCAAGCTCAATAATGCCAATTTCACATTGGGATCTTCGGAGACCTTGCCTTCTGGTACCGCATGGCCTTATGTCGACGGCAATCCGTTCACGGCCGACGTGCAGGTCGGCTCCGGCTCGGAACGCACCTGGAAGACCTACGCCTTCTCTGCTTTAGGGCGTGGTGGACGTGCCGTATTCGCTCTGGATATCACGACCACGGATCCGTCGACTTTCTCCGAATCCGGTGCCGCGAATATCTTCAAGTGGCAGTTCACTTCCGATGATGATGCGGATCTGGGCTACATCACGGGCGACATCAACATGCATACCGCCTCCAATCAGCCGACCCCTGTGGTGAAACTCAACAACGGCAAGTACGCGCTGCTGCTTGGCAACGGCAACAAGTCCACCAGTGGTAAGGCCGCACTGTTCATCCTGTACATGGATGGCCCCACGGCAGGCAGTTGGACCGGTCAGTACAAGAAATTCGTCGTGGATGAAGGCACTGGAAATGGCCTGTCCATGCCCCAGTGGGAAGATCTGGATGGCAACGGTACTGCTGACGTTGCGTATGCCGGTGATCTCAAGGGCAATATGTGGAAGTTCGATATCTCGAATCCCGACGCTACCAAATGGAGCACTGCCTACAAGCTCTTCCGAGCCGTGCAGACCACGGTGACCGGCAACACCACCACAATCACACCGCTGCCGATCACCACGGCGCCGCGGACCATGTACATGGGCCGGGGGGGCATCATGGTGATGTTCGGCACTGGCAATGCATTCGAGACGGGAGACTTCCCGGCGACGGGCGTGACGCAGAAGGTGTACGGCCTCTGGGACCGGGGCAGTGCGATTGCGGATGACAGCGCGCTGGTGACGAGAATCTATACGCGAGACAGTAATGGCAACGTCTATCTGGCATCCGGCGCCCAACTGGACTGGAGCAAGCACAAGGGCTGGGTCATGACCTTGCCGGGGTCCGCGGAAGCCGTGCTGTCCGACCCCTCGCTCGATGCTGGCGTCATGACCATGGTGGGAGTGAGACCCAAGTCTGGTACCAACCAATGCTCGGATACACCGAATGCAACCATGTACACCATTGATCCGATCTCGGGTCGTGCCGAGCGCAACGTGCAAGGCACCATGGTGGTCAGCTCCAACAAGATCAACATTGCGGGGCGCGAGATTGGCGACCAGAAGATCAAGGTGGTGAATGACCGTTCGAAAAAACCGTTCACCAGGGATTGCAAGGCTGGTGACCCCAACTGCACGTGTACGGGTGATGACTGCAAGAAACCTCCGACCTGCGGTCCGGGCCAGGGCGCAAAGCGGGCCATCGGGCGCAATGCGGATGCCATCATGTGCTACAGCCTGTCTCCGCGCATGCAATGGCGTGACGTTCCTGGGCTGAGGACCAACCAATGAAAAAGCGGCTTATTCCCCGGCAGGGTGGCTTCACCCTGATAGAGATGATGGTCGTGGTGGCCGTCATCGGTATCCTGGCCTCCATTGCCTACCCCTCCTACCGGGAATTCGTGGCCAAGGCCAAGCGCGCGGATGTGGCGGCGATGCTGTCCTCCGCGCAGCAGTGGATGGAGCGCTTCTACTCGGAAAACTTCCGCTATGACAAGAGCAGTGCTGGTGTTGCCGTCACTGATAGCACGCAGTTTCCGAAGTATTTTTCGGTATCACCTATGCCAGGGCAGGGCAGCGCGGTCTATGACGTCACCGTCGTGGTCACGGATGGGACGCGCGATGTGTACTCCCTCAAGGCGGTGCGCAAGGCTGGCAGCTCCATGGCCGGAGACCGCTGCGGCGACTACTACCTGGACCAATATGGCCGCAAGGAACTGAAGAACTTCAGCTCCAAGCACTTTGCGACCAAGCAGGATGCGCTGAACTACTGCTGGAAGTAGGCGAGGCTTTTGGGGGGACAATCCGGGCCATCCTGTACTGCCTGGAAAGAGATTGACTTTGTCCTCCCCTTGGATGGCGCAAGCCCTGGAACTTGCCACGCAAGTCCTGTTCAGAACCTCCCCCAATCCCCGGGTCGGCTGCGTCATCGTCGACTCCCGGGGGCAGTTGCTGGGTCAAGGTGCCACCCAGCGCGCGGGAGGTCCGCATGCCGAAATCATGGCCTTGCGCGACGCCCAGTCCTGGGGGCACTCCGTGCGAGGCGCCACTGCCTACGTGACCCTGGAGCCCTGCGCCCACCATGGCCGCACAGGGCCTTGCTGCGATGCGCTGATCGAGGCTGGCATCGGCAAGGTCGTGGCGTCGTTAACGGATCCCAATCCCCGCGTGGGCGGACAGGGCTTTGAGAGGCTGCGCGCCGCAGGTGTCGAGGTTGAGATTGGGGATGGCGCAGATCAGGCGTGGGAACTGAATCTGGGATTTTTCAGCCGCATGCTTCGGGGTAGGCCTTGGGTGCGCGCCAAAGTGGCAGCTTCTCTGGATGGCATCACTGCATTGAGCAATGGGCAGAGTCAGTGGATCACCTCTGTCGAAGCCCGACATGATGGCCATGCCTGGCGCGCTCGCTCCTGTGCGATTCTCACGGGCATAGGCACGGTGCTTGCCGACAATCCTCGCCTGGATGTCAGGGAGGTCGAAACGTTTCGGCAGCCTACCCTCATCGTGGCGGATAGCCAGCTTCAGACACCTCCGGGTGCAGTCTTGTTTGCGGCGCAACGCAAGGTGGTCATCTACACAGCAGTCAGTGATCTGGCGTCAAGCCGTGCGCTTGCGCTGGTGGAGCGTGGAGCGCAGTTGCTGTGTATGCCTGATGGGCAGGGGCGTGTGGATGTTCGGGCCATGATCCACGATCTGGCGAGGCTGGAAGTGAATGAACTGCACGTCGAGGCGGGTCATCGACTCAACGCAGCGCTTGTCGAGGCAGGGCTGGTGGATGAGTGGTTGGCCTATCTGGCCCCCAAGCTTCTGTGGGGCGGGGCTGGTTGGGCCGATACGCCCTCTTTGAGCAGGCTCGCCGATGCGCAGGCCATGTCATTCCAGTCGGTCGCAAGCGTGGGCGACGACTTGCGGGTGATTCTTCGGAAGGTAGGTGCGGATCGGCTTGGTATGGACGGCTCCACCTGAGGCATCGCACGCGGTCGCAGCTACCGCCCCCAGCACTCTATCGCTTTGGTATTCGCACCCAGGTTCCGTGCATCGCGCTCGCCCGTATGGGTCAGTGTGAAATCACCGCATCGGTCGTTGAGCTGGGAGCCACGGCGCGTGGCGATCAGGGTGTAAGTGTCGTCGTCGTGGCCGCTGGTTGCCAAAAAGCCGATGGTGTAGCGCTTGCTGGAGTCGCGGGCCCAGGTCAGATCGACGGGGAGCTTGGTGGGGTAGACCCCGTTGGCCGTGGCTGCGCGCTCCAGCCATTGTTGGGCCTGCAGCAGGCCGGCGCGGGCATCGGCGCGGTGGACTCCGCGGATGTATTCGTTGTAGCTGGGCACGGCGACGGTGCCGAGGATAACTATGACGGCCACGACGATCATGAGTTCTATGAGTGTGAAGCCCGGGGATGGAGGGCGGCGCATTGTGCGGCTCATTTCATTTGGCGCCAACTGGGGCGCAGGGATTGCTCGGGCATGCGGGCGAGGACGTTCCGGCGGCCATCGGTGTCGTAGCCAATGGCGTGATGGCCTTTTTTGAGCAATGTCTGGGATCCCCCGGAGACGGTTGCGCGCGAGGCTTCCTGATCCGCCATGTCGTAGACGCCGTCGCCGTTGCTGTCCATCAATGGAACACTGGGCCGCTTGCCATCCATGATGTTCATTAGCGTCAGAAATTGGCGTTCCTCGCTCACATTGCAGGCATCAGCGGGGCGGCTCATGGCTTCACCAGGACGCTTGGAGGATCTTGCGGGTATCTGGCTGTGGATCGCGAGGAGGTTGCTGCCGTCGTAGAAGCTCATCGGCTTGAGCAGGCGCTCACCTGACAGGGGAAGGTCCATGTACCAGCCTTTGTGCCGCGTCCAGTCGAGGTCGGTGGTGGAGTCCACTCGCCAGGTGCCACGGCCTACGATCCCTTGCGTCTGAGTGTTCACCGAGCGTTTGGCCAGCTCACCGAGGCCGGATACAGGGGCTGGACGCTGCCCTGCAGGCAGCTTGCACTCAGAGTCCGAGTCACCCGTGCAAGGCTGTACCCGGCCGTCCGCGAGCAGCTTGTAGCGGGTGTTGTCGAGGATGGAATAGATGCTCTGCACCGCCGTGTTGCCAGTGTCCTGCTGGGTGATGTTGCGTCCTGTGCCGAATGCCACCAGCATGCCGCCCACAGTCACGCGTTCATTGCTTCCCGAGGGTTCTGTGGTGACGCTGTACCGGTCATTGGCGCGTACGGACGCAGGGGCGGTAATGGGCTGGCGCAGTGCGCGAGAGGCCGTTGGCGAACTGCCACCCATGGCGGTATACAGCGGCCGGCCGTCGAAGGCCGTGCCCCAAGCGGAGGAGGCATCGCTGGCGATGATGAATTTCCACAGATTGCCCTGGAGGTCGCCCGCATAGACCACATCGGGCCGGCCATCGCCATTGATGTCCACGAGGCGTGGGGCGGAGAGCCCATTGTTGGTGGTATCCGGTGTGGTGCCGGTGGGGATGTCGCCTGTGGCCACGATGCGCAGCAGTTCCTGGTTGCCGTCGAGGTACTGGATCAGCAGCACGGGTCGCTGGTTGATGCTGTGGTAGCCGTTTCCCGTCACCAGAGCCCAGCGGTTGTTGTTCAACTGCGTGATCTGGATGCTGCGTTGCGGGTTGGCATCGTCCCGCACGGGGGCTGCAAGGATATGGCCCAGGTCCCTGTCTTCCTGGCAAGTGGTGCGCTGCCAGAGGTCGGCGGAGATGGCGCAGTCACCGGGATCGCTGTTGCGGGTCTGGGTGCGGTCCAGCAGGACCAGCGTGCCGGCGCCGTGCTCGTTGAAAGCCTCTGGGTGCGTGATGTCCAGCACAAAGTAGCCTTTGGCACCGGCGCCCGGCATGCCTGCCAGCACGGTGCGCCATTGCGGGGATGCATGGCTGCCTGAGTTGATGTCGCCGCTCATGGCAGAGCCGTCCACGAAGTAGCGATGCCGGGTGTCGTAATCGAGATCGGAAAGGCGTGCCAGCCCCGAAATCACGCCACGGGGGATGTAGGCGATCTTCTCGCTGCCGTCAGTGGCAGAAAAGCCGTGCAGCATGCCGTCGTTGCCGCCCACGTAAATCATGGGCTGGCGCTTCTGCTGGGCGAGCGCATAGGCCGCGTAGCCCGGCAAAGGCGAGTTGTCCACGGGGTGGCCGGTGTGCCAGATCTGGGAGTTGACGATATCGCCCTGGCGCGAGCCGCGTTGGCGAAAAGGGTGGGCCGGGTCAGGGCGCGGCGGTTGTCCCGCAGCTTCCATGCGGCGGTCGCCACGTATGAAGTTGAACCTGTGCTTGCCCAGTTTGTCTGCCCTGCCTTCGGCATCGAGGCTGAAAGAAGCCTTTTGGGGGCGATCCAGCTCATGCCATTGGAAGGACACGCCCCTTTGCAGTCTGTCACTCCAGGTCAGGATCAGGCGTTCATTGAGTACCTGTTGATCACTGAGTGCATCCAGGTGGTCAGCCGTGCTTTTGCCTTGCCAGCCGGCTGCTGCGGTGATGCTCCCGTCTGCTTGGACCGTTTCTGCGTTGATCCAGCCGCTCCAGGCGGCTTTGGCGCTGTAGCGGGCCGTGAATATGTCCACGCCTGCCTGTGCAATCACGCTGCCGTTGGAGGTGGCGGAGCTGCTGCGGCCCTTGGCATCGGCTGTCCGGCCTGTCGGGCAGTCTTCAATGGGCGTGGCAAATTCGTTGTCTTCTCTCTGCGCCGGGGAAACTGGCGTGCCTGCCTCAGAGAAACTTTGGGCCTGGCTGTTTTGCGCGGCCAGGACTGCGGCGATCACGGCTGGCAGCAGGAGGGGGCGGAACCCAGGGTGGAAGAGATAAGGCATGTCAGGCGTTCTGAATCAGTCGCGGCGCTTCTGGCGGACATAGGTCTGTTGCAGCACCACCTGGGTGCCGCTCTTGCGGCCGTGAGCGATGGCTGTGATGCGATAGATCACCTGGGGCTGCATGTAGAGGGCCAGACG
>Ga0105243_10002323_pt1 | contig 15931 bp, 10 predicted proteins | sample KBSM34metaG_FD_81525 | JGI IMG/M metagenome (GOLD analysis project Ga0105243, IMG submission 81525) | Miscanthus rhizosphere microbial communities from Kellogg Biological Station, Michigan, USA - KBS M3-4 metaG | ecosystem: Host-associated > Plants > Roots > Rhizosphere > Soil | place... | reverse complement strand
CGCCGTTGACGGTGCCCACCTGCTTGGTCTTGCCGTCCTTCGCGGCCTTGTACGCGGCACCGGCGTTCGGACCGAAAGTCAGGTCCGCACGGCCGGACTGGATGGCCAGCGAGGAGGCGGAGTCGTCGTCGTAATACAGGATCGCCTCCTGGTTGGTGCCCGAGCCCACGATCACCCGCTTGCCCGCCACGTCCTTCGCTTCCTTGACCTCGCCAATGTCCGAGTCACTCTTCGCGTCGGGGCGCCGCCCGGGCAAAGGTGTCTCAAACTGGCACAGCGTCAGCATGGTGTCCACTCGCTACTGTGATTCAGCACTCAGGATTTAGTGACGAGGACTACATGAACAACACCACAATTGACGCGCCGAAAGTGGCGCGTCCCTCCCAGGAGAATCGGCTCAGCGGCAACATGGGAGTCGGGGAGCTCGTGATGAACGTGCTCGCGTTCTCGTCGCCGCTGGCCACGGTTGCGGGCACGCTGCCCGTACTGCTGATGTTCAGCGGCCAGACGGCTCCGGCCATTTACGTTCTGGTCACGTTGATGTTGCTGATTTTCTCCGTCGGCTTCGTCAAGATGAGCCGCAGCGTCCGGGGCGGGGGAGGTTTCTACTCCTTTGTCACTGCCGGCTTGGGCAAACCTGCAGGCCTCGGCGGCGCCTTTTTGGCCCTTTTCGGCTACATCCTCATTGGATTCTTCGCCCCTTCGTTTTTCGGCGTGGCCCTCCAGGGATTCGTCGTCAACACCCTCAACGGCCCGGATGTTCCTTGGTATTGGTACGCGCTCGGCATCATCGCCGTCACCACCGTCCTTGCGTACAACCGCATCGACCTCTCCGCGAAGTTGCTCACGGCTGTAATGCTTCTTGAGGTGGCTGTCATCGTCGTCTTCGACTTCGCGTCATTCTCCGTAAACGGACTTGATGCTGTGCACGGGGTGGGATTCGCCCTTCCCTCCCTCACCGATGCGAGCATCGGCCTCGCCTTGTTGTTCGCCGTCGGGAACTTTTTTGGCTTCGAAGCAACAGTGATCTACCGGGACGAGGTCAAGAACCCCGACAAGACGATCTCGCGGGCGACGTACCTGGCAGTCATCGGCATTGGCCTCTTCTACGCGGTTGCTGCCTGGGCATTCATCGCGTTCCTGGGGCCGGACAACGTGCAGGCCGCGGCGGAAAGCAACACTGTCAATCTGTTCAACGACGCCGTAGCCGCGTTGGCGGGCAAGATCTTCGCGGATGTTGCCATGATCCTGCTTATTACGTCCGTCCTGGCGTGCATGCTGTCCATCCAGAACATCGCCGCACGGTACAGCTTCTCGCTTGCCGCCGACCACGCACTGCCTCCAGTCCTCGGACGGGTCCATCCCCGCCACAAGTCTCCGTACGTATCTGCCCTGGCAGTGGGCCTCGTCTGGGCTGTGGCGACGGTGATCTTCACAGCCATAGGTGTTGCCCCCGACGCCCTGTATCCCATTGCTTCCGGCAGCGGCACTTTCGCCGTGCTGCTCCTGATGTTCATCACCAGCTTTGCGGTCCTCGTTTACTTCCTCCGCCGCCGCCGTTCCGCATCGGAGTCGGTCTGGAAGACCATCGTCGCGCCGATCATCAGCGTGCTCTTCCTTGGCGCTATCACCTACCTGGCGATCACTAACTACCCGGAGCTGATCGGAGGCTCGGCCGTGATGACGGTCATCTTCATGACCTTCACCTTCGCGCTGTTCTTTGGTGGCATTGCGTACGCATTCTTCCTCCGCTCCAAGCGCCCCGAAATCTACGCCCGGCTGGGCCGCCAGAAAATCGGTTGATCGGCGTCGCCGGTGCTGGCTGCTTCCGGATTGGTATCAGACGCGGGAGAGGACTCAGAACTCAACGCTGAGGACGGTTCGTGAGAGTAGGACCGCCCGGTCCGCCAGTTCCTTAAGCTCGGCGTCGTCGGATTCTGTCGATGCCCACCGCGTTGCTCCCTCCAGCAGTGTCATGACAACTTTGACGTGCTCCCGGGCTTTCGGATAGCCCATGTCGCGCGCTGCTGCCACGTACATGTTTTCGTGGAGATCGACCCAGTCGTCAACCTGGGCGCGCAAGTCACGGGGGAGGATGCCGGCCATTCTGTCCGTCGCTACCAACAGGTCCCAGAGATTGCTTTCGGGAAGCCGCACCTGGCGGGTGAAATGAAGCCGGACCATGGAGTCCCAGAATTCATCGGCCGAAGCGGCCTGGCTCACTGCATCGATCAAGGCGACGCCGAAACGATGGAAGTGCCAGCGCAGCGACTCGGCCACGATCTCATCCCGCCCTGCCGGAAAATGCGAGTAGAGGCTGGGCGGCTTGATGTTGACTGCATTCGCAATGGTTCGCATCGACACGGAGTTGAAGCCGTTGGCTATCGCCAACTCGAGGAATGCTTCGAGGATGTGCTGACGAGCGGCTTTCTGCCCTGCCCAGTTCCACTCCTCAAGGCGATGGACAAAGGCGTCAAGGGCGGCCTCGTATGACGTAGCGCTCATAATTCCGTCATCGTAACAGCCGGCGGCTTGGTCGCCGTTGCGGTCTGGAAGGACGGCTCGGGGACGGCGCTCGAATGTGCCAAATTTCCCACATCGCCTCTTCCCTAACGACCATTAGTTAGCTAAGCTGGATTTGGCAGCAAGGGGTACCTCCCTGGAGCCCTATGAGCGGTCTGAACGGGAAGAGCAGAAAATGGTCACCGAATATCCGGGTGTGGGGGCCAGTCGGAGCGACGTCGTCTTTGGTAGCGGCCTTTCAGGCATGGTGGCTGCTTATATTCGCGCCCGGGCGCGCGAGGATAATGCGGCCTCGGACGAAAATTGGAGCGCCGAATCCGCGTTCCGGTCCCGCCGCAAGCCAGCCCATGCCAGGAGGCCCCTCGTATTCCGCGCTCGCAGGAACGAAGAAGGCGACCAAAATGGCCTCGGCTGAAGTCCTGTCCCCTTGGCCGTATGAGTCCTTGCGCGAAACGAACCGTGTTCGCGAACTGTTCCTGATGCAGCCGCATGCTGATCTGACGGGAATCAGGCCGATCGTGGCTCGCTCCTGGTACCGAAGCCGGGCCGCTGGAGTTGATGCAGTGGCCGATCGGGGATTCTTCGACGAGGGCCGGGTAGATGAACACACGATCCATGCCGCCGGTCCGCACTTGCAGAAGCTGGATGAAGTTGCGGCGGACCTGGGTGGATACGTAAGCCTGACGGCACCCAACGGAGTGCTTGTGAAGGCAGACTTCCTGCGCGATGACGGCTTTCCCGCCGGATACTCGCTGTTGGAGGAGAGCTGCGGGAGCAACGGTGAGGGGCTCGCGCTGGAAGAGGGGCGAGGGGTCTGGCTGGCCCCGGAGGAGCACTTCCGTGAGGACATGCGCGGCAACTGGTGCTTTGCGTCTCTGGTACGCGACCCGTTCCACAACCGAGTGCGGGCTGTGATTGGGCTGACGCTTCCCGCCAACCGGGTGTCCACCCTTGAACCGTCTTCAACGCTGCTGATGCTGGAGGGCGTAGCCTCGCGAATCGAGCGTGACATCGAGGTGCGGACTTCTTCCAGGGAGCGCGCGCTGCTCAGCGAATACCTGAGGATTTCCCGGCGAAGGGGCAACCGCGCCGTCATCGCCCTGGACGGTAAGAACTCCCTCCTGAACGCTTCGGCGACTGCCTCGTTGGAGGACCGCGACTTTTCGATTATCTCGGGCTATGCCAAAGCCGTGATGTCCTCCGGCCGGGACATGAATTGTGAGGTAATGCTGCAAGGGCCAGGTCTGGCCACCCTGGAAGTCTCCCCTGTGACCCTCTCAGCCGCGAATATCGGGGCCATTGTTGTGGTCCGGCCGCACTCGCCATCCAAAGAACGCTCAGTCGAAACGAAGAGCCCCCCGCAGGAGCTGGAAGGTTCCATCCAGGGGGCCGCCGACCGCTTGTTGTCCCAGCTCGACGGGACCAGTACCGAATTCAAGCGCACCCTGAATCTCGCTCGGAAGGCTGTTGACCAGGTTCGGTCCGTTGTGATGATAGGTGAGTTGGGCAGCGGAAAACGCCGACTGGCCAGCGCCATCGCTTCGCTGCGTGGCAGCCAAATGGTAGTCGATGCGCGGAGCGGCGCGCTGAGGAACCCGCAGCTCAGGGACGTGCTTCACCGTGTGGCCACGGAATTGCCATCGACCCTAATCGTTGAACACGCGGACGAACTCTCGCAGAACGAAGCCAGCGAGATTGCGCAGAGTTTGCGGGGCAACTCGGCCACCAAGCTGATCTTCACCATCGCCAGGCCTACGGATGCCACGTTGTTGCTCTCCGAGTCCTTCGATGTCCTTGAGATCTCTGTCGCCCCGTTGCGGAACAGGCGGGAAGATATCCCACAACTCGCGAATGCCATTGCGGAGGAACTGGGGGAACGAAGGTTGTCCCGGAGGCTCATTACGACACTGACACACGCCGACTGGCCGCGGAACATTGACCAGCTGCGGGCAGTGGTGTCCAACGCGGTTGAGCGTGCGGAAGGTGCAGAGGTCACGGTCGATGACCTTCCGCAGGGATTCCACCGCGTTCTGACCAAGGGACGCCTCTCGAGGCTTGAGGATGCTGAACTCAGCGAACTCCGTACCGCCCTTACCGAAGCGAACGGCAACCGCAGCCTGGCGGCGGAAACGCTCCAGATTGGCCGTTCGACGCTCTACCGCCGGATGGATTATTTCCGCAGCCGGGGATTCGACCTCTAGTCCAAACGTCGGCATAAGAAGGTGCCGGTCATCCCGGATGACCGGCACCTTGGGCTGCCCGGGGAGTCCGCGTCATGCAGGCCCAGGTGTCCCATCGTGTGTCTCGATCTGGCACGGATGGGTCTCTTGATATCGCGTTGTACTTGAAATCACCCGAAACCGGCACCTCCCGAAAAGGTGCTAGGCAGCGAACGAGGGTACGACACGAACAGGACGAGAAACTATGACCCGCGATGCCCAGGGAACCATTCTTGTGGCCCCTCACCATTTCCCGAACCTGGACCGCGAGCACGCGCTTGCGGAAGAGTTCGGCTACAAACTCAACCCCGCGGCTGACGCCGACGGCTTCCGCGCAGGGCTTCCCGAAGCTGACATTGTGATGATTACCCCCTACGCACGGCTGACGGCCGCGGACTTCCCGGTAATGCGCAAATGCCGGGCTGTCATCCGGTACGGCATCGGCTACGACAACATCGACGTTGCCGCGGCCACGGAAGCCGGCATTCCCGTATCCATCGTCCCGGGCACTGCATCGGAAGAGGTCGCCTCGCACGCGTTCGCCATGGGGCTGGCGCTGGCCCGGCGTTTGCCGGCCGGTGACGCCTCGATCCGCGACCACGGCTGGGCCGGAACCATCGGCTATGACACCCCGGTGCTCTCCGAACTTGAGGTCGGCGTGCTCGGAATGGGACGCATCGGCCAGCACGTGGCGCGGATGTACCAGGCCGTCGGAGCACGAGTACGGGCCTATGACCCCTTTGTCACGGACAGCTTCGTGGAGATGACCGGCCTCGCCGACGTTCTGGAGAACTCCGACGTCGTCTCCCTGCATCTGCCCCTGAGCGACGACACCGCAAACCTTGTCTCCGGAGACGTCCTGGCGAAGATGCGCAAAGGCGCCGTCGTCGTCAACGTGTCGCGCGGAGGCCTCATCGATGAAGCGGCCCTCGCGGCCGCGTTGGCCTCGGGGCACATTGCGGGTGCGGGGATCGATACATTCGCCCAGGAACCGCTCGGCCCCGAACACCCGCTTCGCTCAGCTCCCAACACCATCCTCACGCCCCACATCGCCTGGCGTTCGAATCGCTCGACGGGCGCCCTGCAGGACGGCGCGGTGGAGCGGGTGCGGCTCGCACTCACCGGGCAGCCGCTGATCGATCTTGTGAACTGAAAGAAGGACGAATTGGGAACGAACACTCACCTAGAGCCAGCTGCACAGCGCGGAATCGCGGAGGATCCACACCTGCGCAGGGGTCCACGGGGTTTCCCGTTGTTGCCGGGTGGCTACGGGCGGTCGACCTACTACACCGGCGCACCGAGTCCCTATGCGATCCGGGGCGAAGGCTACCGGGTCTGGGATGACCGCGGCCGCGAACTGATCGATGCAAACAACAACTTCACCTCGCTGATCCACGGCAACGCCCATCCCGAGATCACTGAAGCAGCCACGAAAGCCCTGGCGAGTGGAGCCAGTTGGGGCATCCCCAACCTCTACGAATGGGAACTAGCCGATCTGCTGCTCTCGCGCCTGCCGGACCTCGACCAAGTGCGCTTTACGAACTCCGGCACTGAGGCCGTGATGTCGGCGATCCGGATCGCGCGGGCCAGCACCGGGCGTGAGCGGGTCGTTGTCACCAAGGGCGGCTACCACGGCACATCCGAAGTCGCGCTGGTGCCAGGCGGCCCGAGCTACACGCGGGGTGTAACCCAGGGCGTGATCGACGACGTCACTGCAGTGCCGCTCAATGACATCCACTTCCTGCGCCAGGCGGTTGAAGCCGCACCGGACGCTTACGCGGCCATCATTCTCGACCTCTTGCCCAACCGGGCCGGCTTGCTGAGCATCTCCGAGGATTTCGTGCGAGAGGCCCGGGAACTCGCGACGCGCTTTGGGATTGTCCTGATCATCGATGAGGTCATCAGCTTGCGACTCGGCTACAACGGCCTTAGCGGAGACTATGGAGTCTCCCCTGATCTGCTTACCACCGGCAAGCTCATTGGCGGCGGATTCGCCGTCGGGGCGGTGGTCGGCAAGGCGGAGCTCATGGCCGAGGTGGACCCGACCCGCCCAGGCAGCCTTCCCCACGGTGGCACGTTCTCAGGAAACCCCGTCAGCATGGCCGCCGGCGCAGCTGCGCTGCGCTTGTACCCGCACGAGGAAGTGCTGCGCCTGAACCGACTCGGGGACACCACCCGTGAAGCTGTGAAGTCCAAAATCGCCGAAGCGGGCTGGGAGATCCGTGGCCGTGGTTCCTTGCTCCGGGCAGTTCCCGCGGGCGCGGAAAAGGTCAGCGAGGAGATCCAGCATCGCCTGTGGTGGGCAAGCTATGAGCGTGGCTTGCTCGGTTCGCCCGCCAATTTGCTCTCCCTCTCCACACCCATGGACGAAAACGTCGCGGCGGATATCGCCGAGCGCCTCGCCGATGCCGTGCTCGGGGTGGCGGGATGCGCCGAAGCAAAAGACGGGAGCCAGAAACTGTGAAGCTCATCTCTTACGAACACGAATCCGGCATTCGGGGCGGCGTCCTGGTTGAAGACTCGGTCTACGACCTCGAGCTTCTTCTGCAGGGCTCGAACGAGGCGGTCCACGGAGCAACGGCCTCCGTTCGTGAGTTCCTTGAACTCTATGGTGAACGGATTGCGGCGGTCTCTGCTGAGGTAACAGCCCTCGCTGCGCAAGACCCGGTGGCCCGCGTCGGCGCACGGTCTGAGGTTCGCCTGACGACGCCGGTCACGGACCCTTCGAAGGTGCTCTGCATCGGGCTCAACTACAAGGACCACGTGGCTGAAACCGGACGGGCCTTACCCGAGTACCCGGATGTCTTTGCCAAGTTCGCCTCCACCATGATCGGTCCCGAGGACGAGATCGGCGGTGCGCGGGTCAGCGGAAACCTCGACTTCGAAGGTGAGGTCGCAGTAGTCATCGGCCACCGCGCGAGCGAGGTTTCAGAGGCCGAAGCACTCCAGTATGTCGCTGGCCTTGCCGCGCTGAACGACGTCACGGCACGCGATCTTCAGTACCGCGGAACCCAGTGGCTGGCCGGTAAGGCGGTTGATGGCTCAACGCCCTGGGGGCCGGCCCTGGTAACGCTGGACGAAGTCGGAGACCCGCAAACACTTGAGTTGGCCACGCGGGTGAACGGCGTTGAAGTGCAACGCTCCAATACGCGGTACCAGATCTTTTCCATCGCGCGCATCGTCTCCTACCTGTCGAGCTTCCTCACGCTTGAACCGGGTGACGTCATCGCGACCGGTACGCCCCAAGGCATCGGTGCGAAGCGGAACCCGCCAATCTGGCTCGAGCCAGGCGACACGGTGGAAATCGACATCGAAAAGGTCGGGCTGCTTCGCAACCGCGTCGGCAAGCCCCAGCTCTAACCCAGCCTCCGCATCGCGGAAGCGTTCCTCCTGCAAGCCCTACGAAAGTAGCAAAGAACCATGAGTGAAGTTCAAACAAAACCAAGCGAGGCGCGGTACCGCATCGCCGTCGACACGGGCGGCACGTTCACGGACGTGGTGCTCGACTCGACCACGGGTGACATGGCAGTCGGCAAGGCACTGACCACCTATGACCGGGTCTTTACCGGTTTTGAAGCTTCAGTACGCCGGGCTGCCGAGTCCGTTGGATGGAGCGGCGACGACGTCCTGCGCAACGCAGACGTGATCGTGTACGGAACCACCCACGCCACCAACGCAGTGCTCACCGGCAAGGTCGCCAAGACCGCACTGCTGACCACCGACGGCTTTGCCGATACCTTGCTGCTCCGCGAAGGTGGACGCCGCGACGCGTTCGACTCCAAGGCTGCCTACCCGCCGCCCTACATTCCGCGCCAGCTGACGTTCGAGATCCGGGAACGCGTTTCGGCTGAGGGCGATGTCCTTGTCCCGCTTGATGAAGAACAGGCCCGCGAAATTCTGGGCTCATTCAAGGAACAGGGAATCGAAGCCGTTGCCGTGTCCTTCCTGTGGTCGATCATCAACGATGTCCACGAGCGGCGGGTCGGGGAACTCATCGAGGAAATCCTGCCCGGTGTCCCGTACACGCTCTCGAATGAAGCCAACCCCACCATCCGTGAGTACCGCCGTTCCTCGGCCGCCTCGATTGACGCCTCTTTGAAGCCGTTGATGGCCGACCACCTGGGCAAGCTGCGCTCGGATCTCCAGGAGTACGGCTTCGCCGGCGACCTGCTGGTCGTTACGTCCGAGGGCGCCGTGCTCGATGTCGCGGACGTCCTGGACCGTCCCGTGTTGCTGCTGAACTCCGGCCCCTCCATGGCGCCGCTCGTGGGTGCGGCGGCCGCCCCGGACCGCGACACCGTAGTGGTGTGCGACATGGGTGGCACCACGTTCGACGTTTCTCTCGTGGAGGAAGGCGTTGTCCGCCATACCAGGGAAGCCTGGCTCGGTGAGCCGTTCGTCGGCCACCTGACCGGTCTGTCCTCGGTTGCCGTCTCCAGTATTGGTGCCGGTGGCGGCAGCATTGCATGGATCGACGGCGGTGGCTTGCTTCGTGTGGGTCCACAGAGCGCCCGCAGTACTCCCGGTCCCGCTGCCTACGGTCGCGGTGGTGAAGAACCTACGGTCACTGACGCCTGCGTGGCGCTCGGCTACCTCGACACCGAAGGCTTCGAGGGCGGGTTCACCCTCGACCGCGAAGCCGCAGTCCGGGCCATCGACACCCGAATCGCCGGACCCCTCAAGATGGACACCTTGCAGGCTGCGCAAGCCATCCTGGACGTCTCTGCGAACCACATGGCCACGGCCATCCGCCAGGCCGCACTCGAGCAGGGCGTGGACCCCCGCGGCGCCTTGATTGTCGCCGGCGGTGGCGCCGGTGCCATGGTTGCCGCCGCAATCGGTGTCCTTCTTGAAGCCGACACCGTGCTCATTCCGGCAACTGCCGGTGTTTTGGCCGCCTACGGCGCACACCGTGCACCGATCGCAACGGAATTCCTCTCGCCGCTGCACAACGACACCCGCAGCTTCGATGCCGGTTCCGCCACCCGGGCGGTGGGGGACCTTACGTCGAAGGCGAACTTCTTCGTGGAGCGTTTCAACGGCGTGGGCGAGGCGCCCAACGTCACCTACTTCGTCGATGCCCGCTACCCGGGCCAGGCGTGGGACCTGCGGGTCTACCTGGATGAAGCCCCGGACACCGCGGTCGACGCCGCAGCAATCATTGAGCGGGCCTTCCACGAAGAGCACGACCGCCGCAACGGCACGCACGATCCGGACAGCCGCGTCGAAATCATCACGTGGGGCGTCCGGGTGGAAATCCCCCGACCGGAGCACACCAAGGAGAACGCCGGAGTCAGCCGAACCGGCGAGGTCCACCGCACCGACTCCATTGTCTTTGGCGGCGAACGCTTCAGCACCCAGCGGTACCGCGGCGTAACGCTTGCACCTCGGGACAAGATCGTCGGTCCTGCAGTCATCGACCAGCCAACCACCACCATCGTCGTGCCGCCGGAGTGGAACGCCACCCTCGACGAACGATCCAACATCTACCTCACCCGTAAGGAGGCGTAACCGTGGCACGCGAATTCGACCCTGTAAAGCTCTCGGTACTTGCCAACGCATTCGACGGCATCGTCCGAGAGATGACCAACGGCTTGCTGCGCTCGGCTCGTTCGTCCGTCATCAACACCGCACGCGACTTCTCCTGCGCCGTGCTGACAGCAGACAACCAGTTGCTCGCCGCGGCCGAAGGCGTGCCCGTGCACGTCTTCGGCGCCGGCCCCCTCGGCGAAGACATGGTGGAACTGCACGACGACATCCGCGAAGGCGATGCGTTCCTGCACAACGACCCCTACCGTGGTAACTCGCATGCTGCAGACCACGTCATTCTGGTGCCCATCTTCATCCAGGGACGGCACCTCTTCACTGCAGTCACCAAGGCGCATCAGGCAGACTGCGGCAACTCGCTGCCCACCACGTTCTTCGCCACCGCCAGGGACGTGTACGAGGAAGGTGCCCTGATCTTCCCGTGCGTGCGGATCCAGCGCGACTACACGGACATCGACGACATCATCCGCATGTGCCGCTCCCGCATCCGTGTGCCGGACCAGTGGTACGGCGACTACCTCGCATCGGTGGGCGCTTCCCGCATCGCCGAACGCCGCATCCACGAACTCGCCGAAAAGTTCGGCGTCGATGACCTCGTGGACTTCGTCGACGCATGGTTCGACTACTCAGAGCGCCTCACTGCGAGCGCCATCGAAACCCTCCCGGAATACGTCCTGCACGGAACCACCGCGCACGACCCGTTTCCGGGCACCGGCCCGGATGGTGTCCCGCTGCAGGCCACCATCGAGGTCAAGCCCAAGCAGGGAAAGATCACCATCGACCTGCGCGACAACCCGGACAACCTCCCCAACGGCTTGAACCTCACCAGGGCAACCGCCACGGGTGCAGCACTGGCGGGAATCCTCTCCGGCATCCCGGAAAACCTGCCGAGCAACGCCGGGACCTTCCGCAGGGTGGAGGTGCTGCTGCGTGACGGGTGCGCCGTCGGTGTCCCGAAGCACCCCTATTCCTGCTCGTCGGGCACCACCAACCTGGCTGACCGCGTCGTGAACCTTGTCCAGGCTGCGTTCTCGCAGATCGACGACGGTTACGGTACCGCTGAGGGGGCTGCCGGGCAGGCACCTGCAAAATCGGTCATTTCCGGAACCGATGAACGGAACGGCAACGCCTATGTGAACCAGATCCTGGTGGGCGGAGTCGGTGGCCCGGCCACCCCCTATGTTGATGGGTGGCCGACCTACCAGCGGCCCGTCTGCGGCGCCCTCCTCTACCACGACAGCGTGGAGGTGGACGAGCAGCGTTACCCGATCCTGATCCACGAACGCACGCTGGTTGCCGACTCCGGCGGCGCAGGCAGGCAGCGTGGCGGGCTCGCAACGCGGGTCACCATGGAACCCCGGGTGGAAAGCGTGACGATCACGTACGGCATCGAGGGCAAGCTGAACCCGCCGAAGGGGGTCCGCGGTGGACACGACGGTGCCGTGCCGTCGGCCTGGGTGGAGGACCTCAAGACCGGAGAACGCCGCGACATTCCCGTGGTGGGCCGCTACGACCTGCAGTCCGGCGAGAAGGTAGTTTCCATCACCCCCGGCGGTGGCGGATACGGTGACCCGCTGGAACGCGAGGTGCTGGCCGTACTCGATGACTACCGGGAGTCCCGGGTGTCCCTCGAAGCGGCGGCTGCGGACTACGGCGTTGTCATCACTGACGGCGTGGTGGACGAAGAAGCCACGGCCAAGACCCGCCAAGAGCGATTGGCCAGCTAGCAGCACCAGCCATGGCAACCGCTTCCGGGGCGGGGTATATTCCTCGCCCCGGAAGGTTTCACTAACTAATGACGGAGATTCACATGGAACCCATTCGAGTCGGAATTATCGGCGTCGGAAATGTTCTCAACCAATACCTGGACAAGATTGGCGTCCACCCTGACGTCAAAGTCGTGGCCCTCGCGGATGTGAACGCGGACGCCGTCAAAGCCCGGGCCGCAGAATATTCGGTTCCCAAGGCACTCTCGCCCGAAGAGCTGCTGGCCGACGACGAAGTGGAGCTTGTCCTCAACCTCACTCCGCCGAAGCTCCATGCGCCAGTGACACTTCAGGCCATCGCCGCAGGCAAGCACGTCCTCTCGGAAAAGCCCTTTGCCACCTCCCTTGAGGAAGCCCGGCAGATCCTGGACGCCGCGCGCGACGCAGGCGTCAAGGTGGGATCCGCTCCCACAACCTTCCTCGGCTCCGGCATGCAGACCAGCCGCAAGCTCATCGACGACGGGTGGATCGGCGAGCCCGTGGCGGCATTCGCTTCCTTCGCCTGCCGCGGCTACGAGCACTGGCACCCGAATGTCGACCCCTTCTACAGCCCGGGTGCCGGGCCGATGCTCGACATCGGGCCCTACCTCGTCACCAATCTCGTGAACTTCTTCGGCCCGGTCAAGCGTGTTTCCGCAACGGCACCGCGTTCATCGGAGACCCGTCCCCGTCCGGGCAAAGAGGGCGACGTCATCCAGGTCAAGACCCCTACGCACGTCACGGGCACCATCGACTTCGAGTCTGGCGCTGCCGCCACGGTGATCGTCAGCTGGGACATCTGGAACCACAACCTGCCGCATCTGGAGATCTACGGCACAGGCGGTTCCCTGGCCGCGCCCAACCCGGACCACTTCTCCGGTGCGCCGGTGCTTCGCCGCGGGGAGGCCGGCGACCTTGCTTTGGATATGACTCCTCCCGGCGGGGGCGAATGGCGGGAGACGCCAATTACGCACCGGGACGACGCCTACCGTGGCATCGGCCTGGCCGAGTTCGGCTATGCCATCCGCAATGGGCTTGAACCCCGTACCGGCGGCGACTTTGCCTATCACGTCCTGGAAGTTCTGCTCGCGTTCGAAGCGTCTTCGGAGCAGGGCCGGCACATCGAGATCGAAAGCACCTGTGAGCGGCCGCGGCCGCTTCCTTCTGTCGGCCCGCAAGAGCCCTACCGGTTCGACTGACAGCCGCATTAGCAGCAGCCGGCGGCGGTACGTACGTGCCGCCGTCGGCTGTTGTCCTGTTGTGGATGCGGGAATAGCCGCGTCCCAAACTGGGACACAACTTTGCTACTCGACGGTGAAAACCTGATGTTCGGGCGATTCGGTTTGCAAATGCCGACGCATCTACGAATTTAGGAGAACGCATGACTAGCACAGCTGCTGCTGATATCGGCACCGACGTCGGCATCAAGAACGTCCGCCGCCGCACTGTCGCGCAGGCGATCGTTGAGTACCTTCAGGTCCAGTACAGCGAACTGGATGGTGAAAGGAGGCGCCTCGTTCCCGGCATGTACGGCATTTTCGGCCACGGAAACTCCGTTGGCCTCGCGCAGGGAATTGACGAGTACGGTGTGGACTTCCCCCACTATCAGGGCAAGAACGAGCAGTCGATGGTTCACGCCGCGATCGGGTTCGCGAAGGCTTCCAACCGCGCGGCGACCCTCGCCTGCACAGCCTCCGCAGGACCCGGATCGACGAACATGGTTTCCGGCGCCGCCACTGCCACCACCAACCGTCTCCCGGTGCTCCTGTTCCCGGCAGACATCATAAACAACCGCTTCGGCGATCCCGTGCTGCAGCAGATCGAGCACCCGGTTGAGCGCGATGTTTCCGCGAACGACTGCTTCCGCCCGGTCAGCCGCTACTTCGACCGGATCACCCACCCGGCACAGCTGCTGTCCACGCTCCCGGAGGCAATGCGCGTCCTTACCGATCCGGTGGAAACCGGCGCCGTGGTGGTCTGCTTGCCGCAGGACATCCAGGGGGCGGAATTCGACTTCCCGGAGGCCTTCTTCACGCCGCGGGTCTGGCACATCCGCCGTCGTCCGGCTGTGGAGGATGAGATCCGCGATGCTGCCGAGATCATCCGCAACGCACGGCGTCCTCTGCTGATCGCAGGCGGCGGTGTCCGCTACTCGAAGGCGCAGGAGGAACTGGCACGCTTCAGCGCCGAATTCGGCATCCCTGTCTCCGAGACCTACGCCGGCAAGGGGAGCGGCCCGATCAGCGAACTCAACGTTGGCGGCCTGGGCGTCACCGGAACGGTTGGTGCCAACGAGATCGCCGACGGAGCCGATTGTGTCATCACCGTCGGTTCCCGCCTGCAGGACTTCATCACGGCTTCCCACTCGCTGTTCCAGAACCCGGACGTGAAGTTCGTCCACCTCAACGTGAGCTCGTTCGATGCGCACAAGATGGGTTCGTTCCCAGTGGTGGGCGATGCCAGGTTGTCCCTGTCTGCGCTGCGGGAGTGGCTCGCAGCAGCGGGCTACGCTACCTCCGAAGACTTCCGCAGCGACATTGCGGATGCGCAGAAGGCCACTCGCGAAGTTCGCAAGCACGATCTCCAGGCTTTCCCTGGCGAAAAGATGAGCCAAGCGCAGGTCATCGAGGTGCTCAACAAGCAGGCGACCAGCGAAGACGCGCTGATTCTGGGTTCCGGTGGCGTGGTGGAAGGCATTCACAAGGCCTGGGATCCGTCGAACGGTACCGAGATCCATTTCGAGTATGCCAACTCCTGCATGGGCCACGAGATTCCTGCTGGACTGGGATACCGGCTGGCTCGCCCTGACGCCCCCGGCGATGTATTCGTACTGATCGGCGATGGCACGTACTTCATGCAGCCGACCGAACTCGTCACCGCGGTGCAGGAACGTAAGAAGATCATCACCGTCGTGATCGACAACCGTGGACACCAGTGCATCTGGCCCCTCCAGGTTTCCAAGGGTGGTCCTGGACGTGAGTTCGGCACCCAGTACCGCGAACGCGGCAAGGAGTCCGGCCGACTGGACGGGGCGGTTCTTGAATTCGATATTGCCGCCAACGCGGCCAGCATGGGGTGCGCTGCGTGGTCCACGACGACGATCGAGGAGTTCTCCGCCGCTCTCACCGAGGCGCGCGAGGTCGAAGGACCGGCCGTCATCGTCGCGAGGGTGGAGCCGTGGCGTTACCTCTCCGGCAACGGCTCCTTCTGGGACGTCGGGGTTCCGATGACCTCCCAGCGGCCCGGGAGCCAGGAAGGGACCGCTAAGCACCTTGCGGGCCGTGCCCGCCAGCGTTACTACGCAGCGACTACCGTTCCCGAAGCAGGTTGAGCAGCTAGGGCGGGGTCGTCGAAGGACGGTCCCGCCCGCCTTGCTATCAGGTCACCGGACCCCAGGACAACCGAAACCAAAGAGAAAAGGAGCACCGGACAAATGGGCGCATTCGCCGTTATTGACCCGGCCACGGGCGCGATTCACGCAGAGTACCCCGCAGCCACCGATTCAGAGGTCGAAGCAGGACTTAGCGCAGCGCAGACGGCCTATCAGGAATGGGCACGCACCACCACCGTGGCTGAGCGGGCCGCGTTGGCCCAACGCCTGGCTGACTTGTTTGTTGAACGCAAGGACAAGCTCGCAGCCATCATCAACCGGGAAATGGGCAAGCCGCTCCACCAAGGCGTTGGGGAGGCCGAGTTTTCCGGTTCCATCGCGGCAGCCTTCGCGCAGAACGCCGAGGAGTGGCTCGCGGATGAGGAGCTCGAGGTTGCTGACGGCCTCAGGAGCTTCTTCCGGTATCAGGGCCTGGGTGTCATCCTCGGGATCATGCCGTGGAACTACCCCTATTACCAGGTGGCCCGGTTCGCCGGCCCCAACCTGGTCGCCGGCAACACGATCCT
>Ga0105243_10002322_pt1 | contig 15932 bp, 12 predicted proteins | sample KBSM34metaG_FD_81525 | JGI IMG/M metagenome (GOLD analysis project Ga0105243, IMG submission 81525) | Miscanthus rhizosphere microbial communities from Kellogg Biological Station, Michigan, USA - KBS M3-4 metaG | ecosystem: Host-associated > Plants > Roots > Rhizosphere > Soil | place... | reverse complement strand
GTCTGCATCTCCAACTGCGACAAGATCACCCCCGGCATGCTCAATGCCGCGATGCGCCTGAACATCCCGACCGTCTTCGTCTCGGGCGGTCCGATGGAGGCAGGCAAGGCCGTCGTCGTCGGCGGCGTCGCGCAGGCCCCCACCGACCTGATCACCGCCATCTCGGCATCCGCGAACGACGCGGTGTCCGAGGAAGGCCTCGACGAGGTCGAGCGCAGCGCCTGCCCGACGTGTGGCTCCTGCTCCGGCATGTTCACGGCGAACTCGATGAACTGCCTCACCGAGGCACTCGGCCTTGCGCTGCCCGGCAACGGCTCCACCCTGGCCACCCACGAGGCCCGCCGCGCGCTGTTCTCCCGCGCGGGCACCACGGTCGTCGAGGCCGCGCTCAAGTACTACCGCGACGAGGACGAGTCGGTGCTCCCCCGGAACATCGCCACCCCCAAGGCGTTCCGCAACGCGATGGCCCTCGACGTCGCGATGGGCGGCTCGACCAACACGGTCCTGCACACCCTCGCCGCCGCCCAGGAGGGCGAGGTCGACTTCGACCTCGACACCATCGACGAGATCAGCCGCCTGGTGCCGTGTCTGTCGAAGGTCTCACCCAACTCCGATTACCACATGGAGGACGTGCACCGGGCAGGCGGAATCCCCGCACTGCTCGGCGAGCTGCGTCGCGCGAACCTGCTCGAGACCGATGTCTCCACAGTCCACACCAAGAGCTTCGACCAGTGGCTCGACGACTGGGACATCCGCTCCGGCAAGGCAACCGACGAGGCGATCGAGCTCTTCCACGCCGCACCGGGCGGGGTCCGCACCACCGAGCCGTTCTCCACGTCCAACCGCTGGAGCGCGCTGGACACCGACGCCGCAGGCGGGTGCATCCGGGACAAGGAGCACGCGTACACCGTCGAGGGCGGACTCGTGGTGCTGCGCGGCAACATCGCGCTGGACGGCGCCATCCTCAAGACCGCGGGCATCGACGAGGAGCTGTTCTCCTTCCAGGGTCCGGCGCTCGTCGTCGAATCGCAAGAGGAGGCCGTCTCGGTGATCCTGCAGAAGAAGATCAAGTCCGGCGACGTCCTCGTGGTCCGCTACGAGGGCCCCAAGGGCGGACCGGGCATGCAGGAAATGCTGCACCCCACCGCATTCCTCAAGGGTGCGGGCCTCGGCAAGGAGTGCGCGCTCATCACCGACGGCCGCTTCTCCGGCGGCACCTCCGGCCTGTCCATCGGGCACATCTCCCCTGAGGCCGCGGCGGGCGGCGTGATCGGCCTGGTGGAGAACGGCGACCAGGTCCGTATCGACGTCGCGACCCGGACCCTCGAGATCCTCGTCGACGACGCCGTGCTCGCCGAGCGCCGCGCCAAGATGGAGGCGTCCGAGCGTCCGTGGCAGCCGGTCGACCGCCAGCGCACCGTCACCACCGCGCTGCGTGCCTACGCGGCGCTGGCGACCTCCGCGGACAAGGGTGCCGTTCGCTACGTGCCGTAGTCCTGACCGTTCACAGACAGCGCCCCTGCGGTGCCGGGAATGCCCGGAACCGCAGGGGCGCTGTCGTATCGGCGGGATGCTCCTGCTCTTGCCCCGGCTCAGGCCGCGCGGACCTCCGCGATCCGCCGCTCGGCCAGCTCGATCGCGGCGGTGGAGGTGTCCACCCCGGTCACCCGGGCCCGGTCGAGGATCTCCATCACCACGTCCGCAATCCGGTCCACCTTGCCGACGAAGTCCGTCAGCCCGTTCACCTCGGCGTCGCAGGAGATCAGGCCGCCCGCGTTCGACACGAAATCCGGGACGTGCACGATGCCGCGGGCGGTCAGCGCGTCACCCGCGGCCTGCGAGGCGAGCATGTTGTTGGCCGCTCCGACCAGCGCCACCGCCTTGAGCCGGTCGACTGCACGCTCGTCGATCACCAGACCCGGACCCGCGGGGCAGACCACATCGACGTCGGTCTGCAGGATCTCGTCCAGCGAACTCGCCTGCGCACCAAAACCTTCCACCGCGAGCCGCACCCGCTCCGGATCGGGGTCGGCCACCAGCACCGTGGCCCCGGCCGCGGAGAGGAGCTCGACGATCCCGAGGCCGACGTTGCCGGCACCCTGCACGGCTACCCGCAGCCCGTCGACGCCGTCGCGCCCCAGATGGTCGGCGACCGCCGAGATCGAGGCGACCACTCCCCTGGCCGTGTACGGCGAGGGATCGCGGCCGTCGCTGGAGACCCGGGGGGCGTGCTCCGCGATCACCTTCAGGTCCGCGGGTCCGGTGCCCATGTCGGCGCCGGGGATGTAGCGGCCACCGAGCAGCCCGATGTGCCTGCCGTGCGCCTCCAGGAGCGAACGCGTCTTCTGGCTGCGGGGATCGGCGTTGATCACACTCTTCCCGCCGCCGAGCGCCAGGCCGGCGAGCGCCGCCTTGTAGGTCATCGCGCGTGCGAGGCGCATCGCGTCCGCCGCGGCCGCATCGTCGGATTCGTACTGGCGGATCCGGACTCCCCCGAGCGCGGGCCCGAGGGTGGTGTCGTGCACGGCGATGATGCTGGCGAGCCCGTTCTCCACGCGCTGGATCGACAGCTGCTCGAAGTCCTGCTCGGCCAGGGAATTGATGGCGCTCACTACTGCTCCTGAGGTCAGCCCACGACAGATGACACCCTTGTGGGGCTGATCCGTTGCGGGACAGAGAGTTACGGCACTTGTGGCCGCGACGGGCGGAGTACCTGCCCGGCATGAACTGTAAGGCGCGTCACACGGATGTCAAGCCGTTGCCTGTTCCGCGCACGGCGACCCCGGGGTCGCGATCACGGGCCAAGGCAGCAGAATTGGCGAATCGGCCTAAACCAGGTGTGCACATCGCGCAGTTCGCCCGAGCGATTCGGCGCGCAGCTGAGCAGGATGCGCCATCGAGCGATCGGGTGTTGCGCATCGGGTTCACAGGTGGTTCTCTCTTCACGCCGATGAGACACAGATCACATCCGGTCAAGCACAGCCCCCACCCGGCGACCCACAAGGTCATCGGGAGTCAACCAAGGAGCCCATCCATGCCCGGAGTCGGTATTTGGCGCACCAAGTCCGTCGAACAGTCGATATCAGATACCGATGAACCCGGTACCCGCCTACGCAAAGAGCTGACCGCCTGGGACCTGACCGTCTTCGGCGTCGCCGTGGTCATCGGGGCGGGCATCTTCACCCTCACCGCGAGGACGGCAGGCAACGTCGCAGGGCCGTCCATCTCGCTCGCCTTCGTCCTCGCCGCCATCGCGTGCGGGCTCGCGGCCCTCTGTTATGCCGAGTTCGCCTCCACCGTCCCGGTCGCAGGCAGCGCGTACACCTTCTCCTATGCGACGTTCGGCGAGTTCGTCGCATGGATCATCGGATGGGACCTCATCCTCGAGTTCGCGCTCGCGTCGGCAGTTGTCGCCAAGGGATGGTCGCTGTATCTGGGGAACGTGCTCGGAGCCAGCGGTTCGACCACCGCGCATCTCGGCCCGATCGACTTCGACTGGGGCGCCCTGCTGATCATCGGCGCGATCACCACCGTGCTCGCCATCGGTACCAAGGTGTCCTCGCGGGTGTCGGCCATCATCACCGCCATCAAGATCGCCGTGGTCCTGCTCGTCATCGTGGTCGGCGCGTTCTACATCAACAAGGACAACTACTCCCCGTACATCCCGCCGGCCGAGGGCGCGGCCAGCACGGCCAGCGGCATCCACCAGACCCTGTTCTCGTTCCTCACCGGCGCCGACGGCAGCAGCTACGGCTGGTACGGCCTGCTCGCCGCGGCCAGCCTCGTGTTCTTCGCGTTCATCGGGTTCGACGTCGTTGCCACCACCGCCGAGGAGACCAAGAACCCACAGAAGGCGCTCCCCCGCGGCATTCTCGGTTCGCTCGCCATCGTCACCGTCCTGTACGTCGCGGTGACCCTGGTCCTGACCGGCATGGTCAAGTACACCGACCTGAAGACCGGCAGCCCGCTCGTCGGCGACAGCAGCGCCACCCTCGCGACCGCATTCGAGGCGCACGGGATCACCTGGGCTCAGTGGGTGATCAACTTCGGTGGCCTCGCCGGACTGACGACCGTCGTCATGGTCATGATGCTCGGCCAGACCCGGGTGTTGTTCGCGATGTCGCGGGACGGGCTGATGCCGCGCGGTCTCGCCAAGACCGGCACCAAGGGCACCCCCGTTCGGATCACCGTCGTGGTCGGCGTGATCGTGGCGCTGCTCGCCGCCTTCTTCCCGATGGGGACCCTCGAGGAGATGGTCAACATCGGCACCCTGTTCGCCTTCGTCCTGGTCTGCATCGGGGTCGTGGTGCTGCGCAAGACGCGACCCGACCTGCCGCGCGGATTCCGGGTCCCGCTGGTTCCCCTCGTGCCGATCCTCGCGGTGCTGGCCTGCGGGTGGCTGATGCTGAACCTGTCCGTGGAGACCTGGATCCGGTTCCTGGTCTGGATGGCGATCGGCGTGGTGATCTACTTCGCCTACGGCAAGCGCAAGTCGGTGCTCGGCCAGCGGCTCGCCGCCCAGTCCACACCGCCCCCGGAGGAGCAGCTGGAGACGGTCACCGCCTGACCGCCCCGATCGCGAACCCCCTGATCACTCAGATCAGGGGGTTCGCCCCGTTGAAGAAGATCCAGAGGCAGACGCCTGCCGCGACGCCGAGGATCAGCGCGACGAAGGAACCGATGTGCGGCCTGGTCGCCCACTTCCGGCCACCGTCCAGCGAGAACCGGCCGGGGCCGGTCAACACCACCGCGACGGCCGCGGCGACCAGCATCGTCTCGTGCTCGACGCCGGACGGTGCGAAGAACTGCAGTCCCGGCTCGGCCACCTGGCGAACGCACCACGCGTTGATCAGCACCGCGAGCACCGCGGCGCCGGCCAGCGGCGTCACAAGACCGATGATCAGGAGGGCGCCTGCCGCGACCTCACCGACCGCGGTGAGGATCGAGAGCAGTCGGGCCTGCTCGAAGCCGGCATCGAGGAGCGTCGTCTCGAAGCCGTCGAGTCCGGGGCCGTTCCACCAGCCGAACAGTTTCTGCAGCCCGTGGAACAGCGCGACCGTCCCGAGCCCGACCCGGAGGACGAGCAGGCCGAGGTCGAGCGTGCCTCGCCCGGACGGCGTCTCCGGCGCGATCGTCTCCGGCATCGCCTGCTGGACGGGCGAGGTGAATGCCGACACAACGGCAGGCTCGGACGGATCGGCGAACCGCAGTTCCTCGGTGGGATACACCTCGTCCGTGGGATACACCTCATCGACCGAACTGCCCCGGTAGGTCGGGATCTGCTCGGTGGGCATCAGCCCGAGGTCGTCGTCCGATACGGGCAGCGCGCCGCCGGCGGAGGTGGGAAGTTGCTCGGTCGGCAGGTCGAACGGACTGGAGGCGGTGCCATCGGCGCCGTCGCGGTCCGGGTTCCCTTGCTGCTTCGCTGTCACGATGGACAGCGTAAGGGCGAGCGGCAGATACGCGCTCCGGCGCGCCGCACCGGGCCGCCGTGGCGCCGCCCGCACCGGATTCCGTACCGTTTGCAGTCATGGGAGCAAGTCGGGTCAGGGTGTTGGCGGCCGTGTCGATCGTCGTCGCGGTGGCGGGCTGTGCCCGGTTCGACGACTCGGCAACGAGCCCGTTCACCCCCGCGCCGACGTTCGACGCCGGCGGCGAGCTCCGGCCCCGACCGCCCGGCACACCCCCGACCAGCCCCCGCGAGCCCCTCCCGACCGTCGAACCGGCGCCCTGCATCGACCCCGACCCCGCCGTCGTTGCGACCTGCCTCGACACCACCGGCGGCATGGTCATGCTGCCCGGCGGCGATTCGGCGCTGGTCACCGAGCGCCGCACCGGCCGCATCCTCCGCGTCACCCCCGGCAAGCCCACCGAGGAGTTCGCCCGACTCGACGTCGACGGCTCCACCGACGGTGGCCTGCTCGATGTCGCGCTGTCGCCGACCTTCGTCGAAGACAACCTGGTGTACGCCTATGTCTCCACCCCCGGCGACAACCGGGTGGTGCGGGTCGCACCGGGCGATGTGCCCAAGGACGTCCTGACCGGTATCCCGCGCGGATCCGTCGGCAACACCGGAGCCCTGACCTTCGCAGGCCCCAATGAACTACTGGTACTCACCGGCGACGCCGGAAACCCCTCCGCCGCAACCGATCCCGGCTCACTGGCCGGAAAGCTGCTCCGCGTGACCGCGCTGACGCCCGGGCCCCCCGGGTCACAGCCCTTCCCCCAGGTCGCGCTGTCGGGCATCGGCGGCGCGGGCGATGTCTGCGTGGACCCGACCGACCAGAACATCTGGGTGACCGACCGAACCCCGCTCGAGGACCGACTGCAGAAGGTCGCGCCGAACGGCGCGGCAGGCGTCCCGGTCTGGACCTGGCCGGACCGGCCCGGCGTCGCAGGCTGCACGGCGGGCGGCGGGTCGGTCGCCATCGCGCTGACCGAGGGCCGGGCACTCGCGCTGCTCGACACCGATCCGCAGACCGGCGCCGTGACCGCGGCGCCGTCGCTGATCGCCCAGGACCGGTACGGCCGGCTGGGCGCGGCCGCGCTCGGGGCCGAGAACACGATCTGGGTCTCGACCGTCAACAAGGCCGACGGCCATCCCGGCGGCCCGACCGATGACCGGGTGGTCAAGATCCCCGCACCGCAGGGCGGCGGCGGCTTCGACTGACCGTCGAGTGTGCAGCTGCCGGGGCATCGGCCGAGAACACCCGCCGGCAGGTGCACACTCGGCGCTAGCCGGTGGCGGGGGCCGGGACCTTCTTCGGCGCCTTCGGCGCGAGCAGCGAAGCGGACAGCGGCAACACCAGCACGGTGATCGCGCCCGCGGCGACCAGGATCGAGGCGTTCGACTCGGTCATCTGTCCGGCGTTCACCGCGACCCCCGTCACCGCGACGATCAGCGGCAGACCGGTCGCGGCGTACAGCGCAACCTGCCCCCGCTCCCGCACGGTCGGCTGCGGATCCTTGAGCTCCGGACCCCGGTCGAAGCGTTCGGCGAAGAACACAGGCAGCCCGCGCACCAACAGGATCAGCACCAGGAACGCGAGCAGGATGCCCGGCGCAGCGGCCACGGCCTTGACGTCGATCGCCATGCCCGAGGTGACGAAGAAGATCGGGATGAGCAGCCCGAAGGCCAGCCCGTCCAACTTCGCCTCCAGCTTCTCGTCGCCCGACGGCATCGCGCGGCGCAGGATGAAGCCCGCGGCGAAGGCGCCAAGGATGATGTCGAGGTCGAAGATCGTCGCGACCGCGATCAGCGTGACCAACAGCAGGATCGTCAGCCGCACGGTCGTCTGGGCGGTGGTCTCGGAGCCCAGCCGGATGATCGAGGCCAGCTTCGAGCCCTCGCGGCGCAGGCCCGCGGGGATGAACGCGACCCCGACCGCAGCCGCCGCGAACGCCGCCAGCACGACCAGCGACGCGCCCGCACTCCGCGAGCTCAGCAGGATCGCCATCGCGATCACCGGGCCGAGCTCACCGAAGGCGCCGTGGTTGAGAACGGTTCGGCCCAAGCGGGTTCCGAGCATGCCGCTGTCCTTGAGGATCGGCAACAGCGTGCCCAGCGCCGTGGAGGTCAGGGCGATGGCCACCGCGATCTCCGCATTGATCGCGCCGGTGAGGCCGAGCAACCCGACCACCACGAAGGCCAGCACCAGGCAGGACAGCCAGGTGATCAGCGCCCGACGCCCGCCGCGACCGGTCAGCTCACTGGTGTTGATCTCGTAGCCGGCGAGCAGGAAAAGCATGCCGAGGCCGAGCTCGCGGAGCAGGTCGATCTCGCTGCCCATGACCGCGAGGTCGAGCACGTGCGGCCCGACGATGACGCCCGCGATCAGCAGCAGCACGACCTCCGGCACCAGCTTGCGTGGCACCAGCCCGGCGACCAGCGGAGCGATGACGGCGCAGAGCGCTATCCAGAAGAACGAAGCGGAAACTGAGGGCACCCGCCTGATTCTGCTAGACGGGGACCACCATCGACGACAGGACCCTCACGCCGTGTGTCGGCTCAGGAGCAGGCCGCGATGACCATGTCCTTGACCTGAGCCGGGTCTGCCTGGCCCCGGGTCGCCTTCATGACGTCGCCGACGATCTTGCCTGCCGCCGCGACCTTGCCCGCGCGGATCTTCTCGGCGATGTCCGGGTTCGCGGCGAGCGCGGCGTCGACCGCGGCCTGCAGCGCCGAGTCGTCGCGCATCACGGCGAGTTCCCGCTTCGCCACGACCTCGTCCGGCTCGCCCTCGCCTGCCAGCACACCGTCGACGACCTGCCGCGCCTGCTTGTTCGCCAGTGTGCCGTCGGCGACGAGCGCGATGATCCGCGCGAGCTGGGCCGGGGTGATCGGCAGCTCGGCCAGCGCCACGCCACGGGTGTTCGCCTGCTGCGAGAGGTACGCCACCCACCACGAGCGGGCCGCGTCCGCGGGCGCGCCTGCCTCGGTGGTCGCGATGACCAGTTCCAGCGCACCGGAGTTCACCAGGTCGCGCATCTCCTCGTCGGAGACGCCCCAGTCGGCCTGGATGCGGGCGCGGCGGATCCACGGCAGCTCGGGCAGCGTGCCGCGCAGCTCCTCGACCCACTCTGCTCTCGGGGCGACGGGCTCGAGGTCCGGCTCCGGGAAGTACCGGTAGTCCTCCGCGGTCTCCTTGCGGCGCCCGGCGGAGGTGGTGCCGTCGGCCTCCTGGAAGTGCCGGGTCTCCTGGATGACCTCACCGCCCGAGCTGAGCACGGCGGCCTGGCGGCGCATCTCGTAGCGGACGGCCACCTCGACGCTCTTGAGGGAGTTGACGTTCTTGGTCTCGGTGCGGGTGCCGAACTCCTTGGCGCCGATCGCCATCAGCGAGATGTTGGCGTCGCACCGCATCGACCCCTGGTCCATCCGGACGTCGGAGACGTCGAGCGACTTGAGCAGATCACGCAGCGCGGTGACGTACGCGCGGGCGACCTCGGGGGCGCGCTCGCCCGCACCGGAGATGGTCTTGGTGACAATCTCGACCAGCGGGACGCCTGCGCGGTTGTAGTCGAGCAGCGAGTGGCTGGCGCCGTGGATCCGGCCGGTGGCGCCGCCGACGTGCAGCGACTTACCGGTGTCCTCCTCCATGTGCGCGCGCTCGATCTCGACCCGCCAGGTGGTGCCGTCGTCGAGCACCACGTCGAGGTAGCCCTCGGTGGCGATCGGCTCGTCGTACTGCGAGATCTGGTAGTTCTTCGGCTGATCCGGGTAGAAGTAGTTCTTCCTGGCGAAGCGGCCCCACGGGGTGATCGAGCAGTTCAGCGCCAGACCGATGCGGATGGCGGACTCGACAGCCGACTGGTTGACCACCGGCAGCGAGCCCGGCAGGCCCAGACAGACCGGGCACACCTGGGTGTTGGGCTCGGCACCGAAGGTCGTGGGGCACGGGCAGAACATCTTCGTCGCGGTGTGCAGCTCGACGTGCACCTCCATGCCCATGACGGGCTCGAAGCGGGCGAGCACCTCGTCGTAATCGAGAAGGTCAGTACTTGTCGCCACCCGGCCGGCTGCAGTCATGGTCACGAGTTTATGCGCCCCGCTTCGGCAGCAGCAGGTCGGCCAGGTTGTCGATCTGCTCGTGCGCATCCGGCCAGGCATCGCGGGCCGCATCCGCGTGCGGATAACGGGTTTGCGCGAGCCTCAGCGCCACCATGCCGTGCGTCGCGCTCCACAGGTGCATCCCGAGCAGCACCGTCTCCTTCGCGTCCGCAGGCAGGTCCAGGTATCGCCCCACCTCCTCGGTGATGAGCCGGATGGCGCGGTGCGCGTGCGAGTCGGCCATCCTCTCGCCGGCCTGATGACGCAGGTTGGAGACGAACAGCACCCGGTAGTGACCGGGATTGGCCAGCCCGTAGCCGACGTAGGCGTGCCCCGTCGCCCGCAGCCGGGTGCCCGGGTCCTCCCCCGCCTCCTCGGCGGCCGCCTGCAGCACGGCGGCGAACTCCTCGAACCGGAGCTGCTTCACCGCCAGGTGGAGCTCCTCGCGATCGGCGAAGTGCAGATAGATGGAGGTCGGTGTGACGCCGACGCGCCTGGCGACGCCGCGCAGCGACACCGCGTCGACGTCGCCGGTCTCACCGAGCATCTCCGCGGCTGCCGCGAGGATGTCCGTTCGCAGCGACTCGCCCGCGCCCCGCCTGGACGGCGTGCGCTGGGTCTTCTTCCTCGTCGAAATCACGCGAGCCACCTTAGTCGCGGGGGTCAGCCGACCCGGGCCGGGCGTTCCGCATTGACACCCGTAGGGCTACGACTGTTAATTTACACCCGTAGCGCTACCCGATCCGGCACGGCGCGTCCGCAGAGGAGGACCGATGGCCGGTACCGGCTCGCTCACCGACATTTCCGACCGGCTGTCTCGAGCGACCTGCAAGCAGTCGCCAGCGGAGGCCACCGCGGAGTCGACCGCCGCCCATCCGACCGCCACGCTGATCACGGTCTGCATCGGGATGTTCATGCTGATGCTGGACATGACGATCGTCGCGGCCGCGCTGGCCAACATCCAGTCCTCCCTCGACGCCTCCCTCAGCGGACTGCAGTGGGTGGTCGACGCCTACACGCTGCCGGTCGCGGCGCTGCTGCTGACCGCGGCCACCCTCGGCGACCGACTCGGCCGACGCCGCCTCTACATCGCGGGCATGTCGATCTTCACGCTCACCTCGCTCGGCTGCGCGCTCGCGGGCGACATCGTGACACTCAACGTGGTGCGGGCGGTCCAGGGCGTCGGCGCGGCGCTGCTGTTCGGCGTCTCCCTGCCCCTCGTTGCCGTCGCCTTCCCCGATCCGATGAAGCGGGCAAGGGCGATCGGCATCTACGGCGCGGTGATGGCATCGGCGACCGCCGCCGGTCCCCTGGTCGGCGGGGCCCTCGTCACGGCGATCGGCTGGGAGTGGATCTTCCTGATCAACGTTCCCATCGGCATCGCCGCGGTGGCGTTGGCGTACCGGTACGTCACCGAATCCCGTGCGGACAGTGCGGCGCCCGCGGACTGGGCGGGTACAGGGCTGCTCACCCTCGCGCTCCTGTCCGGGGTGCTGGCGCTGATCGAGGGCAACGAGTGGGGCTGGTCGTCCACGCGGGTGATCGCCCTCGGCGCCACCTCGATCGCCGGACTGCTCGCCTTCATCGCCTGGGAGCTACGTGCCGCACACCCGATGCTGGACCTTCGCCTGGTCGTCCGGCCCGCCTTCGCGGCAAACGCGCTCGCGGCCTTCGCCGGAGCCGGAACACTCGTCGCCGCAACGAATTTCCTGGCGCTGTACTTCATCAACACACTCGGCCACGACCCGTTCCAGGCGGGTCTGCGGGCCCTGCCGCTCACCCTGTCCGCGCTCGTCGTCGCCCCGCCGATCGCCGTGCTGCACGACCGCCTGCCCGCGAGGTGGTCGCTGCCGGTCTCGATGGGGGTCGTCGCGGCTGGCCTGTGGCTGTGCACCGGTGCGGACGCGTCCACCACGTGGACGCACTACATCGCCGGGTCGATCCTCGGCGGCGCCGGACTCGGCGCGGTCACCGTGATCGCCTCGCAGTCCGCGCTGACCTTCGTCGAGGTGGACCGGGCAGGCATGGCCACGGGCGCGGTCAACACCGCCCGCCAGGTCGGCATCGTGGTCGGGGTGGCCGGCCTCGGCGCGGTCTTCTCGCACGCGGTCGCCGCCGAGGCGGGTGCCGGGCTCGCCTCGCTGACCGTCGGGACGATGACCGTCTCCGTCCCGGACGAGCAGGCCGACATGATCACCGAGGCACTCGGTTCCGGTGCCGGACAACGGGTCATCGAGTTCGTCCCCGATCAGTTCGCGGCCGCGGTGCCCGCGCTGTCCGAACTGGCACGCGGGGCGACCGCGCAGGGACTGGACGCCGTCATGGCGACGAGTTCGGCGATCGCGGCCGTGGCCACCCTCGCGGTCTTCGTGCTGCTGCGGATCGGGCGGCGCTGACCCGGGTTCACCCGAAGATCACCCGCATCTCCTGATACCGGTGCGCGGGTACCGACTTGTGGTCGACGAGCGCCTCGTCGAAACCCACCCGCACGATCTCCGTTCCGTGCAGCGCCACCATGTGGCCCCACTCCTCGTCCGCCACCAGATCGGTGACCGCCATGCCGAGCCTGGTCGCGAGGACACGGTCGAACGCGGTCGGAACGCCGCCCCGCTGGATATGGCCCAACACCGTCGCCCTGGTCTCGATTCCGGTGCGCTCCTGGATGATCGGCGCCAGCAGCTCGGCGATCCCACCGAGCCGCGGGCGGTCGAAACCGTCCATGCCCTTCGTCGAATGGGCAGCCGTCATGTCCGGCAGGGTGAAGCCCTCCGCGACGACAACCATCGGCGACCGGCCGCGTTCGCGGACGCTGTTCACCCACGAGCAGATCTGCTCGACACTCTCGGGCTGTTCGGGGATCAGGATCGCGTGCGCGCCGCCGGCCGTCCCCGAGTGCAGGGCAATCCATCCGGCGTTGCGCCCCATCACCTCGAGGACCATGCACCGCTTGTGCGAGTTGCCCGTCGTCCGCAGCCGGTCGATCGCCTCGGTCGCGATCTCTACCGCCGTGTCGAATCCGAAGGTGTAGTCGGTCTGGTCGAGGTCGTTGTCGATGGTCTTCGGGACCCCGACGATCCGAATGCCCTCGTCGAACAGGCGCTGCGACGCGGCGGCGGTGCCCTCGCCACCGATGGCCACCACCGCATCGACCCCGAGCCGCTCCATGGTGCGGGCGATGTTCTCCGCCCCACCGTTCGGTCCCTGATACGGACCGATGCGGCTGGTCCCGAGAATGGTCCCGCCCTCGTGCGAGAGTCCGCGGACGCGGCTGCGGTCCAGGGGCATCGCGTCGCCCTCGACCAGACCGCGCCACCCGTCGAGGAATCCGACGAACTCCTGACCGTGCACCTCGGAGCCCTTGAGCACCGCACCCCGGATCACCGCGTTGAGGCCGGGGCAGTCGCCGCCGCTGGTGAGAATGCCGATCGTCGTCATCGTCAATCGCCCGTTCTACGTGCAGGTGGATGCTCAGTGTCCCACTGCATACTGCCCTCGCCCGGCGGTTCGGGCACGCCGGCGGGTCAGCCGGGGGTGACCAGGCCCGTCTCGTAGGCCAGCACCACGGCCTGCGCCCGGTCCCGCAGGTGCAGCTTGCCGAGCACCTTGCCGACGTGCGTCTTGACGGTCTGCTCGGCCACGAACAGCGACTCCGCGATCTCGACATTCGACAGCCCGCGGGCGATCAGTTCCAACACTTCCCGTTCGCGGGGCGTCAGCGCCGCGAGCTGCGCAGGCTCGCGCCGTGCGGGCGCGCGCCTGCTGGTGACGTCGGCGATGAGCCTGCGGGTCACGGTCGGCGCGAGCAGTGCCTGCCCGTCCGCCACCACCCGGACCGCCCGGATCAGTTCCTCGGCGGGGGCGTCCTTGAGCATGAAGCCACTGGCACCGACGCGCAGCGCCTCGTAGACGTAGTCGTCGATGTCGAAGGTGGTGAGCATCAGCACCCGCACCGGCTTGTCGAACGAGACCGACAGGATCTGCTGCGCCGCCTCCAGCCCGTTCAGGTTCGGCATCCGCACGTCCATCAGGACGACGTCCGGGCGAAGGCGCATCACCTCGTCTACTGCGATCTTCCCGTCTGGGGCGTCGCCGACCACGCTGATGTCGGGCTGCGCGCCGAGCAGCGCGCCAAAACCCTGGCGCACCATCGCCTGATCGTCCGCAATGAATACCGTGATCGCCACCCGATCACCCTATGCCGGGGTGACGTGGCCGCTCGACACCGCCGTCCCCGGCATCGCCGGCACTCGCGCCAGCACCTCGAATCCGCCGTCGGGGCGCGGTTGCGCGACCAGGCTTCCACCCACCGACGAGGCCCGATCGATCATGCCGGTGATGCCGTGCCCACCGGCATGATCGGCGACGGTCGACACAGTGGTACCGACGGGCGGGTCGTTGACCACCGCCATGGTGGCGAGGCCCCCGTCCCGGCCGAGGATGACGCGAACCGGCGCCCCCGGCGCGTGCCGGGCCGCGTTGGACAGCGATTCCTGCAGGATCCGGTACATCGTCAGTCCCGCCGAATCGGACAACCGCTCGGGCATCCCGATCCTGTCCACCTGCACCTGCATGCCCGCCCGCCTGCTTCCCTCCACCAGCTCGTCGATCCGGTCGAGGCCCGGCATCGGGGCGTCCTCGGCGAGCTGGCCGTCGCTGCGGAGCACACCGAGCATGCCCCTGATCTCGTTGAGGGCATCGCGGGCGGTGGCACCGATCGATTCGAACTCCGCCCGTGCCGCGGGCGAGACGTCGTCGATCCGGTACGGCGCGCTCTGCGCCTGCACCACGACCAGCGACATGTGGTGCGCGACGACGTCGTGCAGGTCGCGGGCGATGCGCGCCTTCTCCTCGAGGATCGCCCGCCGCGCCCGCTCGACCTCGGTGACCTCCTCCTGGCGGGCGAGCTGCCGGCGGGAGAGCACCAGCCAGCGGATCAGCAACCCGAACAGCACCAACGCGGTCAGCCCGACCGCCCAGCCCCTGCCGTCCTGGCCAGGGGCGTTCGCGAGGAACAGCAGCGCAGTCGCCATCCACGAGACGCCGACGACGGCGAGCGGCGAGCGCATGCTGACGGCGAGGAGCAGCGCCATGATCACCATGACGTGCACGACCTGCCACGGAAAGTCGTAGTCGTCGGTGCGTTCGAACACCAGTGGGATCACCAGCGCGCCCGCCGCCGAGATCGCCCATCCCAGGGCGGGATTCGACCGAACCAGCAGCAGGGGCAGCGCCGCGAGCCCGGCGATGACCGGCTGCACCCCGGCCGGCACGTGGTGCGTGACCTGCAGCGTCGGCCAGGCGATGGCGAAGAGCACGCCCGTGACGAATACGATGAAGATGTCCACCCACAGACTCGAGCTCACCCGCTTGAGTCGCGGCGCGGCCGCCACGGCGGCGTCATTCGCGACCTTCTTGAGCGCACGATTTGTCTTACTCACATCCAGAACAGTAGGAACCGGGACCCGAAAAGTCCTCATACTGCGGGGTGAGACCGGCGCGGCACCAGGGTATGAGGGCGCCGCACCGACGCCCCCTGCGCGGGGACCCGGGAACCACGCTGCGGGGTGATGTGCCCTGGTCCCGCCGATTCCTAGCGTCTTCTCCATGCGGAAGACGACCTGGACAGCACTGACGGTGGCCGCGGCGGCCGCCCTGACGACCACCCTGATGGCCGACCCGGCCGCTGCGGAGCAGCCTCGCGAGAGCACCCCCACCGCGGCCGCGATCGCCTCGCTCACCACAGCCGATCACGCGGCGCCCGCGTCGTCGATCCCGGCGGACTTCGCCGCCACGATGGGCTACCGCCCGGCCGTCGAATCCGGGATGCTCGTGAACCCGAGCGGCGACTGCTCCTCCCCGGTCACGCTGCCCACCGAGTTCGAGACCGCCTGCAAGGCCCACGATCTCGGCTACGACCTGCTGCGCTATGCAGACCGCCACGGCGCCGCGCTCGGACCGTGGGCACGGAAAAGCCTTGACGCGCAGCTGGACCGGCGGATGCACGGCGCCTGCGACGCGCGCACGGTCGATGCGGCGCGGACCTCCTGCTACGTGATGGCCAACATCGCGAGCGCCGCGGTGACCTCGAACTCCTGGCGGCAGGGATATGTCGCTCCTCGACCCGAGTCGATGGCCGGTTATGCGCTCGCGGGCGGGGTGGGGTCCGTGCTGATCGTCGGCGCGGTCGCCGCGACCAGCCGGCGCGGGCGGGGTACCACCGCCGCCATCGGCGCGGCGACCCGATCGGCGCTCGCATGACCGCCGTGATCGCTCGGCCCACCGCGAATGTCGACGTCGCCGCCGTCGCGCTGCCCCGGGTCCTCACCAGCGTCGCCGTCACCTCGATGGTCGCGGTCTCGCTCGCGCCCTCCCTGCTGCCCCG
>Ga0105243_10002320_pt1 | contig 15939 bp, 15 predicted proteins | sample KBSM34metaG_FD_81525 | JGI IMG/M metagenome (GOLD analysis project Ga0105243, IMG submission 81525) | Miscanthus rhizosphere microbial communities from Kellogg Biological Station, Michigan, USA - KBS M3-4 metaG | ecosystem: Host-associated > Plants > Roots > Rhizosphere > Soil | place... | reverse complement strand
GGACGATCTGGGCGCCGACGGTTGAGCAATATCTTGTGGCGGCGGTTCTCGATGCCACTGAGGAGGAGGCTCTCATTGTCCCCTTAATGCCGTGGGCGGACTGGGCATCTGAGGCCGATGTTGCTCTCGATTCCGAAGCCCTTGGATACAGCGCCATCGCGCCCCTATGGGCTAGCGATCGTGTGCTGGTTGAGCAAGCCGTGGAGGCTGTAGACGTTCTCTCCGAGACTTGCTTCGCAACCCTCTCTAACGCCTATGACGCCTTTTACGCAGGAGAAGTGATCAACGCAGAGACCGGAGTCCCAATCCTGAATGAAGAGGATCCTCGACTAGAGGCTCAGGCCATGGTGGCTGAGGAACTTCACTCTTGGTTTCTTCCTTGGTCCGCGTTGCACAGCGCAGAAGAGCTAGGACCGGTAATGCAGCAGAGGCGGGAATCTCTTGGGATTGAACTGGAGTCCTTAAGTGAGGAGGTCGGAGTCGAGCCAAGGGAGTGGAGGCACTTCGAGGCTGGAGAGGCGGATCCCTACGCCACTATCCAGGTTCCCGCGATGGCTAGGGCGGTTGGTCAACTTTGTCTGCTGGCCAGTTCGCGGTTGGTTTCGTTGGCTCACGCTTCCGTTTTGGCCCATAACGAAGGCCAAACGGCAGATCAACCCGCGCATGCCCGCCGAAGGCGAGGGAGTATGCGGAAGAGGGGCCGTGACGCTGAGGCAGCGAAAGCTGCGGCAGATCGGTACGCCGCCTCTCTGGCAGAGGAGTTAGGCCTTTGACTGTGATGATTTGTCGCGAATGTGGCGCCAGGATCGAGTTACGGAGTCGCTTCGAAGACAATTGCACCGAGTGTGGCTCCGACGACCTCGAAGTCGAAGACGCTTACGACCCCCAAGAGCACGAACTAAGGTGCGAATTGTGTGGTCTGGAAGTCGATACCACGACGCGCGACGAGGAGTGGCTGGCCGAAGACGAGGAGATGCCAACGTCGGTCGACGATCCATGCCCGAGATGTGGAGAAGCACTCGTCCCCCGAAGCGATGCGCGGACGCCGAAAGAGATCCCAGAGTACAAGCTGGCTCGCGAGGCAGCCAAGAAGCTACATCGCGAGCACGATATTCCAGGGCCTCCTTACCAACTGGACAATCTTGTCCGCAAGCTGGGGCTAGAGGTGAAGATTGGAACGTTTCCTCACGAAGGACTTTTGGTTGGGGATTGCATTGAGCTCCCTGAGGACCTGTCCGTTGTCTCGCGGCGCTTCACGTTTGCCCATGAGCTTGGTCACTACGTTCTCCGACATCACGGAGAACGTCGAAAAGTCGAGCCCGAGGCAAATGCCTTTGCCTCGGAGCTTCTGATCCCCCGAGCAGAGCTGAATAGGGCCATCGGCCAGAACCCTTCCATGCGGGCTATTGCCGCCCAGTTTGGAGTCAGTCGTCAAGTCGTTGTTTACGCCGTCATGAGCGCCAAGGCTCTCAGTCGTCTCAGCCGATAGATCATCGGTTGAACCCTTTGGGGGATCCCCTGTTCTAAGGGAGTAAGCCACCCCGATGAAAGGCGATCCTAGGAGGAACTCATGAGCAACGCGGCGCAGCAGAAGCAAGATCAGGGCAAAGGCCCGGACAAGAGCATCACGATCATCGTGAATGCCGAGGAGAAACCGGTGTCCGCTGGCACCTTGAGCTTCGATGAAGTTGTCTCCTTGGCCTATAACGGCAATCCACCGGCTGGTGAGAACTGGTCATTCACGGTTACCTTCCGCCGCGGCCATGGCAACAAGCCTGAGGGGTCGCTTGTCGAGGGCGAAACGGTCAAGCTGAAGGATGGGATGGTCTTCAATGTCACCGGGACCGATCAGTCGTAGCCCTGACCTAAGACAGCTGCGCGACGAGGGCTATGACATCGCGATTAGCCCTCACGCTCAGCTGATAATCCGAGACATTCCCTATGTAGGGGCCGGTGGAGAGATCCGACGAGGGGCGATGGTGTCAACTCTCAATCTTTCAGCGGAAGTGGCGGCTCGTCCAGACACGCATGTCGTGTATTTCATCGGTGAGCATCCCTGCGACAAACATGGGAATCCGCTGGGAAAAATCGTCATCGGAAGCCAAAACCTCGACATTGGAGAGGGGTCAGTCCAAGCACTTACGTTTTCGAGCAAGCCACCTGAGGGCTATGCGGACTTCCACCAGAAGGTGACGAGTTACATCAGGATTGTCTCCGCTCCAGCTCAAGCACTCGACCCCCAAGTAACGGCACAGACCTATCCTGTCATTGAAAGCGACGATCCAGAGTCGGTCTTCGAGTATCTCGAGACGGCCTCAAGCCGAGCGGGGATCGAATCTGCAACTGAGAAGCTCAAGATGGACAAAATCGCCATCATTGGGCTCGGAGGCACCGGTTCCTATCTTCTTGACCTGGTTGCGAAGACTCCGGTGCGCGAGATCCATCTTTATGACGGGGACAGCTTCCTGCAGCACAACGCATTCCGCGCTCCTGGTGCCGCTAGCTTGACGGACCTTTCCGAAGCCAGAAACAAGGCTGCCTACTGGCGTGATCGCTACGCGCCAATGCGTCGAAATATCTTCGCTCACGAAGATCGGATCAGCGAGGCAAATGTTGAAGAGCTTGGGAATATGGTGTTTGTCTTCATTTGCATTGACGAGGGACCTGTTAAGAAGCTGATCGTTGAGCATCTGGAGGCGTCTAAAGTCGAGTTCATCGATGTTGGGATGGGCGTCTTTCTGAGCGAGGGCTCTCTCGGCGGTCAGTTGCGGACGACGACTAGCACCGTCGCAAAGCGCAGTCATGTACACGATAAGAAGCGAATCTCTTTCTCTGAGGGAGCCGTCGATGACCTCTACCAGAGAAACATCCAAATCGCTGATCTCAATGCGTTGAATGCCGCATTAGCGGTGATCAAATGGAAGAAGCTGCGCGGCTTTTACATTGACCTAGAGGCTGAGCATTTTTCGATTTACCAGATAGATGGAAATCACTTGCTCAATGAGGACGGCTAGATGCGCCTGTCAGAACTTAAGCCAGAGTTCGTCGACTTGGTTCCACCGGATCTAGAGGAAGGTGTCCTCTACGTGTCCATGAACTATGGAACTGCAATACACCTCTGCGCTTGTGGCTGCGGGGAGAAAGCGGTCACGCCTCTAACCCCGACCGATTGGAAGCTCATCTTTGATGGAGAGGCCGTTTCTCTATGGCCATCTATTGGAAACTGGAGCTTCAACTGCAGATCTCACTACATCGTTAAGAAGAACAAGATTCGATGGGCGGAGGACTGGTCACGGTCGAAAGTAAAGGCAAACCGCGACCGACAGCGTGGGGAAAAGCAGCGCTATTTTGAAAAGCCGACCGAGTCCAGTCCAAGCCAGAAGGATGAGGGGCCCGGACTGTTCCGGCGCCTCCGCGATCGCCTTCATTTTTAAAGGCTACCTTGAAACGTGACTGCAAGCGTGAAACCCGAAGATCAACTAGAAGGGTCTTTGCCAAATGCACACCGCAACTGAGTTGAGCAGAAAGGTACGTGTACCGGCATATCATTCTCCTGGGCCTACGGCTGAGCCACCGCCGGCATACCTGAGCGTCCCTGTAACCGTTGCGCGGAAAGCGGTATCTCTTTACCACGAAGAAGGGGCGTCAGCAGCTCGCCGTTACCTTCGACAAAGCAAAGTTGGGCAGTGGGCCAATCACACGAACCCCAGCATGGCGACCTCCAATAGCAATGTCCTCTCGGGGTTCGATGCCTATATTGCCGCAGATACCGCAGATGGGCGACCGGCAAGAGCATGGGGCCTGAGCACGGTGCTCGCTTGGCCGGCTGGGCCGCTAAGGGTGCGACTGGATGTAGTCCTCGCTGAAGGGGACAAGGTTGCAGCCCGGGTGCTTCTTTGGGACGGGCCCGACTTGCACGAAGCTCAGGCGCCTCTAATCGCTGCGCCCTACGCTGCCGCCCTTGCGCAGCTTCATCCTGAAGCGTCGCTGGCTTCAACCGAGGTCTGGCAGGCGCGTCGCCAGACCTATATTGAGGTGTCGATCCAAGAGGCGTTGCGTGAAATACGGGCTGCCCAGCGGCTTCAGTTCAGTCTTTGATCGGTCCCGGCTGGCGGATGGGCTAGGAAGATGAAGCAGGCAGGGGCATCCGACCTGAATGGGACGATCCCGTTCAGATAGGCAGCGGTGATCGCAGGTGCCGAAAGCCCATGCCGGTTGTGCGAAGCAGGTCGACCCTTTCGTCGATGGAGACCCCGGGGCCGGTAGCCATTCCGGCGTCAGTGCTCGGTCGAGCAGCCGCAACCGCTCTCCCGCTGCCGCTCGATTAGAAAAATTTCGGGAGGTCTTCCTCTTGTTAGATGCTGCCATTGAGTCACTCGCTGACTTTCCGTCTGGCCAAGCCCCAGGGGGCGTCATAGCCCGCCCCCTGGACCCCCCGGCCTAGTCGAGTGCCGGGTGCCGCGCATGGCTTCGGCAATTCGAACCCCCGGCGAGTTTGCACCCGGCACTCGACGCATGTGTCAAACAGCTGTCGATACAGGCAAGGTTCGCGGCAAGAAACCCACTACCTACCCCGCTGCAGTTGAGGGACGACCCGATTCCAACCCCGATGTAGCGGCTGATAATGCCGCACTGTGTGCGCATGCGTAAGGTACAATTCTAGGTGTGATTAGGCATCTTGAACTCAATCTTGAGTGGCCTGTGGAGCCTTCGCTCTGGACCGACCGCTTACGCCTCGACCGCCAGCTAAACCGCGAGCGCGTAGAACGCGCCCTGGACCGCAGGTACGGCGAGCGCCTCGACCTCGCCTCCACCGATCTTGAGGAGGTCGCGAAGCTCGAGGAGCTCTTCGGCCGTTGGCACCGCGCCAGCACGGTCAAGTACGCCTCGCTGATCCTCCATCGTGCTGTCATCGATGTCGACCCGGCAGTGACCCACATTTGGGCGCCGCACATCCTTTGCACCTTTGGCAGCTCGCGTGTCCACTTCTCGCAGGGACTACGGGCTCTTCACCGGGCGCGTGATCGCGGTCGGGTGCGGGGCGACTTAGCCGAGCCTGCGCTGGCGCTTCTCTGCGATGGGCTCGAATGGCCGTCGGCCGGTGTGCCCACCCCGTCCCATGGCGCTCGCCGCTGTGAGGGTCGCAGCCGTGCACCCCAGGGTTCGTCTGGGGGAGCACGTGCCGGGTCGGGAGGTTCGCGCCGCGGTGGCGACCGTGGCGACGACTCCGGCGGCGGTGGATCTGACGGCTCTGACGGAGGTTCGTCGGGGTTCGAAGGATCCCGGCGTCGTCGGTTCAATTGGCGCGCCGTCTCCACCGTCTGTGGTGTCATATCGACGTTGCTTGCGGTGGCGAACTTTGCTTTCGGACCGCTGAACGCTGCGCCACCGTCTGCGTCAGTGGCGCCGAAGATCATTATCGAGGAGGTGCGGGTGCCTTCGGCAAGGGCACGGCCCCAAGCAAAGTCGGCCATCCCTGTCAAGCCGCTAAGTCCGGTGCGCTGGGGCCTTAGGATCTGCGGGCGACACTCGACGTATTCCATCGACCTAGATGTGCCTATGTAGGCAGGCCATCTGCCCGACGGTCGCATCCCGGTCACATCGCCGACGCCATCTCGCTTCCCACGCTGAGGACCCTCCTCCCTTTTCAAACCGGAGCTCCCGCAGCTCGCCCTCCGGCATCCTTCTTGGATGAACTGGTTGCTGGAACGGAAGATGGAACAGGAAGATCTGGGGTTCTCCGGGGACTGGGGGAAAACGGTGTGCGGGGCGTGTGTGGGGGATGAGGCTCTTGCGGAGTTGGTGGGAGAGGAGGGGGATGCTGATGAATGCTCGTTCTGCCAGGCGAAAGGGGAGGGCATTGCCGCTGAGGTCGAGGTGGTGCTCGAGCGGATCGGGCGGCAGCTGCTGATCGAGTGGGACATGGCCGATCACGTGCTCTATCGCGACCCGGAGGAAGAGAGCGGTTTGGCGGGGCCCGTTTACGAAATCGGGGACGTCCTGTGGGCGGAGGGAGTCGAGTTCGGGGAGGAGGAGTTCGAAGCCTTCGTCCTCGATGCGTTTGGGGCAAGCCGGTACACGCCGGCGGGTGTTTATGCGGTCACCCCCGGCGAGGCCCTCAGCTTTGGCTGGGACGACCTGGTCGAAACGGTCAAGCACCAGCGGCGGTTCTTCTTTGTCCTCATCCCGAACGACCGCAGCGCTGATGGGGCGGGCGTTCCGATCCCACGCGGGCGCGAGCTCCTAAACGAGCTTGACCGGCTGGTGGGGGAGTACGGGTTGCTGCGGGAGTTGCCCGCCGGCACCCCTCTGTACCGGGTCCGGATCCACCCGCTCCGCAAACGCTACTCGACGGCAGAGGACCTGGGCGCGCCTCCGCCGGCTGCCGCTTCGCAGAGCAGGATGAGCCCCGCCGGGATCCCGATGCTCTACACGGCGGACTCTGTCGAGACGGCCATCGCCGAGACGGTCGGGACCCGCAAAACCCGCCGCAAGGGATTGACGATCGCCACCTTCGCCCCGACGGAAGACCTGAGGATCATCGACTTTTCGCAGCTCCCCTCGATTCCAAGCGTTTTCGACGACTCTCCGGAGACGCCTCGCATGCGCCACGAGCTGGGCTTCCTCCACGGGATGCGCCGTGACATCAGCGGCGAGGTGCAGCTCGATGGGCGCCAGCACATCGAGTACGTCCCGACCCAGGTCGTCTGCGAGTACCTGCGGCACCAGCTTCCGCTCGAGCTCGGCGAGCCGGTGCACGGGCTCGCCTGGGGATCGGCCCGGAGCCAGGACGGCCGCAACACCGTTCTCTTCTTCGATCAGAGCAGATGCGTCGAGAGCGGGCAGCGACCGCCTGACACGGAGGGTCCCGTGGTCGAGCTGGTAAGGGTGGAGAGGCAACGCCTTCCCTGAGACCCGCTACGTAGCGATCAGGCTTGCCGGATGATCCCGCTCAGGACCACGGCGCCCCCGCCGAGCAGGGCAACTGCCGAGATCGGGACCCCGAGCGCGCGTGCGGCATTGGCATTCGCCCGCTGAGCGAGAACCGCAAGCCCCACCGCCAGGGAGAGGGCCATAACCGGGTTGTCGAGCTGATTCCTGTTCATCTCCATTTCCTTTCCGCGCGTCGTAGCGCAGTCGAGTGCCTCACGAGGCTAGGAGACGGCAACCAGGTCCCATGCACCTTCCCGCGTAGCCTGTAAAGGGATGGGAGCGGAGCCAGATCTGCACGATTGGGAACCCCGCAAAAGCCTTCTGGCCGCCACCGCGGACTACCGGCTGACGGGCACCCGCCTGTCCCGTCTGCACCGGTCGGGCTTGATCCCGCGGCCACGGACCCGATCCCTTGGCCGCGGACGAGGGAGGCAGTCCCTCTATCCGCCGGGAACGAGGACCCGCCTCCTGCGCGTGCTCGAATTGCAGCAGGAGGTGCGCGGCTTCGCCGATCTTGCCTGGCGGCTGTGGTGGGAGGACGGCGGTGAGGTTCCCGAGGCGGTTCGCGCGCGGCTGCGACGGGTCGCTGCAGAATGGGAAGCCCACCGGGAAGAGCTGGCGGGGCTCCTCGCCGGAGAGGACGAAGGGGAGCCGAAGGCGGAGGAGAAGATGGAATCGGTCTACCGGGAGCTGGAACGCGATCGTCCGCCGCCCGGCCTGGGAGGGATGCGGAGGAACGTCGGTCCCGAGGGTTTCGCCTCCGTATTCCGGGTTCTCGCCGAGGTCTTCAGCGGCCGCTTCGCCGGCTACGGGGAGACGGAGGATGAAGAGGAGGCCGGCCGTGAGGAGCTCGTTGAGCGGGCATTCGGGATCGACCGCGCCCGATCCGAGCCCCTGGCCGATGGCGAACCGTGGTTCGAGGGGAGCTCGGAGGAGGACATGCTGAGCCTCTCCGCCCTCCTCGACGATTGCTCGCTGAGCGAGCTGGCCGAAGCGGACGAGGCTGATCTCAACGCGGCTCGGGACGAGCTGCATGCCTTCGTCGACAACGTCCTGACCGTGACCTCGGTCGTCTCGAAGACCCTTGGCCCGGCTGCCGGGCTGGGGACGGCAACCGCCGTTTTTCGCGACATGCGAGCTGGGGAGCAGGCGACCCTTTTGATCTTCTGGCTGATGCTCCGGACCGCTGCGCGGCTTCGAGAGGAGATGTCCTCCCAGGTCACCGTCCACGGCGAAGCGGATGCGCTGCGGATCCTCCACGAGGGCCTAGTCGAATGGCGGGAGGAGATACCGGCGTATGCCGAGGTCTTTTCCGACGAGGCGCTAGCCGCGGCCCTGCGGGATCCCGGAGCGCAGACGCGGCGGGACGAGGAGTTGAGGCGCCTTTACCTGGACCATGGGCCGGAAGTGGACCGCTTTGTCGATCGCCGCCCTGCGCTCCGCCGGGCGATGGCCCGCTTCGAATAGGGAGCGGTCAGCTCAACGCTGGCGCCGAGCGCTGACGGTGGTCGGCGGCGGGGTTTGACAGGTCTTCGATGCGGCGAGGTCGCGCAGGCGCAGAAGCGGCTCCGGGCTGCGTGCGATCAGCCAGCGATCGGACCAGTGCCAGGTCCGCAGATTGATCTGGTCGATTTCGTCGAGGGAGAGGGCGTCGACCCGCTCGGCGGCGCGGATCTCCAAGCAGGTCGCGGGGTCAAGGGGCAGGGTGATCTGCCTCGGCAGCTCCTCCTGGCGCCAGATCGGCCGCGTGGGGTTGTAGGCCCCGCTGTAGGTGACAGGATGATCGCCGAGGACGAACGCGTCCGGATCGCTCAACAGGGTGTTCCACTTGCCTTCGTCCCGCAGCCGAGGGCCGAACTCGTCGTGCATGACCAGGTCGAGCATGTGCTTAAGGACCGTTGTGGCGTCGGGGCGCAGGAGGGGGTGGTCCATACCGGTGGCGATCGCGGCCGACGCCGTCGCCAGCCTCATCACTTCCTCGCCATCCGGCGTTCGTCCCTTGCGTTCCATCCAAAACGGGATCAGCCCGCCCGGTTCCCCTGCCGCCTGCCGCAGCTGGGCGACATGGTCATCCGCCACGGCCGCCTGGCCTTGGGGAGTGCGAAGGAGCTGGAAGAACAACCAGGGGATGACCGAACCCGCGAGCTTGGGGTCGGCGGCCAGGAGCCTGTCGATCCCGGCTTTTGCGTGGTCCTCGGCATCGGAGAGAACTTCCTCGATCAGGAGGTTCCGTTCCTCGTCCTCGCGGTCCCGGTTGAGGGTGTAGAAGTGCCCGATGACAGTGACCTCGTTGACGTGGGCGCGCCAGGGCTCCGATTGCCGGTGTCTGTCGAGCACGTAGACGTGGTCACTACCGGGGCCGTCCTCCCACCGACGGAGGTGCATTTTGGGCACGTAGTGATGGCGTTTGGGATCAGACATCGTTCCGCTGATGAGGGTAGATCCTCGATGGCGCCGAGTCGTCGATAGCCTGCCCTAACTCATCGCGGCAACCAGTCGATTGACGGTCTCATCCCGGTCACATCGTCGCCGCAATCCCACTCGCCTCGCGGTGGACCCTCCTCCTTTCAAGCCGGCAAGCGCCGCACGGTGGTCGCTGGCTCATCTGTCGATTGTCGGTTGAGATCAACGGGTACCGGTTCAAGGGACACGTTGATCATGTCGATCCTTGCGTGACGACAGATCGAGCACATCGCAGGAGAAGGCAATTTGCGAGGCTCTTCCGGCTGCCCCATGGAGGATTTCAGGCACCGCCCTTGGCCCCTGCCCGGTCTGATTGGTAGCCTCCCGAACTTCGCCGGTACCGAAGTCCGCCTATGTCGTCACCTTCTTCTGCCAAGTCCGCCCACCGGAAGACCCGAAAAGGGCGCAAATCGAAGGGCGGCGTTTCGTCGCAGGTGGGCGCGGTCATCGCTGACCTCTCCGTTAAGAAGGGCGATCTCGTCAAGGTCGAACTGCGGCAGTCAGTCCGCGAGGCCAGCCGTAAACAGCGCGCGACCCTCGAGCGTCTCCAGCTGCACCGACAGGGCCAAGCGCAGGTCGTCGTCTATCGGGGCCCCAGCACTGCGGAGAAGCTCGACAGCGTCGGCAACCTTGTCGAGGTTCGCGTGGTCGAAAAATCAAGCCACGCCAAGAGGCGCAGTCCCGACCGGCGGAAGGGTGTCTCAAAGGGTTCCGGCGTGAACACTCGCACCTACACCGCAGGAGGGGGAGAGTCTCGTCTCTTGGAGATTGAAGACGCCGGGCAGCTGCGTGTGGAGGCTCAGAAAAAGTCGTTTGCTCTGATGTGGCCTTCCTCACTCCAGGCGGTTGAGTTCTTCCGGGCCGCCGAGGCCCTCCGCTGGGAGAAGGGGTCTGCCGCACTTATCTCCACCACCGACGGGGGTGTCAAGGAAATAGCCGCAGACAAGCTTTTGAAGACCCTCGCGGATAGAGCTTGGATTTTTGTGAGGGTTGACTTCTCGGACCATGCTCTCACCTGGGCGCTTCAATACAAGGATCCGGAGCGATCCGGCCGACCATTGAATCCGGCTGTTGAGCATGCCCACGAGGTTTCGCTTGCGGGCATTCGCTATGAGATTGACTATGTACGGGATCTCATAGAGGCGACCGCCCTCCCTCCGATGGCCAACCTCGCAGATCGCCTAGCTGCGGAGGCGGCGGCGACTCTCGACGACTACACGCCGCGGTAGCAAGGCAGACACCCGCGTATAGGTTCGGTACGATGCTGGTGCCGGGGGCAACTTCTGATTTGGGGAATCTATGGCGGAGAGGCACGCAAGAACTGGGCGAAAACGGCAGGTTGCAGGCAGTGACTTCATGGAAGTCGTCAGCGAAGTCGAAGAGCCCCTGCTGGCGCCTGGGGCCTCCAGTAGACACGATGTCGTCTTCAAGCTTCTGACGACCCTCGAAATGGAGGTCGATTTTACGGTCGAGTGTCCGAATGAGGACGTGCTCGGCTACCCCGGCGATCATGAGGAATGGGACGACACCCCTTGGACGGGGGGCCAGACCTTCGGTGGCTTTGACCCGGACCTCCGGGTGGCCGAGTTCACTCGACGTGTGTATGTGAATCCGGACTTTGCTTCGACTGGCCGGGCAAAAAATCAAAAGCTGTCGCTGAAGGCGCGAGCTCGCTGCGGGTTGGGTGACTGGGACACTGGCATCAAGCTCGACCATCCAATCGTCGTCGCCACCTGAGCAGGCTCAGGAAGTCTCTGTCTCCGCTATTCAGGCGGCCGGGCCCTTCTTGGTCGCTGCTCTGCTGCTGATGGCGGGGTCGATCGTTGGCAGGGCGGCTTCTCGAACGGTCATTAACCAGCACTACAGGCCTGCCTTGGCGAAGATCGCTTCACCCCCTACGAAGTTGCAGGCCGCGACGATGCGAAACATGCTCGACTGGGCCATCGATGCTGCGCAGTTGCTTGGCGTCTTGGTTGCGCCGGCAGTGGGGCTTGTCTTCTTCTTTGATCGGCTTGAGGCGCCAGTTGCTTTCGTCTACACGGTGATCCTGATCGTTGGGTTCGTCTTCACTTTTGTCTTCGTTATGCGCGTCAATCCGGTGAACTACGGAGAGAAGAAGTTCGGGTGGCGTTATCGGGGTGAGCTGCGGGGGATCAAGAAGTGGCGCGGCTACACGCCGATCACGGTAATCGGCGTGGCCGTTAATTTGGTGGCAGCCCTGATTGCAGCTTTGCTGACGATGGTGTGACGAGCAGGACGATGTGGGGAAGGGACTACGATTTCGGCAATGCAGGTAGTTGACGAGACTCTTATTGCCGAGGCCGGGCGCCGCTTGGCTGCAGCAGCTCCTAACGCGCAGGTCATTTTGTTTGGTTCTCATGCTCGAGGGAAGGCCAATTCCCGCAGCGATGTCGACTTTCTTGTCGTTGAGCCCGAGGTCGAAAACGAGGCTGAGGAGTCGGTGCGCCTCCATCGCACCCTGCGCGATTTACGGGTGCCGGCCGATGTCATCGTCATCAGCCGCGACTACGCCGAGCGCTGGCGCGGGGTGCGCGGGGGGCTTGTCCATGCGGCTCTCTCGGAGGGTCGGGTTCTAGCCGGATGAGCGCGGCGCCTGACCTGTCTGGTGATCTACTTTCTCTTGCCAAGGAAGATCTCGCTGCCGCCGAAGCGCTTGACCAGGCTGAGCGAGTGTCAGATGCGCCTGTGGGTTTCCATGCGCAGCAGGCAGTAGAGAAGGCGCTCAAGGCCGCGATCGCGAGTCGCGATCGGGACTTTCCCTTCACTCATGACATTGGGCTGCTGATGCAGCTCTGCCAAGACGCTGGCATGGAGCTGCCTGCTGATCTCGCCGAGGCCGATCGTCTCACGCCTTACGCGGCGGCTATCCGTTATGGCCTTGGTGATCCGGGCGCAGTGCCGACCTCGGATGCTTTGCGATGGGCGGCGCTAGCCATCGAATGGACGGACGCTGAGCTGCGCTCAAATTCTTAGTCACATCTCGGTCGCATCGCCTCTGCAATCCCGCTCCTCAAGCGAGCGACCTTCAGCCTTTCAAGCCGAAGGTCGCCGGTTCAAATCCGGTCGGGCGCATGGAAAACCAGTTGCAGAGCCGAAAACGGCCTTACCACTTTCCTGAAAATCGTCGGTCTCGAAACTGACGTTTCTCCGTCGCTCACGCCCGAAGTCGTCTTGGAGTGGGCAGCTTTCCGCTCTGCCTTCCCTTTGGTCTGGGCTGGCGGACGAGCCATTACAAAGACCAGGGGGGCACTGGACGAGAGCTCTGCAGGGTTAGCTCACACGTTGACTTTCGGTGCGACCCAAAGGAGAGGTCGTCAGAATGTGGGTTATCGCGGGTCCTTTGTTGAGAGACCCCGCTTGCAGTCCGTTTCATATAGACCGCGGTATCTGAATGCCTCATGCAGGTCCGAGCACATAGGGTATCTCACCGTAATTGAAGGGTGATCGTCCAGTTCATGGGCAAGGGGGGGACGGCTGTTGAGCCGTAAAGGCATCTATGTGCGCATGGTCGAGGCCGTATCGGTGTTGGTGCTGGCTTGCGCCACGGTGCCCGTCCTCGCACATTCGGAGAGCGGTGTGACCGGAGCTCCTAGAGTCGGGATCTCCGACGCCGTCGCCCTGGGCGCGTCCTCGCCTTCAGGTGACGGGACGTCCGAGCCAACTCCGACTCCCGAATTACCCGGGACCGAGCAGGTACCCGGAGAGGGCGGATCTGCAGGAGAAGAACCTCTCACGGAAGAGCCCCCCGGGCTGCTCCGCCAGCCGGAGCTCGAAACCCCTCAGGCGCTCGCCGAACGCGTGGAATCCCAACTCGCCTACACCGACCTCGAGCCGGCTGAAGAACAGGTCCTGATGCAGGAGTCCTTCGCGCTCCAGCTCGAAGCGATAGAGGCGGACCCATCGAGCCTCCTCGACGCTGCGGAACTCGAACAGATCTACACGCCTACCGAAGCGCTCGCCAGCGTCGAAGGCGCCCCGACGCTGATCGATTCCTCTGTGCCTTTGCGCGCCCCCGATGCGGACGGAAAGCTCAGCAAGGTCGATCTGGAGCTCGAAGCCACCCCGGACGGTTACGCGCCGGCAAACCCCCTCGTGGACCTCCAGCTCCCCGCCGGCTCCGGTGGCCTGATTTCGGTCGGTGACCAGGGGCTAACCCTGAGATTGCAAGGTGCCGAGCCCAAGAGCCAAGCCATCCCCCTGTCCTCGGGGTCTGTCTTTGCTCCCGAAGCAGCCGAGGACACGAGCCTTCTGCTGACGCCGATCTCGGCCGGCCTCGAGCTCTCGGCGATGCTGGCTTCGCGCCAAAGCCCTGAGCAGCTCGCCTTCGAAGTGAGTCTGCCGGCCGGCTCCCAGCTGTTGTCGGCCGGCGACGGGGGCGCAGAGATCATCGGCGAAAAGGGACAGGTCCTCTACGAGATCAGCGGCCCGCGTGCGTTTGACGCCCAAGGCACCCTAGTGCCGATCGCGATGAAGGTCGACGGTAATCAGATCGACCTACAGATCTCCCACCGCGAATTGGACATCGCCTACCCGCTTTTTATCGACCCTGAAATAACCGAAAACTGGTCGAACTTCGCGGATACCAGCAAGCTCAATTATTGGAACTGGCAATACAGCGGCGTCGGCGCCGAAGACTACATCGGCAAACGGGAACCAATCGTGACCAACTGGGGCAACGGCCTCTACGTCCGCTCGCGGTCGGAATTCACCTATCCCGGCGGCAGCTACGGTCGCTGGTGGCTTGGTGCCCCTAACTCGACCGCCTACTTCCGCTTCGTCAGTCTCGGACCTATCCACTACGACCCTCACGGCTGCACTGCCAACGAGCCACATCCCTATATCGGCATTTGGAACGACAGCGGCTACTGGGAAACGATCACCAATGCCTATCCCGTCGGGTATGTCACTAGCTTTGCCAACGGCACCAGCAATCCATTCAAACCTGGATCCCGAACCATCTTCGTCGCCATCGGAGCCGCCGCCAACGCAAACATCAAATGCGGCCATGACTACGCGCTGAACGGTGCCACCCTCTACCTCACGGACCCCGAGAACCCCACGGTTGCTTCCCCAAGCGGTATCCCCTCAGGCTGGATTAAGCAGGAAACCCCGCTGCCGATCACCGTGCCGGTCTCCGATCCCGGGCTCGGCGTCAAGTCGGCGAAGGTCACCTCCGAAGCCGGCGAAAGCCCGCAGACCCTCGGCTGCACCGGCCACTTCGGCAGTACCTGCCCGCCTTCGAACAACTTCAACTTCAGCCTCAGCGCGGCCAGCTTCAAAGAAGGCGAACGGACCGCCTCCTTCAGCGCCACCGACGCTCTCGGCAACCCCTCCAACACGCAGACGGCGACCCTAAAGATAGATCGGACCAAGCCCGGCGTGATCCTCAAAGGCCAGCTTGCCGAAGCCACCGAAAACGAAGGCGGAGTGGTCGCCGAAGAAGAAGACGAAACCCCCTTCGACCCGCTCCACCTCCCCGTCTACAACCTGACGATCGAAGCGACCGACGGCTCGAACGAAAACACGACCACCAAGCGCTCCGGCGTCAAAAGTATCGAAGTCTTCCTTGATGCCTCGAAAACGCCGCTGAAAACCTGGAGCAACGCTTCCTGCCCCGCCAGCAGCTGCCCGCTCAGCGCCACCTATCCGCTGAAGCTGAACGAACTCGGCGCCGACACCCACCATACGTTGCGGGTCCTCGCGACCGACTTCGCCGGCAACGCCCCGCGCGAACGGGAAATCGGCTTTGAATACGTGCCGGCGACCGGCGAAAAAGACGAATACGTAATGCAGCGCTTTCCGCTCTTCGACATCGAAGCCGAACCCGAAGAAGGGGTCGAAGCCACCGGCCCCGAACTCGCGGTCAACCTGATGAACGGCAACCTCGTCTTTCACCAGAAGGACGTGGAGGTTCCCGGTGCCGGCGCGGATCTGGAAGTCGAGCGCTTCTACAACTCGCTCCTCCCCGAAGACCAGGACACCGAATGGGGGGACGGTTGGACGCTTGCGCAGACCCCCGAACTCGAAGTCGAAGGATCGGAATCCGGCCCTGCCGGGGAAGCCACCGTCGTCGAAGAAAGCGGGGCGGTCGAAAGCCAGGTTGCCCTGCCGACCAAAAACGGGGAAGAGCGGTTTGACCCGACGCTGCAGGCGACGATCGCTAAGGAGCCGGGCGGCTTCTCGCTGACCGACGAAACCGGCGAGAGCGCCGGAGCGGTGGAGTACACCGAAACCGGGCAGGCCACCGAACTCGAAACCGGTGACTACAGCGGCGTCGAATACGACTACGCGGGGGGCGAGCTCGTCGAAATGGCGGTCGAAGACGCTGCCAGCGCCGGCGTCGACCCCGCTGAGGCCGCCCAGCGCGAAGAACTCGAGGAGCTGGCGCCGAGGTTCCTCTCCGCCTCCGGTTCGGCGGGCAGCGGCAACGGCCAGTTCAAAGTCCTCGACGACGTCGCGATCGACCCCACCGACGGAACCCTCTGGGTCAGCGACGACGAGAACGACCGCGTCCAGCACCTG
>Ga0105243_10002319_pt1 | contig 15944 bp, 20 predicted proteins | sample KBSM34metaG_FD_81525 | JGI IMG/M metagenome (GOLD analysis project Ga0105243, IMG submission 81525) | Miscanthus rhizosphere microbial communities from Kellogg Biological Station, Michigan, USA - KBS M3-4 metaG | ecosystem: Host-associated > Plants > Roots > Rhizosphere > Soil | place... | reverse complement strand
TTCAAGTTCGGGCTGCGGCATGACAACAAATACCTGCCCAAGGCGATGGTGCGGAACGGCTTCTCGGGCTGGTACTACCGCGTGCTGCGCGAAGGCGTGCTGCAAGCCGGCGATGCGCTGGCGCTAGAAGCGCGTCCCAATCCGGACTTTCCTTTCACCCGGCTGGTCGAGATCGTTTATCGCAACCGGGCCACGGCGGATGAGATCCGCCGCATGGCCGAACTCGAAGGCCTGGCCGGCCAATGGCGCAGCCGCGCGCGCGACATGTTGGGATAGCGCAAGCGCATTTCCCCATCGCAATCCGTCAAATTAGATTTAAAGGCAAAGGTTCCGCTTAGACGGACCTTAAGCCGGCAGGTGCAGGCTCGCGCTTTGAAATGCCACGGAACCCTTCTCATGACGGGTAACACCAGCGCGTTTGTCCGAAGCGTGAGCGCCTGCGTCCAACAGCTCGCGCGCTTCCGGCGCGATAGGCGAGGCAATATCGCCATCATGTTCGGATTGATGGCGCCCGTCCTTTTGGGCGGCATGGGGCTCGCCATGGAATCCGCTTATTGGTATGTCGATCAGCGCGGCATGCAGAATGCCGCCGACGCCGCGGCGCTGGCGGCAGCGACGGACGGGACCTCGAATTATCAGACCACAGCCAATGCCGTCGCCGCCCAATATGGCTATACCAACGGCGCCAACAACGCGACCGTGACATCGACAAATGCCGCGGCCTGCCCCGGAACCGGCGCCACCAACTGCTACAGGGTTTCCATCACTTATAAGCAGCCGCTTTATCTGCTGCCGGTCATAGGCTACCGGGGCAATGCCGAAGTGGTGGGGTCACGGGCACAATTGCTCACCGCTGCCGCCACCGCCACCCAGTCCACCACACCGCGCAACTATTGCATCCTCGCCCTCAACACCATCGGCACGGCGCTGCTTTCCAATGGCGGTCCCAAGGCGGACTTGTCGGGCTGCAACACCATGTCGAACGCTTCGGCGACCTGCAACGGCCACGACTTGGGCGCCGACTATGGCGACGCCCATATCAATGACAATGGCTGCGGCGTCATCCAGACCTCGAATGTCCCGATCGTACCCGATCCTTATGCCGGCCTTGCCAGCAATATTCCCGCCAACACTTGCGGCTCCTATCCGCAGATACCGGCAAAGCACAGCGGCGACCCGGACCTGCCGAGCAGCAATAAGTGGACTGGTACGAAATCTATGTCCGGCAATGTGCAGGTGTGCGGCGATCTGCAGCTCACCGGCGACGTGACCATAGATGCGCCTACCGGCGCGGTGCTGGTGATCGAAAACGGCCAGCTCGACACCAACAATCATACCATCCGTACCGCGAACGGCTCGGCTGTTACGATCGTCTTTTCCGGTGACAATTCGGGCAGCTATACTCACTCGCCCACCGGCGGCGGCACGCTGGACATCCAGGCGCCAACGTCCGGTGTCTGGTCCGGCGTCGCCATGTACCAGGATCCCAGCCTGACATCGGGAGTCGACATCTATGAGGCGGGCAATACGCCCACCTGGGACATTAGCGGCCTGGTCTATCTGCCCAATGCCGATGTCACTTTCAGCGGCGCCGTCAACAAGTCCAGCAACGGCGCCTCCTGCTTCGTGCTGGTGGTGTCCGACATCGTGATCAACGGCACCGGCTCGATCCTGGCGCATGGCGGCTGCACCCAGGCCGGCCTCAACATGCCGCTCAACCAAGTGCCTGGCCGCGGCCAGCTGGTCTATTAGACATGGGAAAACCGCGCACCATGAGAATGTCGCGCATATGCCGGTCGGCATTGGCGCGCCTGCGCTCGGATGTTCGCGGCCTGGCCGCCATCGAATTCGGCCTGATCGCAAGTTTTCTTGCCATGGCGGTGTTGAACGTCGCCGACATTTCGGTCTTCATGTATGACCGGCTGCAGGTCAACAACGCCACCCAGGCGGGCGCGCAGGCGGCCTGGGAAACCTGCGACCTCAACCATTTGCCGGTGAGCACCAAGTGCCCGGCGATGAACGCGGCGGTGACCGCGGCGGTGCAATCGACTTCCCTGGGCACCGGCGTGCAATTGCAATCCGGCTATCCCAGCGACGGGTTTTACTGCGTCAATACCAGCGGTGCCCTGCAATATATGGGTACGTCTTCCACCGCGCCGGACGATTGCTCCACGGCGGGCAGTGCGAGTACGAGACCGGCGGAATATGTCAAGGTCCAGACCACCTTCACCTATGTGCCGATCTTCACCGGGCTTTCGATTTTATCCTTCTTACCTTCCACCATCACCTCGACCGCCTGGGTGCGGCTGCATTGACATGACGCGGCGCAATTTCCTTCGCGATCCAAGCGGCTCCTCGGCGGTCGAGTTCGCCGTTGTCGGCCCGGTCTTTCTCATGCTGGTGATCGGCATGATGTATGGCTGCCTGATGATCTTTTCGACCGCAAGCCTGCATTATGCGGTCGAGGAAGGCGCGCGCTGCGCCTCGATCAGAACCACCGTCTGCACCGACAGCGCCTCGACCATCTCCTACACGCAGACCGCCTATAACGGGCCGGATGCGCCCACCTTCACCTATGCGACACCGGCCTGCGGCCATGCCGTCACGGGAACGACGACCTTCAATTTCAATATGGCCGTCCAATCCTGGAGCGTGCCGCTCTCCGCCACGGCGTGCTATCCCTGACAGCTTCCCTTGGCGGTCCGTAGCAGCAGCGTGCGGACGCGACACCGCCGGCACGCAAAAGGCGAAAGCGCTATTCGCAGTAGACCCTGTCCTTGTCGATAGCCTGGCCGATCAGAGCGCCGGCGCCCACGCCCAGGACGGTGCCCAAGGCGGCAGACTTGCCGCGCGCCAATTGGCTGCCGATCAAGCCGCCCGCTATGCCGCCGACGATAAGGCCGGTGGTGCCATCCGAGCGGCGGCAAAAGTAACGCCCATCGTCGCCGCGATAGACGACCTCGTCATAGCGTACCAACCGCCTTTCGTGACGGCGGTGATCGTCGCGGTAATAGAAGCGCTCCTCCTCGCGATAAGCGCGTTCGGCTTCCTTGGCGCGGCGGCCGTGGGCAGGCGCCCAAGGCGGCGGGTCGGCCGAGACCGGAATGGCGGGAAGAACAAAGGCCGCCAACATGGCGATGGATAGGATTTTACGCATCCGGCGCTCCAGCTTGATGACTCGTTGCCGACAGTATAGCGGAACCATCCCCCGCCCGCTCGGCGCACTCTCGGAGATCGTTACAAATCGCTTCCCGATATCGGTACAAACGCCGGCATTGAGAGCAAAAACTGCATACAACGAAATCCCATGGGAACAACGAAAGAGGCGCTTCCTAAACGCTTGCGGCTCGGCCATGCTTGAGCCCTATCCGGGCTTTGAGTCTTGAAGGTCAGAACCGTTTCACTTCTGTTGTTGCTGACCCTGGCGCTGTTCTTCGCCGTCGGCGCCTACCAGATCTATGACAGCTGGTCCCAACATCGTGGCAAGCATGGGCCCGACGGAGGCGCGCCTTTGGGTCTGCCAGACCTTGCTCCCCATGTGAAACAACAGATCAAATTGGGGACTTGCTCGTAGTATTTTCTCGGATAGAACGAGGTTTTTCAACCTGTCATAGGATCGCTATAGTCTTTCGACACGACAAGGGGCGAAGGATTTATGGCACGAGCGAAATCGCGCGCGAAAAGCGGATCGAAACCGAAAAACAAAGCGCGTCCGCCAAAGCGGCACGAAAACCTGCTCCTGGTGGCCACAAGAAAGGGCGCATGGCTATTTCGCGGCGATGCCGAGCGCAAGCAATGGCGCGCCGACGGCCCGCATTTCCTGGGCCAGATCATCAATCACATGGTGCTGGATCCGCGCGACGGCAGGACGTTGCTGGCAACCGCCAGCACCGGCCATCTGGGACCCACGCTTTTCCGTTCCACCGACCTAGGCAAGAGCTGGCAGGAATCCCCCAAACCGCCGGCTTTCAAGAAGAAGGAAGGCGGGCGTACAGTAAAGCAAACTTTCTGGCTCACCCCCGCCCATGGCAACGAGCCCGGCGTTTGGTACGCTGGGACCTCTCCGCAAGGCCTGTTCCGCAGCGAAGACGGCGGCGTCACTTGGAATGAATTTTCCGGCCTGAATGACGATCCGCAATATCGCGCCTGGATGGGCACCGAGCAGGACGGCACGCCGGACGGGCCCAAGCTGCACTCCATCATCGTCGATCCGCGCGATCCCAAGCATCTGTATTTCGCCATGTCGGGCGGCGGCGTGCATGAGACGCTGGATGGCGGCAAGCAGTGGAAGCCCCTAATCGAAGGCATGGAGGTGGTGGCGGGATTCGATCCCAAGACCGTGACTTTTCATGACCCGCATTGCGTGCGGCTTTGCCCCTCCAATCCCGACCGGCTGTACCAGCAGAACCATTGCGGCATCTACCGGCTGGACCGTCCGGGCAAGGTGTGGAAGCGCGTGGGCAAGTCGATGCCGGCCAAGATCGGCGATGTCGGATTCCCCATGGTGGTGCATCCGCGTGATGATGAAGCAGCCTGGGTCCTTCCGATGGATGGGCAAACGGTCTGGCCACGCACCAGCATCAACGGCCAGCCGGCCGTCTATGGCACCTCCAATGCCGGCAAAAGCTGGACAAGATTGGATGGAGGATTGCCCACGAACCAGGCCTGGTGGACGGTCAAGCGCCAGGCTTTTGCCGCCGATGGCGGCAATCCCGTGGGTCTTTATTTCGGCACCACTAGCGGCGAACTTTGGGCGAGCCGCAGCGAGGGAAAATCCTGGAGCTGCATGGCGCGACACCTGCCGGAAATCTATGCCGTGGAGACGGCACAAATCTGATGCCGGTTAAGGTCCTGATCGCCAGTCCTTTGCGCTCCTATACAGGCGCGGATGAAGTGGAAGCATCCGGTGCCGACTTGGCGGCGCTGCTGGCCGACCTGGATGCGCGCTATCCCGGCATTCGCTTCCGCATGATCGACGAGCAGGATTGCGTGCGCAGGCACATCCGTTTTTTCATCAATGGCGAGCCGGTAAAGGATCTCCGCCATGTCGTTCGTCCGGATGACGAAGTCTGCATTGTCCAGGCCTTGAGCGGCGGTTGACCGACGATAACGGTCACAGTTCCCGTATTACATAACGCACTGCACAAAAGGCAATTTCCTTCACAATGCCTTGCTTATGTTAAAGCGCCCCTCAAGGCGCGACGCTAATTTGCCTTTTGGGGTTGCTTAGATGAGAGCGCATATGCACCAGTACGAAATCCATATCGTGCCGAAAAGCGCCGAACGCCGCACCTATCCGTGCCTGCAATTGAATGATCATGCCGCGGTTCGCCGCGCCCAAGCCTTGGCCAAGGAATTCGAAAGCGTGGAAGTGTGGCGGGAAGAAACCTGCGTCTATGCGCGGCCGGCGGAGGCGGCTGTTCATGCAAAAGTTTGAAATCCGCCTGGTCGAGCAACGGCCTCACAGCTCGCTTTTGTTTGTCACATCCCGCGAAAATGATTCCGAAGCCGTTCAATATGCCCGGCTTCTGCTCGAGCGCCATCCCGAATTCGATGTCGCCGAGGTCTGGAAGGGCATGAAAATGGTGCGGCAAATATAGAGCCGCGCGGCGAGCCGCGCATGGCCACACAAGCCCGCCGTCGCGCGAGCTTGCCTGCGAACGCGCGATATCGGACAAACGCCGTGGCGGAAAAATCCATCACCCGAAAGATTTCAGGAACGATAATCGCATCTGCCGGTTGAATCATTGTTGGGAAAATCCACCTCCACAAGGAAACGCAGATGACAAACGACCAAAATCGTAACCAGGGCTCGCAGGGCTCGGGTCAGCAGGAACAGCAGAAGCCCGGCCAGCAGTCCGGCCAGCAGCAGAAGCAGGGCGGCCAACAGGGCGGCCAGCAGGGCGGCCAACAGGGTGGTCAGAGCGACCAGGACAACCAAAGCGGCAAAGGCGGTCAGCAGGGCGGCCAGCAAGGCGACCAGCAAGGATCGCAAAAAGCCTAATTCTCTGACATAGCCGTGGATGACGGACCCGTCGCCGAAAGGCGGCGGGTCTTTCTTTGTGCACCCTGATGGCCAGCCGGCGGTTGCCAGCCGGGCCGTCCTCTGCCTCAATGCCCCATTATAAGGCGTGGAACCTGGCAGGGGGCGCTATGAAACGGCGTGCGGATCAGCCTGAGCAACCTAACCGGCAAGACATAGAAGAAGTCGCAGGCAATGGCTTGCTGCACCGCCGCGCCTTGCTGGGCAAGGGAATGGCGGCGGGAACTCTGCTGGGGAGCACGCTTGGTCCGCTTGCGACAGGCGCGGCGGCGGAACCGCTGACCGAGCCGCAATGGGGCCTTGAGATCGGCGAGGACACACCGCCCTATCAGTCGCCTTCGAAATTCTCCCAGAAGGTGGCGCGCACCCTGTCGAACCCCAAATTCGAGCCGCGCTCGTCCATCGCCCGCACACCGCATCATTTGTTGGAAGGGTCGCTGACGCCCAACGGGCTGCATTTCACCATCAACCATACCGGCATTCCGCAAATCGACCCCGGCAGGCACAAGCTGCTGATTCATGGCCTGGTCAAGCGCCCGCTGGTCTTCACCTTGGATGCCTTGCTGCGCTATCCGCTGCATTCCCGGCCCGCTTTTGTGGAATGCGGCGGCAACAGCGCGCCTCTGTTTTCGCCCAAGCCGATTCAGTCCGATCTTCAGGCGCTGCATGGCCTGTCTTCTTGCGCCGAATGGACCGGCGTGAAGCTGTCCATTCTGCTGGACGAGTGCGGCGTCGATTCATCCGCCAAATGGTTTGTCGCCGAAGGCGGTGACGCACCCCACCTGATGCGCAGCGTGCCGATTTCCAAGGGCATGGATGACGCGATGATCGCGCTTTACCAGAATGGCGAACCTTTGATGCCCGGCAACGGCTTTCCCATGCGGCTGTTGCTGCCCGGCTGGGAAGGCAATTTGAACATCAAATTCCTGCGCCGCATCAAGCTGGTCACCGATCCGGCGATGACGTTCTGGGAGTCGCAGGTCTATACCGAGCCAATGCCGAAAGGTAAGTCCTACAACTTCACCTTCATCAACGAAGTCAAATCCTTCATCACCCGGCCGTCGCCGGGCGTGGATTTGAAACAGCCGGGCCTGTACGAACTTTCCGGCATCGCCTATTCCGGCAAGGGCAAGATCACCAAGGTGATGGTCTCGGCCGACGGCGGCAAAAGCTGGGCGGAAGCGGCGTTGCAGGGACCGATCCAGTCCAAAGCCTTCACACGCTTCCGTTTGCCATGGCGCTGGAATGGCGGTCCCGCCATTTTGCAGAGCCGCGCCTGGGACGACCAGGGCGCCTATCAACCTACCCGCGCGGCTTTTGTCGCCGAGCGCGGCCAGTTGGATCGCGAGCCTCCCGTCACCGCCTTCCGCAATCATCATTGCAATGTCATCACCAGCTGGGCGGTGAGCAGCAGCGGCAAAGTGAGTCACACCTATGCGTAAGGTGCTCGCTCTGCTCGCTTTTGTCATGGCAAGTCCCGCTTTGGCGGAAACCCCGCATCTCGGCCAACCGGTAAGCGCCGCCGACATGAAAGCTTGGGACATCGACATCAGCCGCGATGGCAAGTGGCTGCCGCCTGGCGACGGCACAGCGGCGCAAGGCGCGCCGATCTTCGCCGCCAAATGCGCCGTGTGTCATGGCGATGGCGGCCGCGGCACCCAAGCATCGCACAAGGGCCAGCCCGCGCCGCCGGTCCTGGTCAGTGACGTGAAATTCAAGCCCATCGACGGCTCCACGACCACCATCGGCAACTTCTGGCCCTATGCTCCGCCTTTGTTCGGCTATATCCGCGCCGCCATGCCCTGGAACGAGCCGCGGTCGTTGAGCGACCATGAGGTCTATGCCCTGACCGCTTATATCCTGGCCGAAAGCAAGCTGATCGATCCCAAGCTGGTGCTCAATGCCAAGACGCTGCCCAAGGTGATGATGCCCAACCGCAATGGTTTTCTTGCACGTTTTCCAGAACTGATGCCCAAGTAGGGCATGTCCGCTTCCGCCCAGCGCCGGAAATTGTCCTTGGCGCATCTCAGCTTGATCGAGACGCCGCCGGCCGCCCTGATCGGGATTGCCGGCGAGGCGGGATTTGACTTGGTGGACTTGAGACTGTCTCCGGCAACGCCCACCGACGTGCGATATTCGAACCAGGAGCGGTTGGCGATTTGCCAACAAATCCTGCCCGTGCTGCGGGACACAGGTTTGCGGGTCTGGGATATCGAGATCATCCGGCTCAACGACCAGACCGATCCGCGAGACCATCTGCCACTGATGGAAGCGGCGGCGCTGCTGGGCGCCTCGCGGATGAAGTTGGTTTGCGATAGCGACGTTCACGCCCGCGCTGCGGACCTGCTGGCACAGTTGTGCGAGATCGCGGCGCCTTTCGGCCTGACCTTGGACCTGGAATATATGGTGTTTTCCGGTGTGCGCTCGCTGGCCGAGGCGGTCCGGTTGGTGAAAATGGCGGACAAGAGAAACTTGAAAGTCCTGGTGGACGCCCTGCATTGGATGCGCGCCGGCGATGACATCGCCGCGTTGCGAAAATCCGCGGCCCAGCTCGGCTATGTGCAGCTGTGCGACGGCCTGCTCGCCGCTCCCGCCGTTCGCGATGCCCTTATCCAGGAAGCCCGCACCAACCGGCAGGCGCCCGGCGAAGGCGAATTCCCGCTGCGGCAATTGCTGCAAGCCATGCCTGATAATTGCGTCGCCAGCATCGAAGTGCCGTTGCCGCCTGGCCGCGATCCCCTGGCGCATGCGCGGCGTCTTTATGATGCGGCGCGGACGCTGGAACAGGAGACGCGATGAAACCCTTGCATGTCGCGGTGATGGGCGCCGGCCTGGTCGGCCGCAAGCATATCAAGACCATTCTGTCCCTGCCCCAAGCCGCCCAACTCGCTGCTGTCGCCGATCCGATCGCCGATCCCGCAACCTTGGAATTGGGCGGCGCCGCCTGGTTCACCGACGAGCAAGAGATGCTGGACCGCGTCCGTCCCGAGGCCGTCATCATCGCCACACCGAACGATTTGCATGCCCGCCAGGGCGAGATGGCTTGCGCGCGCGGCATTCATTTCCTGGTCGAAAAGCCGGTGACCGCCACTCTGGACGAAGCCGCCGCTCTGGTACGCGCAGTGCAGCACAGCGGCGTCAGGACGTTGGTCGGACATCATCGCCGTTATCTCGCCGTGGTGCAGGAAGCCAAACGCCTGATCGCGCAAGGGGCCTTGGGCGATCTGGTCGCCGCTTCGGTGATCTGGGCGACGCGCAAGCCAAACGATTACTTCCAGGCGGCGTGGCGCACCCGGCCCGGCGGCGGCCCCCTGCTGATCAATGCCATTCATGAGATCGATCTGCTGCGCCATCTGTGCGGCGAGGTGAGTTCGGTCCAGGGCATCAAAAGCAGCGCCCGGCGCGGCTTCGCGGTCGAGGATACCGCCGGCGCCTTGTTCGCCTTCGCCGATGGCTGCCTGGGAACGCTGATCTGCAGCGATGCCGGCTTCTCACCCTGGACCATCGAACAGGGCAGCGGGGAAAACCCCATGTTCGCCGATACCGGCCAAAGCGCCTGGCGGCTGGTCGGCACGCGAGGCAGCCTGGAGCTGCCGGTGCTGCGCCATTGGAAACCGGCCGTGCCCGGCGCAATCGGCTGGGACCGCCCGATTGTGAGCGAAGCCCTGACCGTGCCCTATCACGACCCCTTCCAGGCACAGCTCGGCCACTTCCAACGCCTTGTCCGGCTGGATGAATCTCCGGTTGTTTCGGTGCTGGAAGGGGCCAGAACCCTGGCTGCAACCCTGGCCGTGGCGCAAGCCGGCGCGGCCGGCCAGGCGCCCCGCGACTTCTAAAGCCGGGTGGTGCTGTGGACAGGGGATTGGCCTTCTGTAATCTTCCCGACCCTCAACCTCAGGGGACGGTACTGATGACGAAAATCGCGAAAACGGCTCTGCTTGTTGCGTTGTTGTCCGGCGGAGCCTACGCGCCGGTCCTGGCCCAAGTGAATGCTGGCAGCCAGGCGCCCGAGGCCAATTTGCCTTTCAATATGACCTCGGTGGCGACCTTCAATCTTCCCTGGCGCATCGCCTTCCTGCCCGACGGCCGCATGCTGGTGACCGAAAAGGTCGGTCCCATCTGGCTGGTGACCCAGCAAGGCATGAAGCGCCAAGTGTTGAATTATCCCGCCTCGCTCTATGGTGGCCAGGGCGGCATGCTCGGCATCTATGTTTCGCCCACTTATGCCAGCGACAACACCGTCTATATCACCTATTGCGAGCCCGGAACCTTGGGCGGCATCAGCGGTTCAAGCCTGGCGCTGGCCAAGGCCAAGCTGGTGCTGAACGACAATGCCACGCCGGCGACCGCCATGCTGCAAGACCTGCAGGTCATCTGGCGCGACGGCGCGCGCGGGCGCGGCGGCCAGTTCGGCGCCAACATCGCCTTCGCCCCCGACGGCAAGTCGCTGTTCCTGACGGTGGGCGAGCGCCAGCGCTTCACCCCCGCGCAGGATCCCAACCAGCCGATTGGCAAGATCCTGCATCTGACTTTGGACGGCAAGCCGGCGCCGGACAATCCCAACTTCGGCAAGACCGGCGCGCAAAGCGTCGGCATCATCAATCCGCCCTCGGACACCGAAGCCGCCAAGACCGCGCCGGTGGTCTATAGCTACAACTTCCCCGGCAAGAACATGACGCCGGCGGAAACCTGGACCATGGGCCATCGCACGCCCTATGGCCTGGCGTTTGCGCCCGACGGCCGGCTGTGGGAGGCGGAGCATGGCCCGCGCGGCGGCGACGAGTTGAACCTGATCGAAAAGGGCAAGAATTACGGCTGGCCGCTGGTGGGCTTCGCGCAGAATTACAACGGCGTCCCGATCCCGCAGCCCGACACGCGGCCCGATCTGCAGAAGCCGGTGATCTATTGGAATCCCATCGTCGCGCCGGGCAGCATCACCTTTTACAAGGGCAATGTCTTTCCGCAATGGAACGGCTCGATCCTGATGGGCGGCATGGCGACCATGACCATCAATCGCATCGTGGTGGATGGCGCCAACGCCCATCCGGCCGAGCGCTGGAGCGTGGGCAAGCGCATTCGCGATATCGAAGTCGCGCCCGACGGCACGGTCTGGGCGCTGGAGGACACCACCACCGGCGGGCTGTACAAGATCACCCCTAAGTAACCAGATACATCACAAACATAAGACGAAGCCGGCGGCGATCTCTCGCCGCCGGCTTCGCTGTTTTATCGGTCAATAGCCCCAGTGCCGATAACTGCGGCGATAGCGCCAATCATTGTCCCAATAGCGGTGACGCCGGTGCCCATAGTAGCTGCCATAATAGGGCCGGCCGTAATAGCCGTAGCTATAGGGGTAACCGTAACCGCGGCCATAATCGCTGTAATAGCCGCTGAAGCCGTTATACCTGTCGCCCGTGCTGAAGCCGAATCCAAAGCCCTGCGCGGAGGCGGGGATGGCAGTCGCGGCCAGCAAGGCGCCGGCCGCCAGGACAGTCTTCAGAATCGTGTTCGTCATGATCTTTGCTCCATGTGAAGGAGCCCTCCATCTAGGAAACGCTCCTGCCCGCATCCTGACGCGAAAGTTGCACGCAACCGCATGAACCCGACGTGAACTGCGCGTTCAGGTGGAACCCGAGCAAGTTCCCGCGCGTTTGACTGATGGAGCCCGTCACCCAGAGTTTTCCGATGAAGCGCTATCTTCTCGCGATCGCCGGCGCGGCGCTGTTTTGCCCGCAGCTGGCCTTGGCCCAACCCGATTATGGCCGCCGGCCGTACGACAACCGACCCTACGACAACCGGGCCTATGACAACCGGGCTTACGACAACCGCTACGATGATCGTCCGTATGCGGCGGGTTTTGCCCGCGATTATCGCGACTGCCGCCGCGATACCGGAAACCAGCAGGCCACCAATGCGGCGATCGGTGCCGCGGCGGGAGGATTGCTGGGCAACCAAGTCGCCGGACGCGGCAGCCGCACCGGCGGGACCATTGCGGGCGTGTTGTTGGGCGCGATCGCGGGCTATGCTTTGACCAACGACGTCGACTGCAACGATCGCGAATATGCGGAGCGCAGCTATTATCAAGGCCTGCAAGGACCGGTGGGGCGGCGCTATGCCTGGAGAAGCGAGCAGGACAGCGATTATGGCAGCTTCACACCGACCCGCGAATATCGCCGCGACGGATATACCTGCCGGGACTTCAGCGCGATCACCTATCGCGACGGCAGGCCGATGCGCCGCAGCGGCTCCGCCTGCCGCTATGAAGACGGCAACTGGTACTTCCATTAGCGCGCGATTGCCGCCGCCTTGACACCCACCTATAGTCCCCGCGAAAACGGTTGAGCGGGGCTTATCATGCATGTCATCGGCGCGGGTGTCGGACGCACCGGCACCTATTCCTTGAAGCTTGCCATCAACCGGTTGGGGCTTGGCCCCTGTCACCATATGGAAGCGGTGATCCAGAACATGCCGGGTCAGGTGCCGCTTTGGGCGGCGGCGCTGGAAGGCCGCGCCGACTGGGCCGCGATCTATGCGGACTTCGATAGCGCGGTGGATTGGCCGACCGCCGCCTTCTTCCGCGAACTGGCCCTCGCCTATCCTGCCGCCAAATTCATCCTCACCCATCGCGATCCGGAAAGCTGGGCCGAGAGCTTTGGCGAGACGATCTACACGGCCTTGGCCATGCGGGATCAGGCGCCGCCCGAACGCCGAGCCTGGCTCAACATGGCCTATGGCGTGGTGGCGCGCAGCGGATTTCCAGAAGGGCTGGACCGGGAAGCATTGATAAAGGGATTTCTCGCGCACAATGAGGCGGTGAAGGCTACGATCCCCGCCGACCGGCTGTTGATCTTTCAAGTGCAGGAGGGTTGGGAGCCGCTCTGCCGCTTCCTGGGCGCACCCATTCCGGATGAAGTCTTTCCGCGCACCAATGACCGGCTGGAATTCTGGGAGAAGGTCAGAGGCAGTAGATAAATAGCCGGCAGCAGGCTCCTCACTGCCGTGTATTAAACACCACGTATCGGAACTTGCCGCCTGCGGCGACATTGAACAGATGCGGCATGCCCGCCGGGATCACCAGAAAGTCGCCGGCGCGCACGGTGATGGTGGTGCCGCCGGAGATCCCATCGCCCCGGACCTGGCCGGGCCCGGTTTCCCTGGCATTGGTGACGGTGCCGCCATAAGTCATGACCGACTCGCCGGAAACGACATGGATATGATGTGTGCGGTGCATATGCACTTCCGGCTCATTGCCCTTGTCGCTGCGCTGGGCATATTCGACATCGTAATTTTCATGATCGACCGGAAAGGCCGTCTTGACGCCCGGTCCCGGCTTGTCGGTCAAGCCCTCGACCTCCTTGGCCGGAAGATATTTGAATCCGTCCGCCGGCAAGGCGCGAAGCGGGGTTTGCGCCCACACCGAAGGCGTCAGCAATGCGGCGGCGAAAAACGAAATGGCTATGCCGTGAATTTTCATCCCAGTCCCCTTTTGCAGTCGGTCAAAATCAAAGATCGGCCAGCCGCGTCCAAACCCCGGCCAGAATCGCTACGCCGACGCCGGCGAACAGAGTCGGCGTGCCGTAAAAGCCAAGCTCGCGCGTCACCGCCCACCACAAAACCATGGTGGCGATGGCCACCACAAAGCCCCCGATCAGGCTGGCCTTTCCCGTGGTGACATGACCGCGCTGGCTCATGAGGAAACGCTCCGGCGTTTCAGGTCGTCGCGCACCTTGCTGGTGTCATAACCATTGAAGACATGCTTCAACAATCCGCACCGCAAGTCGGAGGTGCCGAAGAACCAATCCGCCACCGGATAGGTCAAGTTGAAATTTCTCTCCATCATGATCTGGGGATTGTGATGGGCGATGTGATGGCGCCGGATGGAATTCACCAGCGGAATGTGCCGCACCAGCGCGTCATTCTTCACATGACAGCAAAAGTGAAACAGTTCGTAATTCAGGTACAGCGCGGTGTTGGTGATCAACAGCAGCCAGCCGGCATCGGCGAATCCCAGCCGGTTCAGGATGAAGGCCGGCACCAGCGACAGGGTCATAAAGGCGACCAGCGCATAAGGGGGAAAGAAAACAATGCGGAAGTCGCGGCTATTGTCCAAGCTGGGCTCCGCGTCGGTGAAGAATTCGTGATGCGCCAGGGTATGGCGCTTGTAGATGCCCATCAGGCCCCTCACCGGACGGTGCATCACATACTTATGGATCCACCATTCAAAGACATTGGACAAACAGAATGCCAACGGGATCACCAGCCATTCATACCAGGCGGGACTGGTGATCTGTCGGGCGCAAACCCAAATCGCCGCGCCACCCAGCGCATAGATCAGCGCCACATGCAGCCAGCCGACATAGGCGGGCGCGATGCGCGGCCGGTAATCGGCGCGGAAGGCGGCTTGGCGCTGAGGCATGGGGCGCGATGGCATCACGGCGGCCTGGGCTTTTTTTGTACGTTAGGGCCGCTTCCCGGCAGTGGCAACTTCTATCTCTCCGAAGCGTTTTCCATCCGGGCAGTCTTTCTCGCCGGTTTTCGCGCCGTTCCCAATATTTCCAATATCTTTCCGCAACTGTGCCAGCTGGCGCAACGTTCTCCTAAGCATGGAGCAGGCGGATCGGGATGACTCTGTCTTTGAAAAGGTAGGCCGCTTTGCCAACCGGCATGTCCGCATCGTCACGCTCCTTCTCTGCCTGGTTGCCGTTCCGGCTGCGCTGCTGGTGTTGATCCCTTCCATCCTGGTCGCCACCGCCACACCCATCACTGCGCCGGTTCGGCTCAAGGCCACGATCTCGGTCACCTACCTGGACAAGGATGGAAAGGTGATCGGCCGCCAAGGTCCGGTGGCCGGCAAATATGTCAGGCTGGCGCAAATTCCGGCCTATCTGCCACAAGCCTTCCTCGCGATGGAGGACCGCCGCTTCTATCGCCATCATGGCGTGGACCTGCTTGGCCTGTCGCGCGCCGCCTATAGCGATATTCGCGCCCGGCGGTTCGTCGCCGGAGGATCCACCATCAGCCAGCAGACCGCCAAGCTGCTTTTCACCGACGGCAGCCGCACCTTCCAGCGAAAGTTTCATGAGTTGGCCAATGCGGCCAGGCTGGAAAAAAGCTTCAGCAAGGACCAGATCCTGGAAATCTACCTGAATCGCATCTACTTGGGAGAAGGCACTTTCGGGATTGACTCGGCGGCGCGCAATTATTTCGGCACACCGGCCGCCGGCCTCACCTTGTCCCAGGCGGCGATGTTGGCGGGTCTGACTCGCGCTCCCACCCAATACTCGCCGCGGCGCAATTTGGCCCGCGCGCAACGTCGCGCCCGCCTGGTGCTGGCGGCAATGGCGGAGACGGGCGCCATCACCAAGGCGCAGGCGCAAGACGCGATGGCCCGTCCAGCGGCGATCATTCCGGACCGTCCCGACGACCATGATTATGTGCTGGATGCGGCAGCCGCCGAAGTGCAAAAGCTGGTCACCGGACACGACATTTCCGCCCGCGCTTTGATTGTCCGCACCACCATCGATTCCGCGCTCCAGGCACAGGCAAAGGATATCGTGAAAAGCGCCGTGGCGCGGCAGGGTCTCAAGCTGGGATTCTCTCAGGCTGCCCTTGTCCTGATGACACCGGATGGCGCGATTCTGAGCCTGGTTGGCGGCGCAGACTATGGCAGTTCTGTCTTCAATCGCGCCACCCAAGCCCATCGCCAGCCAGGATCGGCCTTCAAACCGTTTGTCTATCTTTCCGCCCTGGAACATGGCGTGACACCTTGGGAATTGCGCGAGGATCTGCCGGTGGACATCTCCGGATATCAGCCCGCCAACTACCAGAATACAGCTTTTGGGCAGTTGCGCTTGATCGATGCCCTGGCCCGCTCGGTGAATACCATCACCGTCAATCTGGC
>Ga0105243_10002314_pt1 | contig 15954 bp, 9 predicted proteins | sample KBSM34metaG_FD_81525 | JGI IMG/M metagenome (GOLD analysis project Ga0105243, IMG submission 81525) | Miscanthus rhizosphere microbial communities from Kellogg Biological Station, Michigan, USA - KBS M3-4 metaG | ecosystem: Host-associated > Plants > Roots > Rhizosphere > Soil | place: Michigan... | reverse complement strand
GACTCCGAAATGTTGGGGGGGACAAACTAGAGTGTGAGTAACTTCTATGCCTAATGATTGCGGTTGTCAATAGCAACAACATTAAGACCGAGCACTCGCACAAAGTCGCTCTGTTGACTCGTCCTATCGAAACTACTAAGCTACGACCGCTTCAAAGGACGGCTCCTTGCGAGTCCTAAAGCCTCTATTCTCTGGGAGGTTCTCTATGAAGATCGATCCTCGCTTACCTGGCTACACCATTACCTTCTTACGATGAGATTAGGACTTTGACTCTCGTTCCCAACTCAAAACCGACGCCGTTCGCGATTCTTAACTGCACCTGATCGTTGATGGCACTATTTCACTCAGGGAGGGTACGTACCATGAAAGTTTTCTTAGGTTGGTCAGGGACTCGTAGTAAGGAAGTCGCTAATGCCCTTGAGCTGTGGTTGCCTGATGTTCTGCAATCTGTTACCGCCTTTGTATCTTCTCAAATCCACACCGGTGTAAATTGGCTCGAGGCGCTTCGGAAGGAACTCGCTGAATGTAATTTCGGAATCTTTTGTCTAACCAAAGACAATTGTACCAAGCCGTGGATTCTATTCGAGGCTGGCGCGCTGGCTAAGGTCCTCGATCACAGTCGGGTGTCTCCCTATTTAATTGATATGGATCCTTCAGACCTGCCAATGCCACTGTCATCTTTTCAGGTGGCCCATGCTAATGAACAAGGCACTCGCGATTTGATTCTGTCTCTGAACAGAGCCAGCGATCTTTGGAGCCTATCGGAGTCGCGGGCGTTGAAGGTCTTTGAAAGGTACTGGCCCGAGCTCGAACCAAAATTAGAAAGCGAAGCAAAACCACTCGGGCCATCAGCGGAAACGGGCCTGTTTGCACTCATCAATGTCAAGACCGGTACGGCCTTAACGGCCGCTGGTGTTCCGCACAAGCCCGGCGAGCCACTGGAGGTTGTCACCTACTCTGGAGGAGATCAGGAAACATGGCGTTTTCATAAAATCGAAAAGAAGTTCTACGCGGTAGTATCCGTGTTTACAGACCAATGCATAGACGTGGAAGGAACGTCACCACTTGAAGGTGCAAAAATCCATCAATGGGAGTATCGGAATGGTGATAATCAAAAATGGTCACTGAATCTCCAAAAGGATGGTTCATATCTGATTCGAAGTAAACACTGTGGCAAATATCTTGCCGTCACCGATCAGGGGATAAAGCAAATGGCAGATACTGGCAGTCGTGCCCAGCGATGGTGGATGGTGCCGATCTTCGGATCGTAGGCCAGCCATCAATGCGTAAAGGAGCGCTGCTCAGAAAATGCTACGTCGCCGGCCTTGTTGATTGACCACACTCGCCAGACTGATGCTCCTCCGCTCATCAAGTAACCGCTCGAGAGTTTGTTTTCATTCGCAGGCAGGAAGAACAATCGTGTCAGGCCCCAATTCGTGTCTTTTGCCCACACGAACTCGACAACCTGTCCGATCACATCAGTGCTCTGGCTCGGAGCCCACGCGAAGTCACCGAATCGTTCGCCTCGTGGGGGTAGAGGGTAGATGCCGTCGGGTGTGAGAAGTTGGGCGAGCTCAGGCGTGACACCGGGAAGTTGCTCCTGGTCCAATTTGTTGACGAACGCGTTGAAAGATGTCCGAGAATTTCGCCCGACCGTATTCACGGGATCGTGTGTGATTGCCAGCACGCGCCAGGTCCCGCTCTGGTTTCTGAGCACCGCGAGTATTGATTGTTGCCCAAGGTCCATTCCTTGTCTCAACTGGAATATCGCGTTTGGCTCGCGTGCCTCTGCTGAGAAACTGGTCACGAGTGAGATAAATGCGAGTTTGTGATTGCCGAAAACTCTACACGTCTTCACCGATTCCATCTTCGAATCGCTCTGAGGCAGGAAGCACTGTTGGACCAGACGTGATTCATCCGAGATCGATGTGAGTGTGGAACGATCACAGTCGATATAGGCGCGGGTAGCGAGCAAGGCTTTCTCTTCGGCGTCGCGCAGTGTTGGATCCATAGCCGCGAATCCCCCCTCACACTGTGGCTCTCGCATGGCCAATGCTCGCGCGGCATCGTAATTGACGGCCGAACGGACCAACATCACCCAGCCCCACGACTGAAGAGATGTCATCGACTCGTGAACCAGCGCAAGCGACGAAGCCGCTCGGCGATCCGAATCGACGCCCTCGATCCAACCAGCCGGAGTGTTCGCACCTGAAATCACGGCGAAATTACCGAACGTGAGGATTTCCGGTTCGTGATGGTCGTAAAGAGCTTGGCGGAACCGCGCCGCGAATCCAACGGCCCGGAAAGATTCGACTTCGATCTTGTAACCGAGACTCTCCGCGCGTTGGCTCAACTCGCGAGGCACGACCTCCGGCGGTAGCGCGCCCGTGTAAGGCGAACCAACAATCCAGATACGGATCAAATCGCTGCTGGATTTCGCACTTGCATCGGGGTGAAGAGAGAGCATTAACAACACGCAAGCGAACAAGGGGAGGGAGCTCGAGGCCGGGCGAAGACATCTCATTGGTTTTACCTCCAATCCGCACACGCTAACAGTGAGTCACGTTCGCGCAACCGATAAGATGCAGAAAACTTTGTCGACGGCTAGTTCTTGGATAGTTAAAGGGCTGGTGTTGCCACCAGCCCTACTTGAAAAACCAGTGTGTTGGTCCAGGCTGATTAGTAGTTGACGTTACCGACCAAGGTGAAGGTGTAGGCGCCGGTGATGAAGTTCTGCTCGACGACGATTGCAGCTCTCCCACTTGCTCCTTCAAAACGGCCAGTGCCGCTTTGGAACACCATGTCGCCAGTGGCGATTCCGGTTCGAAGGTCCATCGAACCATTCTCGATAACTGAGGGAAGGCGATCGCCGTTGGCAGCTATGTAAGTGACGTAGCCGGCCGGATGCGAGATGTTCGGATCGTTGGCGTCAGGGATGAATTGAATCTTGCCGTTACCGCTGAACAATCCCAGATGAGTCGCATTACCAGAGACCACTACGGTCGCACCGACGACATTGCCGGCGTCATCTGTGATGAAGGTTGCGAGGCCATTGCCAGTCGCAGCATACGGCCGCTCAGTTGCGCCGACGGGAATGATTGCCAGCAGCAGGGAGAAAACGAGGATCAAAGTTTTGAGTGTGACAAAGCGTTTCATGATGATCTCCTTCATAACGATTCAAAATAATGGGGGCCTCATACTCGGCGTTACTGAACCGCCGCGACCCTTACGTTTTGAAGTGGTCGATCATCACAAAACATCACAACAGATTTTTTAGACGCTGATTTTGTTGCCTGGACACAGTCAGTACCACCCGCGGTAGCGGGTGGGTGCCGCGCAGCGCAGGTAATTGGCGAGTGCTTGGCTTCGCACCCACCCGCTACCGCGAGGTGGTTCTGACTGTGTCCAAGAATGAGTCGCACGAACCCGCAAAAGTGTGTTCAGTTTGCGGCGGCAAGAGTAAACTGGCACGTGCCAAACCGCTGACGAAAACGAGGTGGGACCATGAGTAACTTCTGGCAAGACTTGCGGCTCGCGTTCCGTGGGATGTGGAAACAACCCGGGTTCACACTGATTGCAGTGATTACCCTCGCGCTCGGAATTGGATCAAACACCGCGATCTTCAGTGTGATCAATGCCCTGATTCTCAACGCCTCGAACTTCGTCGAACCTGAACACGTCGTCGCGCTCTGGCGCACGAGCAAAGAAAAGCCGCAGAAGAATTCGCTGTCTTATATCGACGTGCAGGATCTGCGCGCGCAGAGTCGCAGCTTTGAGTCGATTGCGGCTTACAAAATGAATGGCTTCACGCTGCTCGTTCAGGACCAGGCAGAGCGCGTGCAGGGAATGCGGGTCACGGCAAGCTTCCTTTCAACGCTCAAGGTTCACCCGATGTTGGGTCGCGATTTCCAGGTGGAAGAAGAAAAGACAAACTCCAGCGACGTCGTAATCATTAGTCACCCGTTCTGGGCTAACCATCTCGCGAGCGATCAAAACGCCGTCGGAAAGCAAGTCACACTCGACGGTAAGCCATTCACGATCATCGGCGTCCTGCCGAGCGACTTTGAATTTCCGTTGGCCAGGCAATCGACTGAAGTCCTGACGACTGTAGCCGCGGAAGGCTCCAACCTGCCTGAGCGTGGCGCGGGCGTTTTTCTTGGCGTCGGCCGTTTGCTTCCGGGCGTCACCGCGGTACAAGCGCAGGCGGACGTCACGAATATCGCGGCGAACCTCGAGCGCGAGTATCCGCAGCACTGGCTCAACACGACTATTTCCGTTGTGCCGGCTGACGAAGAGATCGTCGGCCCGGAAATGCGACGTGGATTGTGGGTGTTGCTCGGTGCAGTCGTTTTTCTGTTACTCATCGCTTGTACAAACGTTTCGAATCTCCTGCTTGTGAGAGCTACTGTAAGACAACGCGAGGTGGCTTTGCGCTTGGCGTTAGGCGCAGGACGGTGGCGCATCGTGCGCCAATGGCTTACAGAGAGTCTGTTGCTGTCGCTGCTCTCCGCCGGTGCTGGAATGTTGCTGGCGTTCTGGGTGTTAAGAGTGATCAAGTATTACGGTGCGGAGCAACTGCCACGAATTCATGAAGTACGCGTTGACATCGCGGTTCTGATCTTTACTGTTGCGATCTCGATGCTCGTTGTGCCCCTGTTCAGTTTGCTACCTGTACTCAAAGCCTCGCGGCCTGACATCAACGAAGTGTTGAAAGCCGGAGCGAAGACAGCTACGAGCGGTGGCGCGTCGCAGCTCTGGCGCGATTCGTTGGTCGTCGCTGAAGTGGCGCTGGGACTGGTCCTGCTCATCGGCGCGGGCCTGATGATTCGTAGCTTTGGTTCCCTCGTCAATGTTCATCCGGGTTTCGATCCGAATAATGTGCTGAGCGGACGCATCACACTCAGCGCACCTGCATACGACGACACTGACGCGCGCAGGCGTTATGTCACTCAAACTCTCGATCGTTTGCAATCTCTTCCCGGCGTTGAGAGCGCTGCTTTTGTTGCGCCGATGCCGTTCAGCGGAGCCGAACTGGGTGGAGACTTCAAGGTCGACGGGCGTCCCGTGCCTGAACCGGGAAGGGAACCAGTGGCGAATGTGCGGAACGTTACACCGCAATACTTCCAGACCATCCGGATTCCGTTGCTGAAAGGCCGTTATTTCACTGAACAGGATCCGCGAGGCGCCGTGGGTTCAGCGATCGTCAACGATACGTTCGCGAAGCGTTATTTCCCGGATGAAGATCCGCTCGGTAAACGCATCAAGGAACTTTATGTGAATCAAAACGACGGTGATCCGAAGCAGTATGAGATCGTCGGAGTGGTTGGCGACGTGCATCACAATAGTTTGATCAGGGCGACCACACCGGAAATCTATCTCCCGTATCGACAGAATAGTTGGCGGTGGGGAAACTTCATCGTGCGCACTGCCAGCGACTCAGGAACTCTCAACCGCGCATTCACGGACGCGATTCGCGCCACCGATAAGAACGTGCCGGTAACGAGAGTGAGGCCGTTAACGGAAGCGATTTCCGACACAGTCTCGCAGTCGCGTTTTTACACGCTGCTGTTTGCATTGTTTGGTGTGACAGGATTGCTGCTGACAGTCACTGGAATTTACAGTGTGATCTCGTACACGGTCTCACATCACACGCGCGAGATTGGTATCCGGATGGCGTTGGGCGCACAGGCAGTCGACGTCCTGAAACTGATCGTTGGAAAGGGTTTCGTCTTGACCTTGATCGGCACCGGCATCGGACTGCTCGGCGCGTTTGGTCTGACACGCGTCATGCAGACTTTGCTGTTCGGCGTAAGCGCGACCGATTGGGTGACGTTTGGTGGAGTTGCGCTGCTGCTGATCGCCGTTGGCCTACTGGCCGCCGCCATCCCCGCCCGCCGCGCGACTCGAGTCGATCCGCTCGTAGCTCTGAGATATGAATAAGCGAAGGTTTACAGGCAATCAGGATGCCCGCAGCTACAGTTCTTCTCGCTCCCACCTGCCGCGTTGCGACAATGTAGGCTGCAATACTCATCATCCGAGGGTCGCGGACACTTGCACGGTGTATGCGCGCATTTTTCGGTGGACTCTGCGTTATTCATTTCTCGTCTCCTTATTTGGTCCGACAGGTTACGGTTAACCTCGGTCAAATTCAACCCTAAAGAGAAGAGCGCTCGACTTTGACACAGTCAGTACCACCTGCGGTAGCGCGTGGGGCATGAAGTAATTCAGCTCGCTGGGTTTGGTTGTGCGAAGCGCTGGAGGGGCGGCGCATCGAGACGTGGTCCATCATATGCAGTGACGTCGCCAAATCTTTGATGGCGCTGCCAATCAGATCGTGCCTGTGCAATCTCTTCAGCAGTGCGCGCAACAAAGTTCCACCACATCAGGATCTTCTCTGGAAAGGGAAGCCCACCAATTAACAATAAACGACATCCATTTCTGCTCCTGACCTCGACACTGGAGCGATTCGTCCCGAGATACCAGAGACTCATCGAGTCGATCGGTTGACCATCGATCTCTGCGTCGCCTGTCAACAACAGTGCTGCATGTTCGAAAGACTGATCTAACGGAAGCTCAAGCCTCGCAGCTCCGTGCAGCGCAATGTCCACTCCGAGTAGCGGTGAGAAATGGTTTGCTGGAGAGACGCCGCCAGGCAAAGATCCCGCGAAGACGCTCACTGTACCACCAGCCTGCTCAACGATCGGAACTTCGTCGATGTGCTGAAACGATGCTGGACCATGTCGATCGGCATCGGGAAGCGCAACCCACAACTGAACGCCGTTCAGTAGGCCGCTGTTCTTTGCAGGAGTCTCTTCCGAATGCGCGATGCCACCGCCCGAGGTCATCACGTTGACGCCGCGCGGGCCAAGTAATGATTCACTACCAAGACTGTCCTTGTGGACGATCTCTCCTTGTAGCAGCCAACTCACAGTCTGCAAACCAATGTGTGGATGCGGCGCGACGTCCATCGGTTTGGCTTCACTGAAAGAAAGCGGCCCGAACCGATCGAGAAAACACCACGCGCCCACGAGTCGTTTTTGGCGTATCGGTAGCGCTCGGAGGATTTTTAATGTGCCGAGACTGGTTTCGCGCGCCGGGAATCTCTCGAACACTGATCCATGAACGGCTGCGGCGTCACACGGTTGTGCGGCTACCTTCATACTTTATTGCGCTCGGCTACTACCGGATCAATGCGAAAGTCTCGAAGCCCTTTCAGTAAGCCATTGTCGCTTGATGCGAGACTGACGATATTAGAGAAACGACCCTGCTCGCGGGTTCGAGTGATGTCTTCGGTCCGAAGTCGAGGATCGCCGTCAAAGTAAAACGACTCAACCCAATGATCGGGAACACCGGGCGGTTGTAGATGTACGTGAATGTGCATTGGAGGCGGAGAATTTACGTCGCCGTAGTGAGCTGGCTTGATCGTGCTGAACGAGTACTGTCCCAAAGCATTGGACCACAGCGTTCCATGCAACCGTGCCTGGCGTGGATCGTTGACTGGCCGGCTGTAATAGCCAGTGGCATCGGTATGATACAGAAACATTTTCACGCCGGGCACAGGTTTGCCGTTCAGGTCGAAGATGGTGCCGCTTAAGTGAATGCGTGTGCCCGGTTCTTGTGCTGCTGCGATGTCTATGGCGGATGGGTGTTGCGATTGTGCTTCGGCCTGGTGGCCTGAACAAGCCAAACCTATGGGCACCGCCGCACAACTAACTGCAAAAATACAAGCACCTTTAATAAAGCCTCTGCGGTTTTCCAAATCATGAACTCGTTGTGACATCACTATATTTCCTCCGGCTGGAAACTTAGTGTATCAGACGAGCACAGGCGTTATTCTCTTCCAAAATATTTCAACTGAGGTGGTCTCCGATCAATTGCAGCGCGACGCAACAAATTGGATGTTACCTATCTGGCGAATCTTAGTGGCAGCACAATAAGCAGAGGATCTTCCGGTTTCACAACTAGTTGATAGATTGTTTGCGGAACTGGATCACTTTGCGCTAACAAGGGTGAATCCAGTTTAGCAGCGGCCTTCTCAAGGCGGGTCATAGTTTGTCCCTCGCCGCCCTCCATTTCAAACTTTGCGGTTCTCGGTTTCCATTTGCTGAGCCATTGATCGAATTGCTCACGCTGCAACTTCATGGCTCCGGCTTGCAACTGCCCGTCATCAATCAAAGGTTTCGGAGAAACGATAATTGTTAGCGATTCACCGATGTGAGTTTTTGCACTCTCACTCGGTTTAATTCGAAAGCGACCGCTCGTTGAAGGAATGTAAATTAGTCGTCCTGGTTCAGCCTTGTTACTGTCTATGGACTTTTGAGTTGGAAAAATCAGTAGTGGATCACCGAAAGTTCCATCCGCATATTCCTCTCTATCGATCACGTACAAATAACCAATCTTAGATAACGACTCCAGACTGAGGCGCACTTTCTGACCCGGTACCAAAGGTGTTCCTTCGGCGATACGTTCGAGGATCCATTCCTGACCATCGTCTTCCTCGACGAGTTCCTTTGTCTTGTCGCGGCCCGCGGCGGTTCGATACCTCCAGATTGTCAGACCTATTTCCGCGGTCACCATTCCATCCGGCGATGTTGAGGTAACTGGTTCGCTCGGCTTGCCTGCGGGGCGGTACCTGGCCCTTGAGGGAGCGCTTCTGGTTGGTCGCTGCTTGATGAAAACCTCAGCCTTGATTGCTTTCGAATCGTCGTCCTGTGATCCGATCAAGAATGGGACGTTTAGTATTAAGAGCATCGCTCCGGCGAATATTACTCTTGCGAGTGCTCGCACAGTCATAGACACCTCCACCTAGTTAGCTTCATGCGTTAACTCGACAACGCTTACCAAAGTGTCGCCAGTGGCGCTTACAAACGTTTGCTTCTTCTCTTTATCGTGAACTACGGTTGCATTTGCGGGGTTAAGGAACACTTTGACTTTTTCTATCTCGTCAGAACTGGTAATCACGCCAGCGTTCGACGCGGCATGTTTAAAAATCTCATCAAGTTGAGGAATTTGCTTCTCAGACCAAATGATCCAAATACGCTCGACCCCCGTTTGGTCCACAAATCGAGCCCAGTTGGATTTGAAGGAGTGACTAGCTCCCACATTTGCATTCGCCTGTCCCACACCAGGTAATGGAAACAGGATATTGTATTCCTGGGCACCATCTTTTCCTGGCCCAACGTTTAGCAGGTACAGAGCCCCACTTTCGTTAGGCATCAGATTGAACTGGAACCTCCAACCATTACCAAAGATATCGTTCCCGGCGGATTGTCTTATCTCACTGTCCGGCTTCCCATTGCGCATCTTCTGATAGGTCAACCAGTAAGTTAATGAGCGTGATGGGCCGGTTGGCGCCGGCGCAGTAGCTGTTAGATTGCTATTGGACGACAGTGCCGGCGCAGGCTGTCGCGTGTAGCGATACAGGAAAACTGCTGCCACAATGAGTAGGGCAATCGCGACAATAACTATCGCAGCGTTCTTCTTCGGCCGCGGCATCTCGGCCTTGCGGAATTTCAAAGGTACTTCCGCATTTCCAAAATCTTCACCATACAAATTGAACACGTGCACAATGACGCCATGTTTGACTTCAGCCGTACTGAGATCGTGAAGATATCCTGACCATCGAGCCAGTTGGCCCACATCGTCGGCCACTCGCTTTGACAATAAGATGTGCCCGGCGTCGCCACAATCCATTACACGTTGTGCTATGTTGATGCCGCCTCCGGCAACATTCATGTTGTTTTTGATATCGGCCATTCGATAAACGAAGCCGCTATGTACTCCCATCCTTAAATTGATTTCGGGAGTGGCTTTGAGTGCGCGACTCAGTTCAACGGCACACCGCACGGGCGCTTCGGGATCGCTCATGAAAACCAGTGCCATGCCGTCTCCTGTAGGCAGGGCAATAAGTTCGTTTTTGTTTTGGGCGCGCTGGCATTCAGATGTGGCCGATACAAACTGCTGGAGCTGGCGTAATTGTCTGGCCTGTTCATCTAGTACGAGCCGTGAATAACCCACCAGGTCGACGAAAAGAACATGTGCGGTTTCTAAAGTAGGCTCATTTGAACTGGGCGTGTCGATCATCTCGTTCTTTCTCGGCGTGGGGAGAGTTTCTTCGTCGTCCTGCAGCAACGCACTGGAAAGACAAACACCAAAATCACTCGCACGCTGGAACCGATCCTCCGGGTTGAACGAGAGAGCTTTCAAGATAACTTCCTCAGCCTTCGCCGGTAACGCGGGCCTGAGATCTGATGGTTTGACGCGAACACCTGAACGTTGCATCTCGAGGAGTTGATAGGCTGATGCAGGATTGATTGGTCTTTTGCCGGTCAGCATCTCGTATGCAATTACCCCCAACGCGTATACATCACTTGCGGGAGTTAGAGTCTGGGCGCTCAGTTGCTCCGGCGACATGTACACAATCGTCCCAACCGCGACGTCTTTGGTAGTCGAAACATCAACGAGAGAATTCCGAACTTTGGCAACACCGAAATCGATCACTTTTACGAATTCATCGTCGTCGACCGTTTGCACCATTAGGTTCTCAGGCTTCAAGTCTCGATGGAGAATCCCTGCCTGGTGCGCGGCTGACAACGCTTTTCCAATTTGCTTGATGAGATTTGCAACTCTGTCGAAAGACATCCCGTCTGACGTTAGCAGTGAGCGCAAACTAACGCCCTCGACATATTGCATGACGAGATAAGGACAACCATCAGGAGTTTCTCCGTAATCGAGAACGCCAACGACGCTCGGATGATTGATCCGGCCGAGAGCTTCCAATTCCTGAAGAAACTTCTTTTTCCGCCAATCATTAGTGAGGCCATCGCGGTGCATTATTTTGACTACTATCTTGCGTGAAACTATTTTGTTGTCTGACCCGAGATATACAGTTCCGAATCCGCCCTGGCCAAGTTTGCGCTCAATCAAGTACCGCTCCGCAAGGAGGGTGTTGATAAAGGTATCAGGCACAGGGGTGCTGGCAGGCGCGGTTGCCGGCGCAATCGTGTCGTGACCACCAATTAAGTCGTCGAAGCTGTCCATAGAATTAATTAGTTGAAACCCGGCCTACAAGGAAGTTCTTCGCACCTTCTTCGCGCGTGTAGAAGACCCGTGGTCTTTGAACTTTTTGTTCGTCGGCTTCTTCCTCGACAAGCTCCTTACGTTTGAGACTCAGTTTTCGAAGTTCCGGCACTCGCCTGTTTGCATAATCGAACCATTCTCCTAAGAAAATATTTCCATCACGAGGGTTCGCATCAGCCAGCCCTTCCTTCAAACCTTCTTCAAGCAGCGCATGCGCGAGGTAACTGTGTTTGAAAGCTTCCGCCTCAAACGCTACTTCTATATTCTGCGACGCCGTCAGAACGTACATCCCTTTCTCATAAGCTAACTGGGCCAGACCCTTCGTGTTCATAGGTCCACGCCGTCTTTCGGTTGACTCGATTGCCTGACCCGAGTAACACGCATCGATGACGAGCAACAATTGATTTACGTCCAGAGGCTGAAGTGCGGCTTCCAATTCATCGTCCGACACCCCGCGACTCAATATCTGTTTCAGACCATTTTTGTTGAGTTGTTTGCGTGCTCCTTTGTAGCCCAGGTCGTGCGGAATCAAATAGAAGTGGTCATTTGCAGAGACGCCGTGACCGGAAAAGTACAGGAGCACTGCATCTTCTGGTTGTGCCGGTTTGATTCGCTCCAACACTGCCGGAGCGCCCGGTGCGAGAGGCCCGTTGTTGCTCCCTGACAACCGCTCGAGAGCAAGCAACAAATTCGCTTTGGTGGCATCAGCATTGAGGAGTGGCACAGTGACGATAGGATAATATTTCCCGAGTTTTTCCTGCTGCGCTTTCAACTGTGCTTCCATTTCTAAAACATCAGCTGCCGCATAGCGAAGGTTGTATTCAGGATTCTCGTACTGCTCGATTCCAATCAGCACTAAGTAGGCCGTGCCTTGTCGCTTAAGATTCAAAGGACCATCAACAAGGAATTTGGCGTCTGAGCTTTTGATATTGTCTCCATTGAACGCATACGCAGAAAACTTGTTTTCGCCGGCCACAATCGGAACGCTTGTTTCAATCGTAATTGACTTCCGATCTCTTAACAGATTGCCGGGCCATGTTTTAACGAGTAGACCATTACGAAACAACCTCAAGTCCCGCGCGCCACTATCGTTCGGATGGCCACTGTCCGGAGGAGCGGCGCTTATTGAAACCACGATGCTGATGTTGCGCGAGGTAGTATTCGCCGTCGCTCTCAAGCTAATGGACGGTTGTCGCCGATCCTTTTGCCCTATGTCTTCGATCGCTTTCGGTTTCACGCCGGCAAAAATGTCAGCCAGAACACCTGGGTAATAGAACTCGTTAAAGTATGCTTCGATTGGAGCAACCTTGAAGGTACCCTGCTCAAATCGCCAGAGCATTAAATCCCACGACTCCGGTGATCCATCAAAGAGACCATCCGGTGTTGCTACCAACCAGTCGTCCCTGCCGGGAAGGGAGACCAGGGTCGCCGCCAACTGACCAGTCGCTTTTTCCCAGACCGAAATTGTGCCATCAGCGCTGCCGGTAAGAATCCAGTTACTATCAGAACTGTAAGCAACGGTGGAGAGCGTGTCGATACTACCTTTCAGTTGCTTTAACGCGGCGCCGGTTTGCAAATCCCAGAGGAAAGCTGTGTGAGCTGCGCTCGCCGAAGCTAGTGATTTTCCGTCAGGACTGAAGCTGACGGCGAAAGGCGACGCTGGGTGTCGGGTGAGGGTACGATTCAGACTCAGGCTGTCGATGGTCCAGGTTCGAATTGTGTTGTCGACATTTGCAGTGGCCAGTAGATCGCCGGTTGGATTTACTGCGATGCCATTGATCTCGCTTGGCGTCTCTACCGACTTAACATTCGCGCCCGTGTTCATGTCCCAGGTGCGAATCGTTTTGTCTCTTCCAGCAGTGATGAGAAGATCGCCGTCAAATACGGCGCTTGTAATTTCGTTGGAATGACCGGTAAATGTTCTCGATTGCTTTGTATCAAGGTCCCACACTTGGACTTGGTGAGCCATACCAACCACAGCAAGAAACTTGCCATTCGAACTAAACGCAAGATTGTCTACGCCCCCTATGTGTGGGGGAAGATCGTAAGCAAGCTGACCGCTGTTAACGTCCCAAATCTTAACTTCACCACTTACACTTCCGGACGCAAGGAAGTCAGACCCGGGACTAAACGCGACTGTCGTAACATACCCGGTATGACCTCTCAGTCCGGGAAGTTCCCGGCCGGTGGCTACTTGCCAGAGTCTGATCGATGAATCATCTGCTGCCGAAGCGAACCAACGCCCATCAGCACTGAAGGCGATTGCGTTTATTGCTATTGCGTGACTCTCGAAATTCCGAACCACTTCACCGGTGGAACTGTTCTTCGTGCTGAGAGCTCTATCGCCGGTGGTGGAGGCGACGATAGATTCATCATTATTCCAGGTTGCAAAGAGTAGTTGTTGTCGATTCGGGTCGCCCGCGAGAGATTGTTTTTGGGTGCCCTTTTCAGTGTCCCACGTATCGATACCCCCGTCCGCATGAATTGCTCTCAAGGAGTTGTTGGCAAACGTTAACGCCAGAACGGCAGACAAGTTGTGTTTCAAAGCGAATAGTTCGCGATCAGCAGCAAGGCGCCATAACAGCACTGAACCGTCGCTGTAAGCTGAGGCAATCGTACTCGCATCATCGCCCAGTGCGAGCGCGGTGACCGTCGCAGTGCCGTGTCGAAAGGTTTGTTTGTCACGCCAGGACTTTGTGTCCCAGGCCGTCACTTCAGCATTTGCAGCGGAGACCAGAGCGGTACCTGATCGACTGAATGCCAGCGCACTCAACGGTGCAGCGTGCTTTGTTAATGTTTGTACGTCAATCCCGGTTTTCAGGTCCCAAATCTTAATGGTCTTGTCGACGCTGCCGGACGCTAACCAATGCCCGTCCGGACTAAACGCGAGCGAGACGATTGGGCCAGTGTGTTTTTCAAGACTCAAGACTTCCCGTCCCGAATCAACTTCCCAGACCTTGATTTTGCGATCGTTACTACCTGATGCCAGCCAACGTCCGTCAGCATTGATTGCCAGCGATCTTACGAGAACCTTGTGTACGTTAAGGGCTCGTAACTGTCTGCCCGATGACGTTTGCCAAATGATGATGGAGTTATCAGCACCAGCGGACGCGAGCCAGGTATCGTCCGGCGCAAATGCTATGCACGTTACTCCGAGCGTATGCCCCGTTTGCAGAACCAGTTGCGGTCGCTCGGTTTGATGGCTTGGATGCGAGTTACCGTCATCAGCCCTGACTAGACTACACGCCATGAGCAGAGTGACTAAGAAGGTAGTTCGCAACTGTCGTGGTGAGATCATGGTCCAATCTGTAGAAACCCGCTGTTACTGACTTGTTCGTGTGCTTTGATTTGAATCGTGTAAACCCCAGGTGCAACGTTATCCGGTAATCGAAATCGAACCTGCGAAAAGTTGGGATTCTGCGTGGCCCGAAAGTCGTCTGCGTCAATGGTCACAACCTGGTTATTACTGCCAACGAGATCTACCTTGATTGTCGCGGCTGTCTCATTGGGTGCTAATTGAAGATTGCTGACGAAGACCAGCACCCGTGTATTTCGATCCGAAGGAGGATTGAACAGGTTCTGGTTATTGATAACAGGAAACGGATCTTTAAGAAGAAGGAACGAGTCGAGTGCCACTACATGATTTGGATATGCTGCACCCGTCCCTTCGAACAGAAGCTGCAACAACGGCACGTTTGTACTCGCCAGCACGAACGGACTTAGTGAACTCACACTTGCGCAGATCGTCTTCGTCGCGAAATCGCTGGTTGCTGTGCGCTCGACCAAAGTGCCATTCTCCTTATGAAGAATTCGCAACCCACCGAATATCGCATCCGATGCGGATGGGACGTTGAAACAAACACTTATCGGTGGTTGCACCACCGCAGTAGTCGAGATGTCGAAAGCGTTGCTGACACCAATCAACTGATAGTTTGTTGGCAGTTGCCCCACGGCACTGAGATCAAGAGGACTGATTGTAGTTGTGCCGGCGCCGGTGACACCCGCAAATGTAACTGTGACGCCGTTCAGTGTAACAGACACGTTTTGTCCTGCCGGTGTTGCGACCGTCGTCGTAGGTGGCTGGTCGTCGTTCTGGATTGTGCCCGTTGCCTGGCTGGTGGTGATCACTGCATTCACTGCGTTACTGAGCAATACAGAAAACTTCTCATCCGGTTCGAATGTGTTGTCGCCTTTTACGGTGACCGACACGTTCTTTGTTGTTTCTCCGGGCGCAAAGACTATCTGCGTGGATCCGATTGCCTGATAGTCGTTGTTTGCGGTGGTCGCTGTGTCGTCGGCTGTGGCTACACTAACAGTAACCTGTTGAGTGGTTGGGGCACCCAAAATAACTGCGAAATCGAAGCTCGTGTTACTGCCCGTGGCGCCTTCTAACTTACTCACGTTGCCTGTTGCGATTGTTGGCGCCGCATCGAATGTGGTGATAGTGCTTCCAAGAAGTCCTAAAATACAATATGCCGTTGGATCGTCGTCACACGCGCTACCGAGCGGCTTGAACTGATAACCCGATCGCACAGCTTTAATACGATAATCGCCTTGATTTGCACCGGTGCCACAATCAAACCGGATGGTGCCATCCAGAGTGGGTGGCTTCACTGAGCACGGCGTTCCATTTTTCGTCACCGTTATGCCTGTTGTATCAGCGGGTAAAAACCGGAATCGACCTTCGATGGTAAAGGTCGGAGTGCTGACTGTGAAATCGAAATTAATGGTACTGCTAAACTGTGTGGGAGGGTTGACAATCTCCTTCGACGGCTTCGCAAAGATAGACTCACCAACAGGAAAATAAATTGCAAAAGGGGTGGGAAATGATCCGAAGCTCCCGGTGCAAAAACTCGCTGACGTACCGGAGACTGT
>Ga0105243_10002313_pt1 | contig 15964 bp, 15 predicted proteins | sample KBSM34metaG_FD_81525 | JGI IMG/M metagenome (GOLD analysis project Ga0105243, IMG submission 81525) | Miscanthus rhizosphere microbial communities from Kellogg Biological Station, Michigan, USA - KBS M3-4 metaG | ecosystem: Host-associated > Plants > Roots > Rhizosphere > Soil | place... | reverse complement strand
CGTCCTCTCGGGGCAGATGCACGGTCTCGTGGTCCTCGACACCGACGGCCGCGTGATCCGCCCGGCGATCCTCTGGAACGACCAGCGGACCGCCGCAGAGAGCACCGAGATCGAGGAGCGGGTCGGCCGGGAGCGGCTCGTCGCGCTGACGGGGAACCGCGCGCTCACGGGCTTCACGGCGCCCAAGCTGCTCTGGCTCCGAACTCACGAGCCGGACGCGTACGCGCGGATCGCCCGGGTCATGCTGCCGAAGGACTACGTGCGGCTCCGGCTCACCGGCGAGTGGGCGATCGACGCCGCCGACGCGTCCGGGACGTTGCTCTTCGACGTCGCGGGACGCCGCTGGAGCGATGACGTGCTCGACGCCCTGGAGCTTCCCCGCGACTGGTTCCCACCCGTCCTCGAGTCGCCCGACCAGGCGGGATTGACGCGAACGAGTGACGCCGTATCGGAAGGGATTCCCGTCGCCGCCGGCGCCGGCGACCAGCCCGCAGCGGCGCTCGGGCTCGGGATCGATGCGCCCGGTCCGGTGTCGGTCGTGCTCGGGACGTCCGGCGTCGTGCTCGCGGCGCTCCCGCGATACGCGCACGAGCCGGAGGGCCGGGTCCACGCCTTCTGCCACGCCGTGCCCGGGATGTGGCAGGCGATGGGAGTGATGCTGTCCGCGGCGGGCTCGCTCGAGTGGTTCCACGATCGCCTCGCGGACGGGACGTCGTTCGACGCGCTCGTCGCCGAGGCGGGAGCCTGGGAGCCGGGGGCGGAGGGGCTCCTGTTCGCCCCGTACCTGGCCGGCGAGCGGACGCCGCACGCCGATCCGGACGCCCGCGGCGCGTTCGTCGGCCTCCAGCTGCGGCACGACCGCGGCGCGCTGGTGCGTGCGGTGCTCGAGGGAGTCGCCTTCGGCTTGCGCGACGCCCTCGACGCGGTGCGAAGCATCGGCGTCGACGCGACGGTCGGCCGGGCCTCGGGCGGCGGCGCGCGGAGCGAGCTCTGGTTGCGGATCGTCGCCTCGGCGCTCGACCTGCCCGTCGAGCTGACCGAGTCGGAGGAGGGCTCCGCGTTCGGGGCCGCCCTCCTCGGCGGGGTCGCCGGCGGCGTCTTCGCCGACACGCGCGAGGCCGTCGCCCGATCCGTGCGCGTCCGCGGGACGGTCGAGCCCGACCCCGGGTGGCGCGACGTCTACGCGGAGCTCCTGCCGCGCTATCGCGCGCTGTATCCGGCGCTCGCGCCGTTTCGGCCCTAGCGCCTACCCGCCCGAGCCGCGCCCTCTCCCCCGACGCTCGAGTCGGGCCGCCTCCTGCTTGACAATACAGTCATACGATATTTCAATAGGCCGATATCGTTCGGCGACGGCCTCGCGCCGGCTCGCCCGAGACAAGGAGGTACGACGCTGTGAGTGAAGACGAGCGCAGCGGGCTCGACGAGCACCGCGGCATGGATCGCGGCACGCTGCTGAGGCGCCTGGCCGTCGGCGGCGCCGCACTATCCGTCCCGACCCTGGCCGCGGCCCAGACGGCACTGGCCGCGCCCAACGCCGAGACCGCCAACGTCTTCCCGAAGCACCCGAGGTGGACATTCGCGTTCATCAACCACGTCACGACCAACCCGTTCTTCGTCCCCACCCAGTACGGCGCGGCGGACGCGGCGAAGCTCACCGATACGAAGTACACGTGGTCGGGCTCGACCAAGGCCGACGTCGGCGAGATGATCAACGCGTTCAACGCGGCAATCAGCGCCAAGGCCGACGGCATCGCCGTGTGCGTCGTCGACAAAGGGGCGTTCGAGGCCCCGATCAAGCGGGCGCTGAGCCGCGGCATCCCCGTCGTCGCGTACAACGCGGACGGCGCGCGGGCCGGGGTGAAGGCCCGGATGGCGTACATCGGACAGGACCTCTACGTCTCGGGGTTCGAGATGGGCAAACGGATCGTTGAGCTCGTCCCGAGCGGTGACGTCGCACTGTTCATCGCCACCCCCGGAGCCCTCAACATCCAGCCGCGCATCGACGGCGCACTCGCTGCGATCAAGCAGTCGGGGAAACCGGTCAAGGCGACGGCCGTCGCGACGAGCCCCGATCTGGCCACCGAGCTCTCGATGATCGACGCCTACTACCAGGGCCACAAGAGCCTCAAGGGCATGTTCGCAGTCGATGCCGGCGACACGCAGGGCGTCGGCCAGGTGATCCAGAAGTACAAGCTCCAGGGCAAGGTCATAGGCGGCGGCTACGACCTCCTCCCGGGCACGCTCAAGCTGATCCAGAGCGGGATGCTGCAGTTCACGATCGACCAGCAGCCCTACCTCCAGGGCTACTACCCCGTCATGCAGCTGTTCCTCCAGCGACTCTCCGGCGGCCTGGTCGCCCCCTCCGACACGAACACGGGTCTCCTGTTCGTGACGAAGGCCAACGTCAAGCCGTACCTCACGACGAAGACCCGGTACCACGGAAGCTCGAGCGCGCAGAAGTACCCGGTCTCCGGGTAGCACTTGAGCATCCCCGAAGCAGAGTCGATCGCACCCGTACGACGCGCCGGCCTCGGCTGGCGCGTCACGGGTGCGTTCGTCCGGCGCCGCGAGGCGAGCATCCTCGTCGTCGCGATCCTCCTGTGCATCTACTTCTCGATCGAGAGTGCGGCGTTCTACTCGACCGACAACCTCAAGAACATCACCGAGACGATGGCCCCGATCGCGCTGATCGCCGCGGGTCAGACGATGCTCCTGATCTGCGGCGAGATCGACCTCGCACTGGGTCGTGTGTACGCCCTCGCGCCCGCGATCGTCTACGTCGTCTCGTCGGACGACCGATACGGGCTCCCGATCTGGGTCGGGATGCTCGCCGCCCTCGCCGTGTCCTGCCTCGTCGGGCTGACGAGCGGCGTGATCACGACGTTCCTGCGCGTGCCGTCCTTCATCACGACCCTCGGCATGCTGTTCCTCCTGAACGGCATCACGCTGCACCTGCTCGCCGGCACGCAGGTGTTCATGCCCGGCGGCGGCCTCTTCCAGAACATCTTCGGCTCACAGCCCTTCGAGTACGTCGCGTACCTCAACTCGGAGTTCTGGTGGGCGCTCGGCATCGTGCTCCTCCTGCAATTCGTGCTCACCTGGACGCGGTGGGGCCTGCACACGATCGCCACCGGCGGCAACCTGGTCGGCGCCGCCGAGAGCGGCGTCAACGTGCGGATGGTCAAGATCGGGAACTTCGTGCTCGCGAACCTGCTGGCGGGCTTCGCCGGCATCCTCGACTCGACCCGGATCACGACGATCGTCCCGCTGCAGGGCGGCGCGGACATCATGTTCCTCGCCGTCGCCGGCGCCGTGATCGGCGGGACGTCGCTGTTCGGCGGTCAGGGATCGGTCATCGGCGCGTTCATCGGCGTCGCCGTGCTCGTGATCATCCGCACCGGCTTCAGCATCATCGGCGTCAGCGCCTTCACGTTCGACCTCATCATCGGCATCGCGATCATCGCGTCGATGATCGTGAACGTGCAGGTCGCCCGCCTTCGGACCCTCGGGAGGCTGCAGTGAGCGCCGAGGCGCCGCTCGCGATCAGGGTCGAGAGAGTCGCCAAGAGCTTCGGCGCCGTGACGGCGCTGGTCGACCTCTCGCTCCGTCTGGAGCAGGGGGAGTGCCTGGGGTTGATCGGCGACAACGGCGCGGGCAAGTCGACGCTCATCAAGATCCTGAGCGGCTACCACCGTCCCGACAGCGGGGCGATCTTCGTCGACGGCGTCGAGGCGAACCTCCGCTCGGTCGACCACGCCCGCTCGCTCGGGATCGACACCGTCTTCCAGGACCTCGCCCTCATCCCGACGCTCTCGGTCGCGCAGAACATGTTCCTGAACCGCGAGCTGACCTCCGGCATCGGCCCGTTCCGCTGGCTGGCGAACGGCGAGATGCGCCGGCGGGCTCGCAGCTACATCGACGGCATCGGCATCAAGACACTGCGCTCGGTGCGCTCGGAGGTGGCGATGCTCTCCGGCGGGCAGCGCCAGGCGATCGCGATCGCGCGCTCGGTGCACTCCGGCGCGCGGATCCTCCTGCTCGACGAGCCGCTCGCCGCGATGGGCGCGAAGGAGGGCGAGATGATCCTCGACCTCGTCCGCGACCTGAAGGAGAAAGGCCATTCGATGATCGTCGTCGCTCACAACTACGTGCACGTGCTCGAGGTCTGCGACCGCGTCAACCTCCTCCAGCACGGCCGGATCACCCTCGACCGGCTTTCCTCGGAGACGTCCGCAGAGGAGCTCACCGAGCTCGTGGCCCGGGAGTACCGTCGGCAGCGCGACGATCGGCAGCCTTCGAACGGCGCGAACCAGGGGTGATGGCACTCGAGACCCGAGCCGCGCTCGGCGCCCCGTGGAGCGCCGAAGCGACTCGAGAGGAGGGCCGTGAAGAGGGGCCCGAAGTAGGTATATCATAGTATTGTTTTCCATGCGGGCATGGAAACGTCTCGCGACGCGAGGGCCCGACCTGGTTCGGCTATGCGAGCGGGGAGATGCCTTCGAGCTCGCCCGACGGCGGGCCGGCCACAGCGCTCAACGGGCGCGGCCGTTGCCGCGCGCGAGCCTGCGGATGTCTGCAGCGGTGTCAGCTATCAGCGTTCTCGCGGCGGCCTCCGCCGCGTCCTCGTCCCCGGCGAGGATCCCGTCGAGGATCGCCCGATGCAGGGGCAGCGCCCGGCGCCTCGAGCGGCTCGGGGTCGTGGTCAGCGTGAACGTCGCTCGGAGGACGGCCCGCAGCACCCTGCCGAGATGCTCGAGGAGCTCGTTGTTGCACGACTCGAGGATCCCGCTGTGGAACTGGAGGTCAGCGGCGAGGTAGGCCGACTGGTCGTCCACCCCCGCCTCCATCGCGTCGTAGGCGGCCGCGATCGCCGCTACCTCGTCGTCCGTCGCCCGTGTGGCGGCCAGGCGAGCGGCGAGCGGCTCGATGGCCAGGCGAACCTCCGTCGTCTCCTCGTACAGCTTCTGGTCGTGCGACGACTCGGTCCGCCAGCTGAGCACGTCCGGGTCGAGGATGTTCCACTCACTTCGCTCCCGCACCCGGGTGCCGGTCTTGGGTCGTGCCTGGACGAGCCCCTTGGCCGCGAGCACGCGGACCGCCTCCCTGAGCACCGTCCGGCTGACCGAGAGGTCGGACGTCAGATCGTCCTCGGGCGGCAGCGGATCCCCGGGCTGAAGCTCACCGCTCACGATCTGCAACCCGATGGTGTGGACGACCTCGCCGTGCAGTCCGCGCCGCGGATAGATATGTGAGTTCGTCACGAGCGCCGTCGGCTCATCGCCCGATCGTAGACGCGAGACATGACGGGTCGCGGGATCACGCAACCAATAATAATATGATACGTCTTCTAGGTCTGGTGGGCACCCAGGAGATCCCACCCGATGAGGCGCCCTCGGTACGGAATCGGATGACGCACGAGGCCGGAGCGAGCCTGTGATGCGAGCGTGAACATACGGCGACTCGGTCGCACCGGGCCCGATCTGAGCGTCGTGGGGTTCGGCGGCTGGGCGATCGGAGGGCCCTGGCAGTTCGGCTGGGGAGAGGTCGACGACGACGAGTCCATCGCGGCGATCAGGCGCGCGGTGGAGCTCGGGGTCAACTGGGTCGACACGGCGGCCGTGTACGGCCTCGGCCGCTCCGAGGAGGTCGTGGGGCGTGCCCTCCGTTCTCACCGAGCCGGTGAGGAGGTCTTCGTCTTCACGAAGTGCGGGCGGAGATGGGAAGGCCGCCCGGAGGGCCTCATCGGGAACGACCTTCGTCCCGAGTCGATCCGCGAGGAATGCGAGCTCAGCCTGCATCGCCTCGGCCTGGAGCGCATCGACCTCTACCAGGTGCACTGGCCCGACTGGACGACCGGGACGCTGCTCGAAGAGGCCTGGGGGACGATGGCCGAGCTCGTGGACGAGGGGAAGGCACGCTGGATCGGGGTCTGCAACTTCGACGTGGAACAACTCGACCGCTGCGAGGCGGTCCGCCACGTCGACGCGGTGCAGCCGCCTCTCTCGCTGCTGGCCCGCGGCGTGCTCGGCACCGTCGTTCCGTGGGCGGCGGCGCACGGTGCCGGGGTTCTGGGTTACTCACCGCTCGCGTCCGGAATGCTGACGGGCGCCTACGACCGCCGGCGCATCGCCGGCCTCGCCGAGGACGACTGGCGCCGCGCTGCTCCCGCGTACAACGAGCCGCTGCTCTCCCAGAACCTCGCGCTCGTCGAGCGGCTCGGCGAGATCGCGGGACGGCTTGGCGCGACGCTGCCAGCGCTTGCCGTCGCGTGGGTGCTGGCGCAGCCGGGCGTCACCGCGAGTATCGTCGGTTCGCGCCTGCCGGAACACGTCGCCGGTTGGGTGGCCGCGGCCGACCTCGTGCTGGACGACCAAGCGCTCCGCGAGATCAGCGAGGCGACCACCGCCACCGGGGCTGGGTCGGACATGCCCCCTGTCCCGCCGCCGCACATCAGGCCCATCCCCGAATCGAACCTGAGCCAAGGAGCCCCCTCATGAGACTCGGCCTGCTGTCGACTGCGAACATCAACCGCGCGATCCTCGCCGGCGCCTCCGCCACCGAGCGCGTCGAGGTGGTGGCCGTCGCGAGTCGCGACGAAGCCCGCGCGCGGTCGTACGCCGCCGAGCACGGGATCCCGTCGGCGCACGGCTCATACGACGGCCTCCTCGCCGACCCGGAGGTCGACGCCGTCTACATCTCGCTCCCGAACGGGATGCACCATCCGTGGACGATGAAGGCTCTCGCCGCGGGCAAGCATGTCCTCTGTGAGAAGCCGTACTCCCGCCACCCCGACGAGGTGGAGGAGGCCTTCGATGCCGCCTCGGCCGCAGGGCTCGTGCTCGCCGAGGCGTTCATGTACCGCCACCACCCGCAGACGGCCACCGTGCGCCGGCTGGTCGCGGACGGCGAGCTGGGCCGCCTCTGCGCCGTCAAGACGACGTTCAGCTTCCCCCTTCGCAACCTGTCCGACGTCCGGGCGCTGCCCGAGCTCGACGGCGGCGCCCTGATGGACGTCGGCTGCTACTGCGTCAGCGGGATCCGGCTGCTCGCCGGGGATCCAGAGTACGTGCGCGGGGAGCAGGTCACCGGGCCGACCGGTGTCGACATGGCGTTCCACGGGACGCTCCGCTGCGCCAACGACGTGGTCGGCCAGTTCGAGGCGTCGTTCCGTACGCCCCAACGCCAGCGGCTCGAGGCTGTCGGGGAGGACGGGGTTCTCGTGGCCGAGGCTCCATGGCGTGTCGACCTGGGCGGATCGCTGACGCTGACCCGTGACGGCGCGACCGAGGTCGTCGAGGTCGAGACCGCCGACGCATACACGCTCGAGCTGGTGAACCTCGCCGACGCGATCGACGGTCGCGCCGAGTCGCTCCTCGGGCGGGAGGACGCGGTCGGCCAGGCGCGAACGATCGACGCGCTCTACCGCTCCGCCGAGACGCGCGCCGTCGCCACGCTCTAGGCGACGCCGCCGCCAACCGCGACCCGCGCGAGGTCGACAGCCCCCTCGAACGTCATCCGTCGGCGCGCGGTTCGACGAATCGCGGCTCGTCGCCCTCGAGGCCCGCATCGACCACGACCTGGCCGGCGCGCTCTCCCTCTGGCGGGGCCGGCCCTCGCAGATCTGGTCGACGAGCCCTTCGCCCGCGCCGATCCGCATTCGATCCCGCCCGCTGTCCGCGTCGCGGCCTAGAGCGCGGCGCGCAGGAACCCGAGGAGGTTGCCGCTCGTGACGGCGGCGACCTCCTCGGCACCCCAGCCCCGCTCGCCGAGCCGCTCGACGAGCGCGGGGTACTGCTCCGACCCGGTCAGCCCCTCGATCCCGGCGCCCGGCGCGAGGCCCGGCGGCGCGAGGCCGTCCTTCGGCAGCGGCGGCGGCGGCATCGCCTCCCAGAGGCGCGTCGTGAAGTCGCCGCCGAGGCACACGCGCTCCATGCCCATCACCGAGACGGCGTGGTCGAGGTGGTCGACGACGCCGTCGAGCGTCTTCCGGTCAGGCCCGATCGCGATCGGGTGCAGCATCACGCCGAAGAGGCCGCCGGCGTCCGCGAGGGCGAGGAGCTGGTCGTCGTCCAGGTTCCGAGGGGTCTCGTGCACTGCGCGGCAGCCGCCGTGGGAGCAGAGCACCGGCGCGCCGGCGACCCGCTCGACGACCTCGGCGAAGACTCCGGGCGCAGCGTGGGCGAGGTCGAGGACGACCCCGAGCGAGACGAGCCGGTCGACGAGCTCCCGCCCGAGGCGAGAGAGGCTGCCGCCGTCCTCGGCAGCGCCGTCCGCGAACGCGTTGCGCCGGTTCCACGTGAGCCCGGCCATCCGCATGCCGAGCGCGTGGAACACGTCGGCGGGCCACGTCTCGACCCCGAAGCACTCCACACCCTCGAGCGAGAGCATCAGCCCCAGGCGGTCGCCGGCAACGACCGCGTCGAGATCGGCGGCGCTCGACACCTGGATGACGCGGTCGGCGTTCTCGGCGATCGCGCGGTGGAACGAGGCGACCATGGAGAGCGCCTCGCGGAGCGCGCCCTCGGGCTGGACGACGACGTCGACATATACAGGGCAGACCTGGAGCCCGACACCACCCCGCTCGAGCAACGGCAGCCACGTCTCCGCGAACACCCCGGTCTCGCCGAGCCGCCGCTCGCGGTAGGCGAGCTCCATCAGCAGGTCGACGTGCGCGTCCGCGATCATGGTCCGCGACCATAGACGGTCTGCCGCAATCCGTCCGTCGACGGGGCGCGTATCACCCACGACGTTCCGAGACCGGAGGAGACAGATGAAGAGCACGCTCGTTGCAGCCCTCGCCACCCTGGCCACCCTCGCGCTGGCCCTTCCAGCGGTCGCGGCGACGCCGACCTACAAGGGCACGGTCGGTCCGGGCTTCACCATCAAGATGGCCACGAAGCCGACGAAGGCGGGAAAGATCACGCTGGTCGTCACCGACAAGTCCTCGTCGCACAACTTCCACCTCACGGGTCCAGGCGTCAACGTGAAGACCAGCGTTCCCGCTACGGGGACGAAGCGCTTCACCGTGACGCTCGAGAAGGGGACCTACAAGTTCGTCTGCGACCCGCACAAGAGCTTCATGAAGGGGCAGTTCAAGGTCTCCTGATGCCGAGTCGCGTAGGCGGTGCGTCCGGCTCAGGCCGGCGCACCGTCGCGAAGCGGAACCGACTCGATCTGCCCGTCGCCGATCCGCCAGGCGGCGAGCTCGTCGAGCCGCACCGAGTAGATGACGTACGGCCGGCCGCGCCACAGGCCGATCCGCTCGACGTCCGTCCGCGACGGGCGAGGCGCCGACGAGACGTGCGAGTGGAGGACCGCCTGCTCGAGGTCGCGGTCGCCGATGTCGGCCCACATGACCGGGTCGAGGCGGAGCTCGAAGTAGTACGGCGACGGCGAGGCGTTCTCGCCGGGCACGTACTCGACTGCCTCGTCGCCGTCGAGGAGCAGGAGCCCGCAGGCCTCGTTCGGGAGCTCCCGCCGTGCGTGCTCGGCGATCGCCGCCCGCACCGAGGCGGGGATCACCACCAGACTGTCGACTCCATGGACTCCTCCACGTCGTGCGTGGGAGCCTCCCAGAAGTCGGCGCTCAGGTACTTCCAGCCGCCGTCGGCGAGGATCGCGACGACGACGCCCTCGTCGAGCTCGCCTGCGAGGCGCCGGGCGACATGCACCGCGGCACCGGCCGAGACCCCGCCAAAGATCCCTTCCAGGCGCAGCAGGTCGCGCACGGCGGCGACCGACTCCTCGTTCGACACGAGCACCTTCCGGTCGAGGCGCGAGACGTCCAGGATCGGCGGCACGTAGCCGTCGTCGAGCGAGCGGAGCCCCATCACGGGATCGCCGGGGAGCGGCTCGGCCGCCGCGACGACGATGTCGGGGAACGTCTCGCGGAGGCGCTCGCCGGCCCCCATCAACGTGCCCCCCGTGCCGAGGCCGGCGACGAGCACGTCGACGCGGTCGAGCGCGGCCGCGATCTCGGCTCCCGTGCCCTCGTAGTGCGCGCGCGGGTTCGCCGCGTTCGCGTACTGGAAGGGGACGAACCAGCGAGGGTCGCTCTCGGCCATCTCGAGCGCGAGCCGCACCGCACCGTTCGAGCCCTCGGCCGCCGGCGACAGGACGACCTCTGCCCCGTAGAGGCGGAGCAGCCGCTTGCGCTCCTCGGTCGCGTTCTCCGGCATGACGCACGTGAGCGGATAGCCCTTGAGGGACGCGACGAGCGCGAGCGAGATGCCCGTGTTCCCCGACGTCGGCTCGAGCAGCGCGCGGCCGGGCTGGAGCTCGCCCGACGCCTCTGCGGCCTCGATCATCGCCTTCGCGACGCGATCCTTGACGGAGCCGGTCGGGTTCTGGCCCTCGAGCTTCGCGTAGATCGTCACCGTCGGCTTCGGCGACAGCCGCGGGAGCTCCACGAGGGGCGTCTGCCCGACGAGGTCGAGGAGGCTCGAGGCCACGGCCGGCGACCACGGGCGCGAGCTTCCGCCGGCCATCGCCGGCAGCAGGATCACCGTCTCGCCGTCCGGGACCTCCGTGTCGAGCCCGTCGAGCGTGCGGACGTCCTCGCCGCCCAGGTAGACGTTGACGAACGGCGCGACCCCGCCGTCGGCGAGGATCTGGGCGCCGAGTGCCGGATGCCGTTCGACGAGGTCGTCGAGCACCTCGCGCACCGTCGCGCCGGTCGCCTCGACCTGACGCGCGCCGCCGACGTCGCCGCGCAGCGTGGGGGGAATCCGGACGACGGTCACGCGTGGACTCCCGGCGTGCCCTGGCAGAACTCGACGTAGTCGATGTACTCCGTGATCGTCGGGTGGTCGCCGCAGACAGGGCATTCGGGATTGCGGCGGATCGACACCTCGTCGAAGGTCGTGTGGAGGGCGTCGAAGAGCAACAGCCGGCCGGCGAGGGAGTCGCCGACGCCGAGCACGAGCTTGAGCGCCTCGCTCGCCTGGAGCGAGCCGACGATGCCGGGCAGCACGCCGAGCACCCCGCCCTCCGCGCAGCTCGGCGCGAGCTCGGGCGGCGGTGGGGAGGGGTAGAGGCAGCGGTAGCACGGCCCGTTGCCGGGATCGAAGACCGTCACCTGGCCCTCGAAGCGGTAGATCGATCCGTGCACGACGGGGACGCCATGCCAGACGGACGCGTCGTTGACGAGGTAGCGGGTGGGGAAGTTGTCGGTGCCGTCGACGATCACGTCCCAGCCGTGCGCGAGGATCCGCTCGACGTTCTCCGAGTCGAGGCGCTCCTGGAAGGGCACGACCGTCACGTCCGGGTTCAGCGCCTCGACCGTCCGCCTCGCGGAGTCGACCTTCGGCTCTCCCAGCCGCTCGGTGGAGTGGACGATCTGTCGCTGGAGGTTGGAGTCGTCGACGATGTCCGCGTCGATGATCCCGAGCGTCCCGACCCCTGCAGCCGCGAGGTACAGCGACGCCGGCGAGCCGAGCCCGCCTGCCCCGATCAGGAGCACGCGCGAGCCGAGCAGCTTCTGCTGCCCCTCCTCGCCGACCTCGGGAATCAGCAGGTGCCTCGCGTAGCGGGCACGCTGCGCCGGCGCGAGCGCCGCGGGCATCACGAGCTCGTAGCCGTTCCGCTTCCAGTCTGCGTATCCACCGGCGAGGTTGACCGCGTTCTCGTAGCCGAGCTCGTGCAGGTCGCGCGTCGCGAACGCCGAGCGCGAGCCGCTCTCGCAGTAGACGACGAGCGGGCGCGTCTTGTCGGCGATCAGCGCCTCGACCCGCGACTCGAGGTTGTTGCGCGGAAGATGGACGGCGCCTGGCAGGTGTCCCTCGTCCCACTCCTCCCGCAGGCGGACGTCGACGAAGAGCGGCGTTCCGGCCCCGCCGTTGCGCTCGAGGAGCGCGTGCGCCTCCGGCGTCGAGATCTCGTCGATCTCGGCGCGGGCCGCGGCAAGGAGCTCCCGGTAGCTCGCCATTACTTTCGCGAATATAGCGACACGGAGGCCCCGGGCGCGGAGAAGCGCCTGCTCGCAGCCCGTCGGGAGCGTGACGGGTCCTGTCCGGGCAACGAGGCGCGCGATTCCGGCCCGCGCTCCGCCGTGCGCGGCTACCGTGGCGCCGTGTCGCCGTTCGCTCGCGTCGTCGCCTGCACCGCCGCGGCCGGAGCAGCCGCGGCCGTCGTCGTCGTGGGCGTCGTCGCGCTCCAGACCGACCCCGTCGGGGCCGCCGCGCCCGCTCCCAGGGAGCGGAAGGGCGCCCCGCCCCTGACTCTCGAGCTCGGCGTTCGGACAGACCCGCAGGCGACGGCGCTCCGACGTGCCGCGCGGCTGTACGCGGAGGGGAAGCGGGCCGCTGCGGGCCGTGCGTTCGAGCGGATCGACACGGTCGAGGGACGGGTCGGCGAGGCGTTCGCGACCTGGCCGGTGGGAACGGTCGACCGGATGAATCGGCTCGCGGGGCTGCACGCGCAGGATGCCGTCGTCCAGCTCAACCTCGGGGTCGCGCTCTTCTGGTCGGGGCTCGCGGGCGCGCAGGAGGCGTGGCGGGCTGCGGCGGCGTCCGACCCGGATTCCGCGTACGCCGTCGCCGCAGGCAACCTGCTGCATCCCGAGTACGCGCCCGGCCTCCCGATCTTCGTCACGACGGCACGCCCCCCGGCGGCGCTCGACGGCCTCGCCCCGCCCGCCCAGCTCGAGCTGCTGCGGCGGAACGCCGCGCGGAGCGTCGACGGCAAGCTCCTCTACGGCATCGCGCTCCAGAAGCTCGGTCGCCAGCGCTCGGCCGAGCGCGTCTTCACGTCGGCGGCGCGCCAGGCGCCCGCGGACGCCGAGGCACAGGTCGCGGCCGCCGTCGGCCGGTTCGACAAGGCGCGACCGGCGGAGGCGTTTTCCCGGCTCGGCCCGCTCACGCGACGGTTTCCCGACCGTGCCACGGTGCGGTTCCACCTCGGGCTCCTCCTGCTCTGGTCGGGCGAGGTGAAGGCGGCGAAGACCCAGCTCGACCGGGCGGTTTCGGTCGAGCCCGGCTCGCCGCTTGCGCGTCAGGCCCAGACGTACCTCGACGAGCTCGCCCGGGCGGGCGTCTGATCCCCGGTCGGCGCTGTTGACGCCGTCGGGACTTCGTGGCTACCGTATCGAGCTACGCGACGGAAGGGGCGGTCCTGAGCGCTGCAGCGGGTAACCCGGAACGGACGGCGACGGAACCGGATGTCGTGCTCTCGTCGGACGAGGGGCGGGCGCTCATCGAGTCGGGTCGTGCGCAGGGTCGGCTCGACGCGGACGAGGTCGCGCTGGCGCTCGACGAGCTCGACCTCGACGCCGCGCAGATCGACGCGTTCTACGACGCGCTCGACGAGGAGCAGATCGAGGTGGTCGTCCCCGAGGCCGAGGCAGTCGAGGCCGAGAGCGAGCGCGCGTGGGAGTCGGCCGAGCCCGAGATCTCGACCGACACGTTGCAGCTCTTCCTGAAGGACATCGGCAAGGTGCCGCTCCTCACGGCGGCCCAGGAGGTCGAGCTCGCAAAACGGATCGAGACCGGCGACCACTCCGCGAAGCAGGCGATGGTCGAGGCGAACCTCCGCCTCGTCGTCTCCATCGCGAAGCGGTACCGCAACCAGGGCCTGCCGTTCCTCGACCTCATCCAGGAGGGGACGATCGGCCTCGTGCGCGCGGCCGAGAAGTTCGATTGGCGCAAGGGGTTCAAGTTCTCGACGTACGCCACGTGGTGGATCCGTCAGGCAGTGGCGCGCGCGATCGCGGACAAGGGACGGACGATCCGCATGCCCGTCCACGTCGTCGAGAAGCTCAACAAGATCAGCCGCTCGGAGCGCAAGCTCCGTGCCGAGTTCGCGCGCGAGCCCACGGCGCTCGAGATCGCCGTCGACCTCGACCTTCCCGTGGAGGAGGTGGAGCAGATCAAGCGGAGCGCGCAGACACCGGTCTCGCTCGAGAAGCCGGTCGGCGACGAGGAGGAGTCGGAGTTCGGTCACTTCCTCACCGATGAGTCCGAGCCGCTTCCCGACGAGGCGGCCGAGGTCGCGATGCGTCGCGAGGCGCTGCGCTCGATCCTCGGCGCGCTCTCGCCGCGGGAGCGCCAGGTGCTCGAGCTGCGCTACGGCCTCGACGGCAGGCAGCCGCGGACGCTCGACGAGGTCGGCCGCGCGTTCAACGTGACGCGCGAGAGGATCCGCCAGATCGAGCACCAGAGCCTGAAGAAGCTCCGGGCGCTCGCGGACGCCTCCGCCGTCCGCGACGTCGCCTGATGCTGGGTCGGCTCCGAGCGTGGTGGGACCGGCGTCGCGCGCACGGGATCCGCGCTCTCTTCCGCGGACCGGACGATCCCGATGCGGGTGTCCGCGAGCCACGCCGCCCGCTGGCGCCGAGCCTGTCCGGCGCGGTCGCCCTCGACGAGTCGCACGACGACGAGGCTCCCTAGGACGCGCGCCACCCCGTTCGGCCGCCTGCCCCTCTGCACGTCGATCGGAAGTCGCCCCTACAATCGCGCGCGTGATCCCGCCGCACGAGGAGCTGGTCGCCGAGCTCGCCGAGCTCATCGCGATCCCGTCCGTGAGCGCCGACCCGGCGCACGCTGGCGACCTCCAACGGGCCGCCGAATGGGTCGCCGAGCGGATCCGGGGCGCGGGGGGGACAGTCGAGATCCTCGAGCGCGAGGGACGGCCGTTCGTCGCCGGCGAGGTGCCGGCATCGAACGGCGACGGCGCGCCGGCCGTGCTCGCGTACGCGCACCTCGACGTCCAGCCGCCCGACCCGCTCGAGCTCTGGGAGTCCGACCCGTGGACGCTCGTCGAGCGGAACGGCTCGCTCGTCGCGCGCGGCGTCGCGGACGACAAGGCGCACCTCTTCATGCTGCTCGAGGCGACCCGGCTCCTCGCCGCCGCCGGCGACCTGCCCGTCACCGTCCGCTTCGCGATCGACGCGGAGGAGGAGACCAGCGGTGACTCGGCCGTCGACTGGGTCCGGGCCGACCGGGGACCCGCCGACGTCGCGCTGGTCCTGGACGGGGGCTACGCCACCGAGACGCTCCCGTCGTTCTGCACGGCGCTGCGCGGCGTCTGCTACTTCCACGTCACGGTTCGCACGGGTGTGCGCGACCTCCACTCGGGCCTGTACGGCGGTGCCGCGCTCCCGGCCACGCACGCCATCCTGCGGGTGCTCTCGGCGGTGCTCCCCGGTGCGGACGGTCTGCTCCCCGCGCCTCTCCGGGAGGGTGTCCTGGCCCCGACCGGCGCCGAGGTCGACGGCTGGAGCGTCCTCCCCTCCGGCGCGGAGGAGCTCGCGGCCGACGGCGCCCGCCCGAACGACACCCGCGCGGCGGCGGAGTTCCGTCTGCGGACGACGGCCGAGCCCTCGGTCACGGTGAACGGCGTCGAGGGCGGCTCGCCACGGCTGATGAAGACCGTGCTGCCGGTCGAGGCGCACGCGAACGTGTCGATGCGGCTCGCACCCGGACAGACGACCGCGGCGATCGCGCCCGTGTTCGAGCGGCTGCTCCGCGAGGCGGCACCCGAGGGCGCGACCGTGGACGTCGAGCTCTTGGCGACGGCCGAGCCCGGCTTCGTCGAGCCCGGCTCGCGCGCGGTCGTGCTGGCCCAGGACGCGTTCGAGCAGGTCCTCGGCGTCCGACCCGTGCTGGTCCGGTCGGGCGGCTCGATCCCCGTGGTCGAGGTCATCACGGCGCGCGGGATTCCGACCGTCGTGACGGGATTCGCGCGTCCGACCGCGCAGATGCACTCGCCGAACGAGCACATCCCGAGCTCCGCCCTCCGGGAGGGCGTCGCGACCACGGTCGAGGTCCTGCGCAGGTTCGGCCAGCTTGGGTGACGCCCGCTACGCGAGCGACCTCGCGAAAGAGCTTGCCGAGGAGGCGCTCGAGCGCCTCCTCCGCTACGCCGCGGTGGACACGCAGTCCGATCCGAGCTCCACGACCTACCCCTCGACAGCGAAGCAGCTCGACCTCTCGCGCCTTCTCGTCGACGAGCTCCGCGAGATCGGGCT
>Ga0105243_10002308_pt1 | contig 15981 bp, 14 predicted proteins | sample KBSM34metaG_FD_81525 | JGI IMG/M metagenome (GOLD analysis project Ga0105243, IMG submission 81525) | Miscanthus rhizosphere microbial communities from Kellogg Biological Station, Michigan, USA - KBS M3-4 metaG | ecosystem: Host-associated > Plants > Roots > Rhizosphere > Soil | place... | reverse complement strand
GACCGTCTCGTGAAGCGGTACGGCCTCTATTCAGGGGCGCTGCTCGGCGCCAGCGGGCTGACTCAATGGAAGCCGAGCGTCTGGCAAGACGTCCCTTTTCTGATGGGCCTTGTGGACCAGCAGTCGCTCGACAAGGCGATGCCGATGCTGTCTCAGGCGATGGTGTGCAGCCTGAGCGGCCTCGTACTGATGGTCACCGTGGTCACCGGACTTCTGAACATGCAGATCATCTTCTCGACCGTGAAGATGCTCTTCCTGCTCGCGCTCTTCAGTTTTCTGTGCGCGCTGATCACCTCGCTGCATGTGGACAGCATGATTCCGCACTTGCTGCTAGCGTTGGTGCTCGTGACTGCGTTCGTACGGCATTTCGTCCTGGGTCAGCTCGGCTACTACTGGAAACGGCGGTCGCTCGGCGACGTGGCCCTGGAATCGATACTGATGTTGGCGTTCGTAGTACTCATAGTCGGGCCGATCCGCTCAGTCGTCGAAGGGAGGTCTGCGTTTCGTGGCGAACAAGTTCAACCTGCAGTGCCCGGGCTGCCGGCACATTTACGTTGACACCCTGATTGGAAACGTGACGAAGCTCGTTCATCCTGGAACCACGTTTGGTGAACGCTCGCCCAAGATGCCTTCGCCGCGCTGCGTTGCGAGTTACGACTACGTGCTCTTCGACGACTGCCAGCACTGTTGTCCAGAGACGTTCGGCGAGTGCCCCGAGTGCACAGAGCGACGAGTGGGGACGCCGACGACGAAGCCGTGCCATTGTCAGTGACTGAGTGACGGGGCGGATTCACGTTGAGGCCGCCATCCACGCCGCCCTCCGCTGAGCGCCTGGCCGCCCTGACTGGTTGGCTTGCCGGCGCCGCCGCCGTGGTGTTGGCCTTCGTGACGGCGCACGCGGCACAAAACGCTCCATTTCGCCGCGGCGAGGTGCTGCCGCCCTGGACGATCGGAACCCTCGACATCCATCAGATCGTCACCGGGCGCGGCAACGCGGCGTTCATGATGTTTCCGGACGGGACGACGCTGCTGCTCGATGCGGGCGACGCCGGCGACACCGAATACGACCGCCTGCACGCTTCCGACGCGGACCAGCGCCCCGATGCGTCGCGGACGCCGGCGCAGTGGATCGCGCGCTACATCCGCCACATGACCGGGGAGGCCGCGCCGCGGCTCGACTACGCGGTGATCACCCACTTTCACCCGGATCACATGGGCATCATCACCGGGTCCGAGCGGCTCACGGCACACGGCACCTATCGCCTGCGTGGGCTCACCGAAGTGGATGAAGAGATTCCGATCGCGCGCCTGATGGATCGGGGCTGGCCGGACTACCGGTACCTCCCGCCGCCGGCGGACGACGCGATGTTCGCCAACTACCGCCGGTTCGTGACCGAGCGCACCGCGACCGGGCAGTTGACGATGGTCGGCGCGCAGGCAGGCAGCGCGACTCAGATCACGCAGGTGCGGAATGCCAATCCGCAACTGTCATTCGAAGTTCGCGTCGTCGCCGTCAACGATCGCGTGTGGACCGGCCGCGGCAGCGAGACCAAAGTTCGATTCCCGGCGCTCGCGTCGATTCCGGCCCGGGAGGACTGGCCCAACGAGAACCTGTGCAGCGTCGCGCTTCGAATTCGCTACGGCCGATTCGACTACTTCACCGGCGGTGACATCGCCGGCTATCCGGTGCCTGGAGCGCCGGCCTGGCACGACGTGGAAACCGATGTCGCCAAGGCGATCGGCCGGACCGACGTGCACGTCGTCAACCACCACGGTTCCATCGAAGAAGAGAATCCGTTCTGGCTGGCGACGCTGCGTTCGCGGGTGATGATCCTGCCGGCCTGGGCCGCGACGCACCCGTCGGCCGACGTCCTCAAGCGAATGCTCTCGCGTCGTTTGTACCCGGAGCCGCGCGACGTGTTCGTGACGCTCTTCCGAGACGCGACGAAGTCCTCGATCGGCGCGCGGGCCGCGCAGGTCGCGTCCGATCACGGGCACGTGGTCGTGCGCGTGGAGCCCGGCGGTTCACGTTACTGGGTGCTGGTGCTGGACGACACGACGGAGAGCTACCGCGTCACCTCCGTGCACGGGCCGTACGTCGCCGAGTAGTTGCGGCAAAATTCAGACCGCCACGGGGCGAGGCGCAGCGATGCCGGCGAGAATCTCCGTCAGTTCCTGCGGCTGATCCAACATCACGTCGTGACCGCAGGGCAGGGTCATGGTCGTCCAGTCTTTTGTCCTGGCCTGCTCGTAAAACGGCGGGAACGGCGAGTCGGAAAACCCAGTGGCAAGTATGAATGTGGTGTTCTGCGGCGTGGAGAACCGGCCGTTCAGTCTGATCGGCTGCTGAAACGTGGCCAGCGGCTGCATGGTGCACTGCCGGTCCACCCATTCACGGTCTGTCGGATTCACGTTGAAGACTTCGGCGGGGATTGGTGGCACCTTCCAGCCGTCGCCGACGTCTCGCGCGAGCTCCAGCTGCAAGGCCCGCTGAGCGTCCGGCAGCGTGTCGTGCACGCTCTGCCCGTTCTTCAAGACGAAGGCGTCGAGGTAGACCAACGCGCCGATGCACTCGGGCACGCGGTCCGCGACTCCCGCCACCACTGCGCCGCCGTACGAGTGGCCGCACAGAACCACGTTCGACAACTCTTCCCACCGAATCAGGTTGACGACGTCATCGATGTGCGTGTCCAGATTGATCTCACGCGACAGCAGGTGAGCGCGTTCGCCGACACCGGTCAGCGCGGGAGTGAACACCTCGTGGCCGAGCGCCTGCAGCGCCGTACGAACGCGCTTCCAGCACCAGCTTCCATGCCACGCCCCGGGTACGAGCACGAATGTCGACATTACGGCAGCTTCAGCGTGTCCTTGATCTGCTTCGCGGTCATGCCCTTCACGTAGACCGGGGTGCCGGTGTCGAAGTTCTTCGAGCTGGCGAGGTTGCCGGTCACCACCGGGTCGAAGCCGGAATCGATGACGAGCTGTACGACGGTCTTGACCGCCGCGGGATCGTCGCCGGCCACCGGAATCCCAAGCTTCTCGCCGGCGCGGTGCGCATCCTTTTCCACCTGCACGAAGCTGAGCGCGTTGAAGGCGCGCACGAGCCGCACGCCCGGGATGTACCCGGCCGTCGCCACGCCGGTGCCGCGCGCTTTCGCGTCGGTGGCCATGGGGCCGTCGCGATCCTCGCGCGGGTTGCCCAGGTCGATGACGATCTTGCCCTTCATCAACGCCGCGTAGTCCTTGCCGACCTGCGGCGTCACCCCGTAGGGCACGGCAATCACCACGATGTCGCCGAAGGTCGCCGCCTCCTGCGGCAGCCCGGCCTTGGCGCCGTTGCCAGCCTTGGCCACGATGTCCTTCAGCTCCTCGGGATGGCGGGACGAGAAGAGGACTGGATAACCGGCCTTGGCGAACAGCACGCCGAGCGCGCCGCCCTGCCGGCCCGAGCCGATGAGGCCGATCTTCGGCTTCGCCTGCGCCCAGGAGGGAGCCGCACCCGCGAAGACGGCCACGATGGCCGCGATGACGACGACGAACTGCCGACGCGACTGTCTGCTCATGACTGGCTCCTTGACGGACGGGCCACCTGACGGTGGCCCCTACGTACGAGGGGTGACGGGCAAATCTTATTCAATCGCCTTGACGATGTCCTCGACCACCTTCTTGGCGTCGCCGAACACCATCATCGTGCGATCCATGTAGAAGAGCGGGTTGTCGATGCCGGCGTAGCCCGACGCCATCGACCGCTTGTTCACGATCACCGTGCGCGCCTTGTGCGCCTCGAGAATCGGCATGCCGTAGATCGGGCTGCCGGGCGTTTCGGCCAGCGGGTTCACCACGTCGTTGGCGCCGAGCACGAACGCCACGTCGGTGGTGCCGAAGTCGCTGTTGATGTCTTCCATCTCCGCCACCTGGTCGTACGGCACCTCGGCCTCCGCCAGCAGCACGTTCATGTGGCCGGGCATGCGGCCCGCCACCGGGTGGATCGCGTAGCGCACGTTGACGCCCTTGGCCGACAGCTTGTGCGCCATCTCCTTCACCGCGTGCTGCGCGCGCGCCACCGCGAGGCCGTAGCCGGGGACGATGATCACGCTCTCGGCGTTGCCGAGCAGGAAGGCGACGTCGTCGGGCGAGCCCGAGCGCACGCTCTTCTGCTGCTGGCCGCCCGCCGCGGCGCCCTCGGCCGCGCCGAAGCCGCCGAGGATGACGCTGAAGAACGAGCGGTTCATCGCCTTGCACATGATGTAGGACAGGATGGCGCCCGACGATCCGACGAGCGATCCGGCGACGATGAGCAGCGGGTTGTTGAGCGAGAAGCCGATGCCCGACGCCGCCCAGCCCGAGTAGCTGTTCAGCATCGAGATCACGACCGGCATGTCGGCGCCGCCAATCGGGATGATGACGAGCACCCCGAGCACGAATGCGATCGCCGTCATGATGAGAAACGGCGGCCACTGCCCGCCGGGCGCGGCCACGAAGAAGGCGATGCCGAAGCCGATCATGGCCAGGAAGATCAGCAGGTTGACCATCTGCTGCCCCTTGAACACGACCGGCGCGCTCGAAAACAGCCGGAATTTGTTCCCGAGCCCGGCCAGCTTGCCGAACGCGATGATCGAGCCCGAGAAGGTCATGGCGCCGATGAAGGTGCCCAGGAAGAGTTCGATGCGGTTGCCCGCCGGAATCGGGTCGGGCAGGTTGAACGCCGTGGGAGAGGCCACGACGGCGCTGGCGATGAGCACGGCGGCGAGGCCGACGAGCGAGTGCATCGCCGCGACCAGCTCCGGCATCTGCGTCATCTCGACGCGCTTGGCCGCGTACCACCCGATCAGTCCGCCGACGGCGAGCGCAGCCATGGAGAGATGGATGTTGTGCGTGACGGCGAACGTGACGAGCACCGCAATCAGCATCCCGACGATGCCAAAGCGGTTGCCCTGCCGGGCCGAGAGCGGATGCGAGAGCCCCTTCAGCGCGAGGATGAAGAGAACGCTCGCGACGAGATAGAGAAGGGCAACCTGGTTGGCGGACAGCAGCTGCGTCATTACTTCTTCGGGTCCTTCTTCTTGAACATCTCGAGCATCCGCTCGGTGACGAGGAACCCGCCGAAGGTGTTGATGGCTACGAGCACCACGGCCGCGCCGCCCAGCATGGAGCCGAGCCCGCTGCCCTCGGCGCCGGCGGCGAGGATGGCGCCGACGATGATCACCGAGCTGATGGCGTTGGTCACGCTCATGAGCGGCGTGTGCAGGGCCGGCGTCACGGTCCACACCACGTGGTAGCCGACGAAGACGGCCAGGACGAAGACCGTCAGGTTGGTGATGAGCGGGTCGACCGCGACTCCGTGCACAGGTCAGCTCCTCGCGGGGGCGCCGTCGGCGCAGACGAGCGTGCCGGCGATGATCTCGTCGGCCTTGTCGATCTTCAGCTCGCCGGTCTTGGCGTCGAACAGCAGGTTGATGAAGTTCAGGAGGTTGCGCGCGTAGAGCGCGCTCGAATCGGCGGCCATGTCCGCGGGCAGGCTCGACGGCGCCACGATCTTCACGCCGTGCTTCAGCACCACCTGGTCGGCCACGCTATAGGCGACGTTGCCGCCCTGCTTCACGGCCAGGTCCACGATGACCGACCCGGGCTTCATGGCGGCCACCGTCTCTTCGGTGACCAGCCGCGGTGCGGGGCGCCCGGGAATGAGCGCCGTGGTGATGATGATGTCGGCGGCCTTGGCGCGCTCCTGGATGAGCGCGGCCTGCCGCTGCTTGTAGTCGTCGCTCATCTCGCGCGCGTAGCCGCCGGCCGACTCCTGCGCCTTGAGCTCCTCGGCCGAGAGCGCCACCTCGACGAACTTGGCGCCCAGCGATTCGACCTGTTCTTTCACGGCCGGCCGCACGTCGAACACCTCGATGACCGCCCCGAGGCGCTTGGCGGTGGCGACGGCCTGCAGCCCGGCGACGCCGGCGCCCAGGATCAGCACCCGCGCGGCTTTCACCGTGCCGGCGGCCGTCATCAGCATCGGCATGAAGCGGCCGTACTCGTAGGCGGCCACCAGCACCGCCTTGTAGCCGGCGATGTTGGCCTGCGACGACAGCACGTCCATCGCCTGCGCGCGCGAGATGCGCGGCAGCAGCTCCATGGCGAAGGCGGTGACGCCGCTCGAGACGATCCCGTCCAGCGGTTCGTGAGGCGACAGCAGGCCGACGAGCAGGCTGCCTTTCCGGAGCAGCGCGAGCTCCTGCGGCTCCGGCTTGCGCACCTTCAGGACGACATCGGCCTGATAGGCTTCCGCGGCGGTGGCTGCGATACGGGCGCCCGCCGCTTCGAAGTCGCTGTCGCGGATGGCGGCCCTTTCACCGGCGCCGGCCTGGATGACCACGGTGTGGCGGCCGCCCGCCACGAGCTTTTTCACGGTTTCCGGGGTAGCGGCCACACGCGCTTCGCCCGGATAGATTTCGGCTGGTACGCCGATGTGCATCGAGTTGAACCCCTATCGAGTGACCCCTGAGGTGCCGCCCGGATTCAACGCTCCGCATCGGCCACGAGGTTGCAGCCCGATATTCTATCGGATTACACGTGGCTGCGGGTCTTTAGACCTGCCTACTGCTGGAAAGTGTCGCAGCTCTGAATCTGGCCGCTTTCGAGGCCGCGCTTCAGCCAGGAGACGCGCTGCTCCGACGAGCCGTGCGTGAAGGATTCCGGCACCACACGGCCTTGTGTCTGCCGCTGCAGCCGATCGTCGCCAATCGCCGCGGCGGCGCGGAGCCCTTCCTCCGCATCACCCGGTTGGAGTAGATCGTGCTGCGCGGCGTAGTGGCCCCACACGCCGGCGTAGCAGTCGGCCTGCAGCTCGAGGCGCACGGACAAGGCATTCCCCTCACCCCGGCTGACGCGCTGTTGCGCCTTCGAGACGCGGTCGGAGACTCCCAGCAGATTCTGCACGTGGTGGCCGATCTCGTGCGCGATCACGTACGCCTGGGCAAAGTCCCCGGGCGCGCCGAAGCGCTGATCGAGCTCCTCGAAGAACGAGGTGTCGAGATAGACCTTGCGATCGGGGGGGCAATAGAAGGGCCCCATCGCCGATTCGCCGAGCCCGCACGCGGTGTTGGTGGCGCCGGAGAACAGCACCAGTGTCGGTTCCTGGTAGCTGCTGCCGTTGCTGCGGAAGATCGACGTCCAGGTGTCTTCGGTATCTTTCAGGACGACGCGCATGAATCGCGTCTGCGGATCCGTCGCCGGCGGCGCATTCGGGTCCGGCTCCGAGTAGCCGCCCTGGTCGGTTGAGCCGCCGATCAGATCGAGCGGGTTCTGGCCGGTCAGCGCGGAGAACAGGAGCAGCAGCACCACGCCGCCGATGCCGCCGCCCACGGGCAGGCCCATCCGCATGCCGCCGCCACCCGCCCCGCGGCGGTCTTCGACGTTGCCGCTCTCACCTCGACCTTCCCATTTCATCGGCTTGGCTCCCCAAGCGATCTAGCAAACAGCCTGCCGCCGGTTCGCTATTATGCAGGCCATGGACCTGGGCCTTTCGGGAAAGATCGCCGTCGTTACCGGTTCGAGCCGCGGGCTCGGGCTCGCCAGCGCTCGTGCGTTGGCCGCCGAGGGATGCCATGTCGTCTTGTGCGCGCGTTCGCGCGCCGGGCTCGACGCGGCCGTCCACCTTGTGGCTGAGTCTGCCGCGAAACCAGCCCGGCTGCACGTCGTCGAGGCTGACGTCAGCACGAGCGCCGGCGTCCGGACGGTCATCGACTCGGCCGTGGAACACTTCGGCGGCATCGATATCCTGGTCAACAACGTCGGCTCGTCGATGGGCACCGATCTGCTCGGAACCGGCGACGAGGTGTGGCATCAGGCTCTGGACCAGAACCTTTTTCCATCGATTCGTGCGTCGCGGCTGGCGGTGCCGTTCATGGAGCAGCGCGGCGGCGGCGCCATCATCATCATCGCCTCGATTTACGGCCGGGAAGCCGGGGGGCGGATGACGTACAACGTGGTGAAAGCGGCCGAAATCAGCCTCGCCAAGTCGTTGGCCCAGCAGCTGGCGCCGTCGAACATCCGGGTGAACAGCGTCTCGCCAGGGTCGATCTCGTTCGAGGGCGGCAGCTGGTGGAAGCGGCAGCAGGAGAACCCGGCCGCCATGGCCGAGTGGGTCAAGCGCGAGATCCCGATGGGCCGGTTTGGCCGTCCCGAGGAAGTGGGGGAGGTCGTGGCCTTCCTCGCCAGCGCCCGGGCGAGCTGGATCAGCGGCACGTCGATTGTCGTCGACGGCTGCCAGAGCCGCGCCTTCTAGGCCGGCGTCTCCGGCGTCTCCCGGCCCGCCGTGATGGTTCGGCCGGCGGACCGTATAGTTCACCGAATGGCCGCTGAGGAGGCAATGCCGGGGCGAATCGTCCGGTGGATCTCACGGGAAGAGATCAACTGGGACGAGGTCTATGCCGAGCAGCTGCCCCGTGTCTTCAACTTCTTTCGGTACCGCTGCGGCAACGTGGCCGACGCCGAGGATCTGACGTCGATTACGTTCGAGAAAGCGTGGCGCGGGCGCGACCGCTACCGGCGCGACAAGGGCGCGTTCTCCACCTGGCTGTACACCATTGCGCGCAACGCGGCGGTGGACCACTACCGCGCGCGCGCACCGGTGGTGCCGCTCGACGAGGCCGCCCTGGTGGCGACCCTGGCCGCCACCCCGGAGGATCAGACCGCGGGCCGGTCGGATGCCGCGCGGCTGGCGGTGCTGCTGCAGACGCTGTCGGACCGCGATCGCGATCTGATCGCGCTCAAGTACGGCGCCGAGATGAGCAACCGTGACATCGCTCACGCCACCGGGCTGAGCGAGTCGAATGTGGGAACGATTCTGCACCGCGCCGTCCAGGCGCTGCGGGAGAAATGGTGATGGCTTCAGAGCCCAATCTCGACGCCCTTCGTGGCCAGCCGGATCAGGAGTTCGCCGATCGCCTGCGGGCACGGCTGCGGCAGCAGCCGAGGGGACGCACTCGTCCCGCGCGCGGCGTGCTGACGAAGCTCGCGGCCGGCGTGGCCGTTGCGGCCGGCATCGGCTTCGCGCTGACGATCCCCACCGTGCGGGCCAAGGCCAGTTCGTTCCTGGCGCTCTTCCGCGAGGTGAGCTTCGTGGCCGTCCCGGTGAGCCCCGGCGAGGTGGAGCGCGTCAACGGCCTCGACCTCGAGCACCTCATTGGCGATCGCGTGCAGGTGCTCGAGCAGAACGCGTCGGTGGATGTGACGTCGCGCGAGCAGGCCAGCCAGGCGTCTGGGTTCACAGTGGTGCTGCCGACAGTGCTTCCCGAGGGCGCCGTGCAGACGGCGATGTCGGTCGGCGGCCGCAACGTGGCGCGCATCACGGCCGATACCACGCGGCTGAAGCAGGTGCTCGGCGCGCTGGGATTGAGCGACCTGGAGGTGCCGGACGAGCTCGATGGCGAGACGGCGATGATCACGGTGTCGCCGATGGTCCTGACCGGGTACGAGCAGGGCGAGCGCAAGGCGTCGTTCATTCAAGGGCCGATGCCCGAGGTGTTGATGCCGGCCGGTGTCGACCTGGCGCAGCTCGGTGAGATCGGGCTGCGGGTGCTCGGCATGCCCGCCGACGAGGCGCGGACGTTCGCGAAGAGCGTCGACTGGCGCACGACGTTCCTGGTGCCGGTGCCGCCGATGGCGACGCGCTTCCGGCAGACGCTCGTGGGCGCCAGCCGAGGCATCGTGATCGAGGGGCCGATTCGGGATCCCGAGACCAAGGCGGAGAAGGGGAACTGGAACCTGCTGCTGTGGTCGCAGAGCGGGCGCGTCTACGGCATCCGGTCTACGATGCGCCTCAGCGACGTGATGGCGATGGCCAACTCTCTCCAGTGAACGAGCGCGTCATCGACGCCCGCGGCCTCCGCAAGACCTTCGGCGAGACGCTCGCCGTGGACGACCTGTCGCTGCAGGTCAGCCCCGGCGAGATCTTCGGCTTTCTCGGCCCGAACGGCGCCGGCAAGACCACGTCCATCAAGATGCTGTTGTCGCTCGTCACGCCCGACGAGGGCGAGGGCGAGGTGCTCGGCCACCCGATCGGCAGCCGCGCCGCGCGCGCGCGCGTCGGGTTCCTGCCCGAACATTGCCGGTTTCACGACTCGCTGACCGCCCGCGAACTGGTCCGCTTTCACGGTCGCCTGCACGGCATGCGCGGGCAGCCGCTCGAGACGCGCATCGATCAACTATTGTCACGCGTCGATCTGCTCGACGCCGCGGACCGGCCGCTGCGCGGCTACAGCAAGGGCATGCTGCAGCGGGCCGGCCTGGCGCAGGCGCTCGTGCACGATCCGCGGCTCGTGTTCCTCGACGAGCCGACGTCCGGCCTCGATCCGCTCGGGCGTCTGCTCGTGCGCGACATTCTCAACGAGCTGCGGTCCAACGGCGTCGCGGTGTTCCTGAACTCGCATCTGCTCGGCGAAGTGGAAACCACCTGCGACCGCGTGGCGTTCGTGAAGCAGGGGCGGGTCGTCCACCATCTGACCCTGGGGGCCGCGCCGTCGTCGTTCGAAGTCGAGATTCGCGCCGTGCCGCTCGACCAGCCGGTGCTCGACGGGCTCGCGCGGTTCGGGACCATCGCCGGTCGGCCAGCGGAGGACCGCGTGCGGCTGCGCGTGACGGACGACGCCGTGCTGCCCGACGTCTCGCGGTGGCTGGTGTCGCAGGGCGCACGGCTCTACGAGATCCGGGGACGGCGGAAGTCGCTCGAGGAGTGGTTCGTGGACGTGATGGGCGAGGACCAGCGTCCAGGCTAGCGATGTCTTCGATCCTGACCATCGCGCATCTGACGCTCTACGACGCCCGGCGGCGAAAGATCCTGGCGGCCGCGGCACTCTGTGCCGCGGTGTTCCTGGCCGTGTTCACCACCGCGATTGCGCTGGCGACGCGCGAGCTGATCGAGCGGCCGGCACCATTCATCGAACGGCAAGCCACCTTCGCGGTGTTCTCGATCCTGGGGCTCTATGCCTCCAACTTCCTGTCGGTGCTGCTGGCGGCGCTGCTGCCGGTCGATGCGCTGTCGGGCGAGATCGATTCCGGCGTGATGCAGACGCTGGCGTCGAAGCCGATCGGGCGGTCGGAGATCGTGCTGGGGAAGTGGCTCGGCTACGGCCTCGTGATCGTGACGTACTTTCTCGTGGTGGCCGGCGGTGCGCTGATTGCGACGCGGGTGGCAGCGGGATATCTCGCGCTCAATATCGGGACGGCGCTGCCCTTGATGGTGCTGGAACTGCTCGTGATGCTCAGCGTGTCGATTGCCGGCGGCACGCGGTTCGGCACCGTCACCAACGGCATCGCCACGCTGGGCTTCTACGGCGTGGCGTTCATCGGCGGGTGGGTGGAACAGTTTGGCGCGCTTGCCGGGCTGCAGTCGGCGCGCACGCTCGGCATCGGTGTCAGCCTCATCAGTCCACCTGACACCTTGTGGCGGCTCGCCGCGTATTACCTGCAGCCCGACATCGTGCGCACGCTCGGCAACGGCGGGCCGTTCTCCGCGGCGTCGGTGCCGTCGGCGCTGATGGTCTGGTGGGCCATCGGGTTCACGATGGTGACCGTGGCGGTGGCCGTCTATTCCTTCCGCGGCCGTCAGCTCTGACGAGCCGCGGGCCCGGCCGCTACCGTCGCCGTCCGACGGCGATGAGCGACAGGCCGATCGGTGGGGCCAGCAGCCGTTCGCCGGGCAGCGCCCACGGCGCGATGAGGCTGTCGAACACGCGCACCTGCGCCAGGCTGTGCTCGCGCGACTTCAGCACGTGGGCGTTGAACATCCATCCCAGCAGCCCGATCGGGTTCGAATACCGCAGCGTGACCATCTCGAACCCCGCCGCGGTGAACGCCGCCCGCAGCGACGCCTTCGAATAGCGCCGGAAGTGCCCGAGCTCGGCATCGAGCGGGCCGTAGGCGGCCTGGACGGCCGGCACCCACACGAGCGCATGCCCGCCGGGCGCGAGCACGCGGTGGAACGTCCGCAGCGCCTCGCGATCGTCTTCGATGTGCTCGAGCACGTTCACGCAGAACACGGTGTCGAAACGCTGCGAGGCCAGCTCCGTGAGGTCGCACTCCTCGAGATGGCAGGTGCGCAGGCTGAACTTCGGATCGCCGCGCATTTCGTCGCGCACGAGGCCGGCGCAGTGCGGGTTGGGTTCGATGCCCAGCACGACGTCGGCCACTTCGCTGAGCCGGCGGCTCATCGTGCCGATGCCGCAGCCCACCTCGAGGACGCGCCGCCCGACGTGCGGCCGGAAGAGCCGGAACAGATGCGCGCCATAGCGTTTGGCCTCGCGCATCGTCTCCAGGTCGTCTGCGGCGTACTGTTCGGCCGTTTGCGTCTGTCGCCGATCGATGTAACTCACGTCCCCTCGAAGTCCAATTGCACGGTAGCATACGGCCTCAATCGCGGCCAATGCAGCGCACCGTGGAACGCGTCACCGAATGGTTCGCGCGCTGGCCCGTGCTCGCCAGCGGGCTGGTGTATGCCGCGCTCGCGGCCATCTCGGGCCGCCTCGTGCTCGCCCACCCGGCCTCCACCATCGTGCACGACGTCGGCGACCCGCTCCTGACGGCCGGCTTCCTGTACTGGAACGCGTGGACGCTGCCGCTCACGCACGCCTGGTGGCAGTTCCCGATCTTCGCGCCGGCGCCAGACGCGCTGACCTTTTCCGAGCATCTGCTCGGCCTGAGCGTGGTGGCGACGCCCGTCGAGTGGATCGTGCGCGACCCGCTCGTGGCCGCCAACCTGGTGACGTTGCTCACGTATCCGTTGTGTGGTGTTGCGGTGTATCTCGTGGTCCGGCGGCTGACCGGCAGCGCCGCCGCGGCCTTTCTGGCCGGCCTCGCCTATGCGTTCTCGCCGTTTCGCGCGGCGCAGCAGCCGCACGTGCAGATGCTGGCCACGTTCTGGGCGCCGCTGGCGCTGCTCGGGTTGCACGGCTACCTGGAGTCGGGCCGCCGCCGCTGGCTCGTTCTCTTTGGCGCTGCGTGGCTGCTCCAGGCGCTCGCCAATCTCTACAGCCTCTATTTCCTGTCGGCGCTTGTGGCGCTCTGGGTGCTGTGGTTCGTCATCGTGCCTCGACGCTGGATCCAGCTGCGCGACATCACGATCGCCACCTTGGTGTCCGCCGTCCCGCTGGTGCCGACGCTCAGCACGTACATCACCGTGCACGCCCGCCACGGCTTCACGCGCTCGGCCGTGGAGGCGCAAGCCTTCAGCGCCGATTTCATGGGCCTGCTGTGCGCGCCGAGCGAGGTTGCGCTCTGGAAGTGGCTCCGGGTGAGCTGCGGGCCCGAGTCCACGCTGTTCCCAGGACTGGTGCTGCTGGTCCTCGTGGGCTTCGCCGTGGCAGGGGTGCGGCGCGATGCGGCGGAGGCCCCGCCCTCGCCGCGTGCCGTGCGATGGCTGCGCGCGTTTGTCGGCGCCGTGGCGGCCGTGGGTGCCGCCGTTGCGCTGAGCGTCGTCGTTGCGGGCCCCTGGCGCTTTACGGTCGGCGCGTTGCGCGTCTCGGCGTCCGACGTGGACAAGCCGCTGGTCATCTTCGCCATGGCCGGTCTTGCCGCGCTGGTCGTGTCCCGCACAGCTCTCGCGACACTGCGACGGCGATCGGTGACGGGCTTCTATCTGTGCGGCGCCGTCGTGATGTGGGTGCTCGCGCTGGGGCCGACGGTGCTGTTCATGGGCGTGCCACGCGCGGTGCCGGGGCCGTTCCGGCTGCTGTTCCTGCTGCCTGGCGGCGGAGGCGTGCGCGCGCCGGCGCGCTTCTGGCTGATGTCCACGCTGTGCCTGTCGATCGTGGCGGGGCTTGCGGCCAGCCAGCTGCTGGCACGGCGTCGCCACGGCGCCGCCGTGCTGCTGACGGCGCTGCTCGCCATCGGCCTGCTCTCGGACGGGTGGTCCACCATTCCGGCGGCGCCCGCGCCCGCGCCCTTCCCCGACGAAGCCGCGCTCCGCGGCCAGACCGTGCTCGCGCTGCCCATCGGCAACTTCCAGGACTTCGGGCCGCAGTACCGCGCCATCGTCGGGGGCTGGCGATCGGTGAACGGTTACAGCGGCTACGAGCCGAAGCATTACGAGGCCGTGCGGCAGGGAGCGCGTTTCGAGGTCGACAGCGTCTTCGCACCGTTCCGCGCGCGCGGCGATCTCTTCGTCGTGGTCAACACCGATCAACCGCGGCTCATGAGCCTGGTGGAACGTCAGCGCGGTGCCGTCTGTATCGCCGAGCGACGAGGCACGCGGCAATACAAGTTGCCGCGGACGTCCGATCCGGTGCCCGCGTGGGCGATCGGGGCGCCGCGCCCGATTGCCCGCGTGAACGCTTCGTGCCCGGCGGGTGAATCGGCCGTCGACGGCAACCCGAGTACGAGCTGGGTGTGTGGCCCGCAGCGAGGAACCGAGTGGTTCATCGCCGATCTGGGTGCGGCCGTCGATGGCGTTCGGGCGGTGCGCTACATGATGGGCGAGGCGTATCGCGAGTTCCCGCGCGACCTCGTGGTCGACACCTCGCTCGATGGCGAGGCGTGGGAGCCGGCCTGGGACGGTGACGTGATCGCGCAGACGATCGAGGGGAGTCTGCTGGACCCGCTCATGGCGCCCACCACGGTGCCGTTTGCGCCGCGCAGGGCCCGGTTCGTGCGCCTGCGCCAGACGGGGCAGGATTCGGCGAATTGGGCGCTTCCCGAGCTGTCGGTCCTCGCCGGCGGCTGATCGATCAATTGGCGAAAATCTAGTTGAGCGCGGTCCGAATTTCGCCTTATATTCGTCCGACGATGCTGCCGGCCAAACTCCCCAGGCAGACCGATCCGGCCCGAGCCATCGCACTCGACGCCGTCCTGGACCGCCTCACGGGCAGGCCTGCGGGCGCGGAGTGTCCAGACAACCCGGATGGATGGGTCACGGCGGTGCGCCGTCAGCCGGCGGCTGCCGCCGTGTGTGCCCCTTTCCCGGACGCGGTCGACCCGCGCTTGCGCGAGGTGTTGAAGGGGCGGGGGATCGAGGAGCTCTACACCCATCAGGCCGCCGCGGTGGGCCACGCCCTGGCCGGGCGGCATGTGGTCGTGACCACCCCTACCGCGTCCGGTAAGACGCTCTGCTACAACGCGCCGGTCCTCAGCTCCATCCTGCGCGACCCGTCCACGCGCGCGCTCTATCTCTTTCCCACGAAGGCGCTCGCCCAGGACCAGCTGGCCGAACTGCACGAGCTCGCGGACCGGCTGTCGCGTCCCGACGAACTCGATATCGGCGTGTTCACCTACGACGGCGACACGCCGCAGGACGCGCGCCGCGCGATTCGGGGGCGCGCGCACGTGGTGCTGAGCAACCCGGACATGGTGCACTCGGGCATCCTGCCGCACCATCCGCGCTGGGCGAAGCTGTTCGAGAATCTGCGTTTCGTCGTGATTGACGAACTGCATGCGTATCGCGGCGTGTTCGGCAGCCACCTCACGAACGTGCTGCGCCGCCTCCGCCGGCTGTGCCGGCACTACGGCTCGAATCCGACGTTCATCTGCTCGTCGGCCACCATCGCGAACCCGCGCGAGCTCGCCGAGGCGCTGGTCGAGCAGCCGTTCGAGCTGGTGTCGGAAACCGGCGCGCCGCGCGGCGAAAAGGTGTTCCTGTTCGTCAACCCGCCGGTGGTCAACCAGCAGCTCGGCATCCGCCGCTCCTATCTGGCGGAAACGCGGCGCATCGCCGCGGAGTTCCTGAAGCGCAAGCTGCAGCTGATCGTGTTCGCGCAGAGCCGTCTGGCCACGGAGATTCTGACCACGTATCTGAAGGACGATTTCGCCGGGCCGCCCGGCGCGCGCGACGAGATCCGCGGCTATCGCGGCGGCTACCTGCCGCAGCGCCGTCGTGAGATCGAGAAGGGGCTGCGTGAAGGCAGCGTGCGCGCCGTGGTCTCCACCAACGCGCTCGAGCTCGGCATCGACATCGGTGCGCTCGACGTGAGCGTAATGGCCGGGTATCCCGGCACCATT
>Ga0105243_10002306_pt1 | contig 15999 bp, 11 predicted proteins | sample KBSM34metaG_FD_81525 | JGI IMG/M metagenome (GOLD analysis project Ga0105243, IMG submission 81525) | Miscanthus rhizosphere microbial communities from Kellogg Biological Station, Michigan, USA - KBS M3-4 metaG | ecosystem: Host-associated > Plants > Roots > Rhizosphere > Soil | place... | reverse complement strand
CGCCGCCCACACCAGGTGGGCCGCGACGGAGGCCGCGCGGCGCGCGGGGTCGGCGGCGGTGATCTCGACGGGCCCGGCCACCCGGTACAGCGACAACTCCTCGTCGGCGTACACCTCGTCGAGCTGATCGAGCGTGCGGCGCGACTGCGCAAGCGGGCCCGGGGTGCTGTGCTCGACCAGCACCCACCGCACCCCCAGGTTTTCCAGGTCATCCGCGTCTCCGCCTGCGAGCAGCAGTCGTTCGACGTCGCGGGCCCTGCTGCCCTCGCCCTCGACGGTGCCCTCCGCGACGATCAGCTCGCCGGTCTGCAGCACGTCCTCGGGCAGCATCCGCGGTGCCGGATCGAGGACGGGGGCGTCGCCGCTGTAGGGGAAGAGCCGGAACATCCCCGCGGGCAGCACCGCGACGTCGCCGCTCTCGTCGGCGGTCCGCAGCTGCGAGGCGACGCGCTCCCAGGACGCCGGATAGTGCACCGGCCGCAGCGCCCCGCCCACCCCCCAGGCCAGGTCGGGCAGCGCGATCAGCACCGCGACGATCCCGACCGCGGCGGCGACCCCCGTTCGGGTCCGCCCGGCGGTGGCCGTGCCGAACACCCGGCCGCCGAGCCGGGCCAGTGCTCCGGCCCCGGCCGCCGCGGCCAGCGCGTAGAACGGCACCGCCAGAGCCACCCACTTCTGGGCGTCGCGCAGCAGCCCGGCGCCGGGCACCCGGGTCGCCGCCCATTCGCCCGCGGTCAGGCCCCAGCCGGTGGCGGCCAGCGCGGGCAGCAGGACCGCCGCGGCCGCGACCACGGCCAGCGCCACGATCACCGGGTTGCCGCGGCGCCGCCACAGCGCGGGCAGCCCGCACGCGACCACCGCCAGCAGCACCGCCGTCCCGACCAGGGCGAAGATCCCGGTCCTGGTCGCCGGGACCGCCGTGGAGTTCCAGATCCCGCCGAGCCCGGCCAGGCTGCCGAGCGTCCCCAGTCCCGGCTCGGCGCGCGCGGCGAACGCCGCCACCCCGGCAGGGTCCGATCCCTGTGCCCCGGCGCCGGAGAGCGCCGTCGCGGTCAGCCACGGCGCCGACGCCACCACCGCCAGCGCGGCGGTCACCGCCAGCCGCGACCACCGCGCGCCCGCGCCGCCAGGAAGGGCCAGCAACACTGCGGCCAGCGTGCTGGCCAGCAGCGCGCCGGTCGGGGTGAGCCCGGCGGCCGCCAGCGTGAGCCCGAGCGGGCACCACGACCGCGGCGACCACGGGACGGGGGAGCGCCGCAGGCGCAGCGCGGCGAGCACCGTCCATGGCAGCGCCGCGTACCCGGTCAGCAGGCTCCAGTGCCCCTGCAACAGCCGCTCGGCCACGTATGGGTTCCACAGCAGCACCGTCGAGGCCAGCAGCTGCGGACCGAGTCCGGTCGTCGGGAGCAGCGCGGCGACCATCCTGGCCGCGCCCCACCCGGCGAGCCACAGCGCCGACAGCAGGATCGCCTTCACCACCAGACCGCCGTCCACGACCGACGTCAGCGCGGCGATCAAGGCGTCCTGCGGGACCGCGCGCGCGGCGGCGTCGGTCAGCCCCAATGCCGAATCGGTCAGGTACGAGCGGGGGGTGCTCACCGCGTCGCGCAGCAGGAGGTATCCGGGTCCGAGCAGCGGCCCGAGGACGAGCGCCGCGAGCGCAAGCGAATACAGCGCGGGAACGGCCCGGGTGAGCCCCGCGGGCCGCGCGATCATGGTCCCGACGATAACGGGTGCGATCATGGGCGGATGACACCTCGCCCCGCCGCCACCTCCGCGGTGGCCGGGATGACGATGGTGACGGTCGGCTCGATGACCGCGAATCTGGCCTCGTACGTGCTGGCTCTGCTCGCCAGCCGCTGGCTGGGGCCGGCCGGCTACAGCGAGTTCGCGAGCCTGCTCGCCGCCCAGTTGGTCCTCGCGGTGCCCGCGCTCGCCCTGCAGACTGTGGTCGCCCGCGAGGTGGTGCTCGGCGGGGGCGACGCCGCGCTGCGCGGCCTCGGCCGCCGGTGCGCGGTGATCGTCGCGGTGCTCGCCGCGGCGCTCGTGGTCCCGGTGGCGGCGGTACTGGACACCGGGGTCGGTCCGACCGCCGCCGCGCTGCTCACGGCGCCGCTGCTGGTCCTGCTGGCCACCGAACAGGGACTCCTGCAGGGACGCGGCCGCTTCGGTGAGCTGAGCGTGATCCTGGCCGCCACGGGCATCGCCAAGGTGGTGCCCGCGGTCGCGGCCCTTGCGCTCGGGTGGGGGGCGGGCGCCGCGCTGACGGTGGCGGCGATCGGGACCGGCGCGGTGGCCGCGGGCGCCCGGGTGCTGGTCGGCCGCGAGGGCACGATCGCCGGTGCCGAGCGGGCCGTCCCGGTCGGGGTCGCGGCGGTGCTGCGGGCCTCTCAGGTCCAGCTGGCGCTGATCGCACTGTCCTCGGCGGACCTGCTGCTGACCCGGGTCGTGCTCGACGAGGCGCAGGCCGGGCAGTACGCACTGGGCGCGGTGGCGACGAAGGCGGCCTTCTGGCTGCCCGCCGCGGTCGGGGTGGTGCTGTACCCGAGGATGGCCAGCCCGACGCACTCGGCGCGGGCGGTGCGCTCGGCGCTCGGCGTGCTGGTGGGGCTCGGCGCGGTCACGGTCGCGGGCGTCGCGTTGGTCGCGCCGCTGGCGCCGATGCTGGTAGGGCAGGCCTACGCGCCGGTGCAGGGCCTGCTGTGGTTGTTCGCGCTCGACGGGGCGTGCCTCGCGGTGCTGCAGGGGGCGCTCCTGTCGGCGATCGCGCGCGAGCGCACCCGGCTGGCGTTGGCCGCGTGGGTGGCGCTGGCGGTGGAGGTCGTCCTGATCCTGGGCTTCGCCTCGACTATCCGGCAGTTGATCACGATCGCGGTGGTCACGGCCGCATCGGCGGCGGCGGTGGTGAGCGTCGCGGCCCTGCGCGGCGCCGACGGCGCCGCGGAGAGCTAGAGCCACACCCCGACCTCGCCCAGCCGCCGACGCAGCCGCACCAGGTGACTGCCAGGCCAGTACATCCGGCCGCAGGAACCGCAGCGGCTGAACTCGCGCTGTTCGCGGGCCACGCCCGCTGGTACCAGTCCCGCCGCGACCCGCCTCGGCACCGGGGCGACGGGCCCGTTGCAGCGGGCGCACCGGGTCAGCGGCGCGATTCGCGCATCCAGCTGGAACCGGTCCAGCACCTCGCGGAGCTGCCGACGCGGGTCGGTCTCGTGCAGGAAGGCGCCGCGGCGCAGGGCCGCGCGTTTGAGCAGACCGATGTCGCGGGTCAGTACCGTCCGGTGCTCGCTCAGCGAGAGCGCGAGCAACTCCTCGTCCGCGAAGTCGTTGCGGTACAGGCAGTCGAAGCCGAGCAGACGGAGGTAGGAGGCGAGCCGGCCCAGGTGCACGTCGGCCGCGAACCGCGGCTCCCGCAATGGCAGCGGGCGCAGTCGGGTGAGGCCGTCCAGATCGAAGCGCTCGAACACGGGGTAGACCGCGACCCGTTCGCCGCCGTGCAGTCGGTGCCCGAATCCGACGGAGTCGCCGTCGACCAGGATCAGGTCGACCTCGGTGTGCGGCACGCCGAGCGACTCGATCCGGTCCTTCACCGTCGGGGTGCCGTCGAAGTCGTGCGCGACGTCGCGCTTGCGCAGCGCGGGCGACAGGAAGCCGTTCAGCTCCTCGTAGAAGCGGAACTCGCAGTGGCGACGGGACGGACTCATGTGCGCACTCTCGACTACCGCCCAACCTACGCCCGGCAACGCGAAGGGCCCGCACTCGAGATGAGTGCGGGCCCTTCGCGTTGCGTGCTTGCCTACAGGCGGGTGGTCGGCGGTTCCTGGTCGCGGGTGTCGACGGCCGGGAACTCCTCCGTCTTGTCCGAGGTCCAGTCGTGACGCGGGAACTGCTCGGTCTCCGCGTTGCCGGAGTCGTACGACTCGTGCGCGGGGCCGCTCGGGGTGGTGTCCGCGCCGTTCGCGGCGGCGGGGGTCTTCGGTCCGCTGCCTCCGCGGACGCCGAGGAAGATGCCCGCGATCAGGGAGATCAGGCCGAGGATGCCGAGGATGATCGGCAGGGTGCGGCCGAACATGGACAGCTTGTCCGCGCCGTCCTTGGCCTGGCCGATCTGGTACTCGATGGTGTCCTCGTTGAACGGCAGTGTGGCCTTGATGACCGTGACCTCGGGCTTGTCGGCCGTGCGGGCGTAGTACTGGTACAGCTTCTCCTGGCCCTTGACGACGACGCCGGTGACCGGGTCGACCCAGGTGTCGCGCTCGTTGGCGTACCAGCGGGTCATGGTGACCGGTGCGTCGCCGCCCTCGACGCCCCAGGTGGCGGCAGGCAGGGTCAGCTTGTTCGTCGGCGAGGCGACGACCTTGGACAGGTCGACCGGCTCCACCTTCTGGTTGTAGTGGTACACCTTCAGGCCGTTGATCTCGGTCTCCTCGACGAAATTGATGTCGTGGGTGGACCGGGAGTTGATGTCGAAGTACGGGTACGCCTGCTGCTCGGCGTCGAACGGCCACTTGTACTGCAGGCCGGTGTGCTCGACCTCGTCGGCCGGCTTGTCGGGCTGCGTCTGGATCGACCCGATCGGGTCCTGGATCGGCATCGAGCTGACCCGGTCCAGGGTGACGGTGTCGACGCTCGCGGTCAGCAGGCCGGTGTCGCCCTGCTTGTCGGTGCGGCGCAGCGTCTGTCCGGCCTGGACGGTGATCTTCTCGGCGTCGGACGGGTCGACGACGGTGACGTAACGCTGGGCGACCAGCGGCACGTTGTTGTTGACGACGGCCTTGCCTGCGGTCAGGGACTTCGAGTCGAGGACGTCGCCGATGCCCTCGGCCACCGTGGTGACCTCGAGGTCGAGCGGTGTCTTCTTCAGCTTGCCGACGGTGTACGTCGGGATGAGGACAGCGGCCGCCAATAGGAAAGCGCCGAGCCCCACCAGGATGCAGGCAAGTGTCCTGCTCGGCCCTGAGCGTCCCGCCATGCTGAATCTCCTTCGTCAATCATTGTCAGCCCGAGGTGCTGCCGTGGGCGGCACCGATCGCAGAGCGTCCGGGTTGCGACACTCAGTGAGCCAGACAGTAACAGTGTCCAGTGTCCGATTGCGCTGGCACGCCGTATTTCCGTGTCATGGCATCCGGGTGTCCTCCTCGGACACACCGGGGCTGGGGCACACTGGTCGGCAAATGAGTACCGAGGCTTCCCACCCGCAGCAGGTCGTGTCAGCACCGCGCGGGTTCATCCCCGCGTTGGAGGGCATGCGGGGATTCGCCGCGCTCGGTGTGCTGGTCACCCACGTCGCATTTCAGACCGGCGCGACGGGTGATCCGGTGCTCGGCCGCATCTGGGGCCGATTCGACATGGCGGTGGCGTTGTTCTTCGCGCTGTCCGGGTTCCTGCTGTGGCGCCCGCACGCGGTGGCCGCCCGCGGACTGGGCTCGACCCCGCCGGTCGCGCGGTACCTGATGCACCGTGCCGCCCGTATCCTGCCCGCCTACTGGGTGGCAGTCGTGCTGATCCTGCTGTTCCTCCCTGAGGCGGGCGGCGGGCTGCAGGTGTGGCTGGCGAACCTCGGCCTTGCCCAGGTGTTCGTGCCGCTGACGCTGACCGGCGGACTGACCCAGATGTGGAGCCTGTCGGTGGAGGTGGCGTTCTACGCGCTGCTCCCGCTGATCGCGCTGGCGTTCGTCGGCCTGCGCGGTGCGACCGCGCGACTGCGGGTCCCGGTGCTGCTCGGCGCGGCGGCGCTCAGCCTGGGCTGGGTGTTCGTGCCGGTGCCGACCCCGGAGGCCATCCACTCCGACAACTGGCTGCCCGGATACCTGCCGTGGTTCGCGGCGGGCATGGTGCTGGCCGAACTCACGCTGCAGGTCGACGGCCCGGTGCACCGGCTGGCGCGCAGGCGCGTGTTGATGGGAGCGATCGCGGTGGCCGCGTTCGCGCTCTCGTGCACGGATCTGGCTGGGCCGGAAGGGCTCACCCGCGCCGAGCCGTGGCAGTACTCGGTGAAGATCGCGTTGGGCGCGGTGCTCGCGTTCGCGCTGCTGGCGCCGCTGGTGCTCGGCGACACCGAGAAGCACCGGATCCTGGCGAGCCCGCTCTCGCTGACGATCGGGCGCTGGTCCTACGGGCTGTTCATCTGGCACCTCGCGGTGTTGTCGATCATCTTCCCGGTGTTCGGCATCGTGCCGTTCAGCGGGAGTTTCGTGTTCGTGCTCGTGGTGACGACCTGCCTGAGTCTGGCCGTCGCCTCCGCGAGCTACGCGCTGGTCGAGGAGCCGACCCGCCTCGCGGTGAAGAACTGGGAAAGACGCCGCAATGCCCGGGCGGCGCGTGCCGAGGAAGCCAGCGGCAACGCGGCCAGCCCCACCGCGACCACCGCGATCAGCGCCGGGAGCTGAACGAGCACCGAGTGGCCGACGTAGCCGTCGAGCGCCCGCCACGGACCGGTGGACAGCAAGGCGGCGCTGAGCATGCTGCCCGCCCCGGCGATTCCGACCAGGATGCGCGCGGCACTGGCAGGCCCCCGTCGGACGCGCAGGATCAGTGCCAGGCCGGTCACCAGCGCCGCGACGATCGTGCCCGGCAGTCCGGCGATCACCGTCGCCAGCGCGAGTAGCCCGAGGTAGCCGACGGTGACGGCGTGCCAGGTCCGCGGCGCCGGGCCTGCGGCCACGCGTCGACGGGCGGGGATAACCGCCAGCAGCAGCAGCGGGATCAGCAGCAGGAGGCCGCCGAAGATACCGAGCCGGTACCAGCGGTCGGTCGGGAACTCGAGGACGACGGTGCCCTCGGTGCCCGCGGGCACGATCCAGCCCTGCTGCCAGCCGTTGACGACGACCGGCGTCAGCTCGGCGCCGTTCGGTGCGGTGGCGACCCAGCCGATGTTGTGGGACTCCGGCACCACAAGCAGCCGGTCGCCGTCGGGGGCGGCCACCCGCAGTGCCCGCTGGTTGGGGGTCCATCCGTCGGTGGGCACGCGGACGGCGTCCTGTGCCACCGGGGCCGTTCCGGCCGAGGGGGTGGCGGCGAGCTGCAGTCCGTCGACGAAGAATGCGGCGCCGGGCGCGACGGTGACGTCCTGACGTCCGGCGGGCAGCGAGATCACGGTTGCCGCGAGCGCATCGGGATCGACTGCGGTGCTCTCGGTTTCGTCGACCGCGCCGGTGTCGTCCGGACACACGGTCGCGGGCACCGGCGCGCCGGAGCGCAACTGCCCCACGGTCGCGGTGACGGAGGCGCGCAGCGTCCGCCCGGCGAGCGAGAGCGTCGGCCCGTCGGCGCAGCCGACGGTGACGGTCCGGTCGGTGGGCTGTTCCTCCACCCCGGTGCCTGCCACCACCAGGTCGGTTCCGTCCTCGGTGGTGGTGAGGACGCCGATCTCCGCGAGCCCGGCCGGCTGCACCTTCGCGAAGCCGAGGGCGGTCTGGTCGAGGACGTCCTCCCAGTCGACCAGGCTGAGCACGATGCGGTCGGTGACGGCGGGTTCGAGGCGGATCGGTTCGTCGTCGCTCAGCTCCCGGACCTGGGGGCCGGTGCCGAGGTCGACCGCGACGGTGGTCGGGGCCGCGGGGAGGGCGCCGAGGCTCGACATCAGGTTCAGCCCCGTCACCAGTGTCGGCTCCGGAAGATTCACCGTCAGAGTCGGTTTCGCATCCTTGCCGCTGGTGGTGTCCTCGGATGCGGTCCACGCCGTGCGGGGGTCACCGTCGGTGGCGGCGAAGGCGGACCCGCGCAGGTCGCCCACGGCGGCCTGCCCGACGGCCTGTGCGCGGCCGGGCTCGGCGAGTAGCGCGTCGAGCGCCGGGCCCTGCCGGGAGCGGAGGACCAGCTGCGGTGTCACCGCGGTGGCGGCCGGTACGGACAGGGTGCGCTGGAAGGTGCCCGGCTCCTCCGGGGCGAGGCCGAGTCCCCGGCTGCACCGCACCCGGTCCGGCGCCTCGACGCAGCCGGTCCGGCCGGGCAGTTCCTGGCCGAGGTCCCAGCCCGCGACGGTCGCGTCCGCCGGGATGGGCGGCAGCACGGTGCGGAATCGGATCGGCACCGCCGTCGGGGCATCGCGATCGGAGAAGTCCTCGACGGAGATCTCGCTGACACCGAACTGGGTGCCCACCGAGCCGTCCTCGGTCTTGGTCGCGGTGATCTTGAGCCAGTCCGTCTTGCCGGTCGGCAGGGACACCGTGATCACCTCGCCCGGCTTGCCGACGCGGACGGCGGTGCTGCCGTTGGGTGTGGTCACCTCGAGCTGCTTGACGGGCACGCCGAGCGCCCCGGGGCTGGTCCGCAGTTTCAGCAGGCCGCTGGTCACGGGCGCGTCGAAGTCCAATCGGATCCACTGTCCGAGAGCACTTTCCAGGCCGTTGCTGAACCAGCCGGTCGCCGGGTCGCCGTCCACGGTTGCCGCAGGACCGCTGCCGGGCGCGGTGCCGCCGAGCTGGGTGGCGTCGGCGGCCGAGCTGGACACCGTGATCCGCGCGCCGTCCCATTCGCCCGTGACGAGCGGGGCTCCCGACACCGGGTAGTCCGGCACCAGGTTGTGGGTGCGCCGGGGGTCGTCGGGGGTACGCAGCGCCGAGCTGTGGTTGTCGACCTGGCCGTAGTCGGTCTCGCGGTCGGTCGGGGTGTCCGTCACGACCACCGAGTCCACCGGCAGTCCGGCGCGCTCGGCGTCGGCGGCCAGCAGGACCGGGCCTGCGGGCAGGTCAAGGCCGGCGTCGCCCAGGTCGCGTCGTGCGGCCAAGCGCTGCAACGATTCCGGTCCGCCCTGCACCCTCGGCGTCCCGTTCAAGTCCACGGTGTACGGGCCGGAGCCGACGGCGCTCGGCAGGGCCGGGACGGTGACCCGGTAGATCTCGACGGCCGGGTACTTGGGCCGCAGGTCGCTGTCGGTGACCAGCCCGTCGGCCTCGCCCGCGCCGATGTCCTCACCGAACTGCGCGACCTTCTCCAGTCCCGGCGACCCGTCGATCGCCTGGTGGACCAGCGCCGGACGGGTCGAGCGGGACGTCTCCGGGTCCAGGTCGTTGCGCACCACGACATAGCCGATGCCCTGTCCCAGCAGGGTTTCCGCGAGGCCTGCCGAGGGGCTGCCGTCCGCCACCAGGCGCTGCACGGAGTCCAGCGCGCGGATGGCGCCGGGCGGTACGAGCGGCACCGCGTCGCGCACCGCCCACGGGGTGTCGGCCAGTGCCTGCATCGGCTCGTCGCGGGTCAGCCCCCAGAACTGGGTCGCGAACGGGGCGCCGGGCACCAGCAGCGCGCGCTGCGCGTCGGACCCGTCGGGGGAGGTGCCCGCCGCGTGCTCGCCGAGCCAGTCCGCGGCCTCGTGCCAGTACCTCGGCACCTCCGGGTAGGCCCCGCGGGGCGCGAGCTTGCCGGTCCAGGCCAGCGAGGTCGCCAGGGTGAGCGCGACCAGGATCAGGCTGGTCAGCGCGACCATCGGCTCGCGTTCGGGGTGCGCGAGCGCGGTCCGCCAGCGGGCGCGCGGGACCGATCCCGGCAGCGGGACCTTGCCGAGCAGGTGCGCGAGACCGAGGACCAGCGGCAGCCGGACCAGCGGCTCGAGCTTGTGCACGTTGCGCAGCGGGGCGCCGCCGGAGTCGAGGAACACCCGGACCTGCTCGGCGATGGGGGAGCCGAGGTCGCCGACGTAGCCCGCGGCCAGGCCCGCGAGCCCGACGAACAGGATCAGCGCCAGCCTGCCCTTGGCCGGCATCGAACGCATCGCCAGGCCGGCCATGCCTGCGGCGGCGATCAGTCCGGTCGCGAGGACCGCGGCGGGCTGGGTGACCAGCACCGCGCCCGCGATCCGCTCGGGCGAGACGAACGGCGTCCAGCTGTCGGTGCCGCGCAGCACCTCCGCCAGGTTCGTCCACTGGGTGGTGACCCCGGACGACTCGATGTAGTCCAGGAACGGGGGACTGACCTTGCCGAGCAGCAGCAGCGGCACCATCCACCACGCCGTCGCGACCACGCAGAGCGGGATCCACCACGCGGTGAAGATCCACCAGCGCCGGTTCGGGCGGTGCGCGGCCCACCACAGGGCCGCGACCAGGCACGCGGCCGCGGTGGCGACGGCGTTCACCGAGCCCATCAGTGCGACAGCGAGCGCCGACTGGGCGGCGAGCCGCGCCGGTGAGTACTTCTGGTCCGCCCGGGGGCCGGAAGTGCTCACGAGCGAGGACGTCGCCAGGATGACCGGCAGCAGCACCCAGGGCGCCAGCATCATCGGCAGCGTCTCGGAGGAGATCGACCCGAGGGTGGTCAGGACCCGCGGCGACAGCGCGAACGCCACGGCCGCGATGATCCGGGAGCTCCGACTGCCGATGCCGAGGGCCTCGGCTACCCGGATGATGCCCCAGAACCCGGCGATGAGCAGCAGCGCCCACCAGATGCGCTGGGTGATCCACGGTGGGATGTGCGCGAGCTCGCCGAGGCTGAAGAAGGCGCCGTGCGGGAAGAAGTAGCCGTAGGCCTGGTTCTGCACCTGGCCCAGCGGGGCCTGGCTACTCCACTGGTGCGACGCGCGCTCGAGGAACCCGATCGGGTTCTGGGTGAGGTCGAACTTGGTGTCGGCGACCAGCTGGCCGGGGGCCTGCAGGAACGCAAGAAGAAACGCTATGGCGGAGGCGCCGAACAGCCACCGACGGGTCAGTGGGGCGTTGTTCGGCGCCTCGGACGCCAAGACAGAAGGAGTGCGGGAACTCGCGCTTCCAGCGTTCTTAACGGCTGCCGTACTCAACCTGGTTCAGCAGGGAGGAATCGGCGTTGCCGCTGCGATCGATGTCCGGACGAGTGTTGTCCGACGCGGCCGCAGTAACCCCGAAGACGGCGCCCAGACCGAGCACCGCACCGATCACTGCGCTTGCCACACCGGGGACAAGGAACTTCATCTCGGATCTCCCATTTGCTACTGACCGGAAACGTCTCGCGTCAAGGTATCACCTGGGACCCGACGGTCGGGTTCGCTTACCGGTTACGCGCCGCGGCCGGCCGGTTCGGGGTCGACGCCGAGCGCCCCGAGCAGCGTGCGGAGCTTCGCGGACGTCTCGGCCAGCTCGGAATCGGGGTCGGAGGCGGCCACGATGCCCCCGCCCGCCCACGCTCGCGCGCGCAGGCCGTCCGCGTCGATCTCGGCGCACCGGATGGCCACCACCCATTCGCCGTCGCCGTCGTGGTCGCACCAGCCGGCCGCGCCGCCGTAGAACCGGCGCGGCTCCTCGCACTCGCGGATCGCGACGATCGCACCGTCGGTGGGGGTGCCGCCGACGGCGGGCGTCGGGTGCAGCAGGCGGGCCAGCTCCAACGCCGACGGAGCCGGATCGCGCAGCACGCCCGCGATCGGGGTGCCGAGGTGCCACACCGCGGGGGTGCCGATCAGCCGGGGCGACTGCGGCACGGTCAGTTCGGTGCAGACCGGGTCGAGCACGGAGCGGATCCACTCGGTCACGAAGGCATGCTCCGACCGGTTCTTCGCCGAGGCCAGCAGCCGCTGCCCCTCGGCGCGGTCCTCGTCGGGGTCGGCGTGGCGCGGGGCGGTGCCTGCCAGCGGGAAGCACTCGACTCCGCGGCCGGTGCGGCGCAGCAGCAGCTCGGGGCTGGCCCCGACGAGAGCGTGCCCGGCGTAGCCGTCGCCCGCGGGCGACAGGTCGACGCCGAAGCCGTTGCCCGCGTGGTCCCGCGACACCAGCCGGGCCAGCAGCGACCACGGGTCGATGGGCGCGGCGGCCGAGAGCACCACCGAGCGCGCCGCGACCACCTTCTGCAGGTCGCCGTCGCGGAGCCGGTCGATCAGGCGGGCCACCCGGCGCAGGTGCTCCGCGGGCTCGGGCAGTTCCTCGGTCAAGCGCACGGTGGGCAGGGCGGGCAGCGAGTCCGGCCGCCACGGTCCGTCGGTGACACGCGCGGTCTCCGGCGCGGTCAGCGCGGCGGGTCCGGCGGGGTCGAACGGCAGCGCGCCGACCACGAGCGGTATGTCACGCCGCGCGAGAGCCTCGGCGGCGGCGTCGATCTCGTGGAACCGTTCCCGGCTCCCGGAGGTGCGCAGGGTCCGGTCGGCGCGGGAGAGCAGGAAACCGTCCATCGGTTCACGACGATAGTCCCGCGCCCCCGCGACGGCCTGCCCGGCCGGTGGCTCGGTGCCCGGTGGCCTATGCGCCCGGCGGGACGATCAGCACGGGCCGGTGACTGTGCCGCAGGACGTGGTCGGCAACCGAGGACTGCAGCAGGGACCGCAGCCCCGTGGTGCCGCGGGTGCCGGTGACGATGATGTCCGCGTTCAGTTCGTCTGCGGCTTCGACGATGGTGGTCCAGATGGTGGTGACGCACTCCACGGTTCGGCCCTCGGCATTGAGGCCCGCGTCCCGCGCCAGGTCCAGGCCCTCGATGTTGATGGCCTTGGCGTCGGTCAGCGCGATGTCCTCGGACTCCTCGTCCGGAACCCATTCCGGCTGCATCACGCCGGACAGCCCGGACATCCTGGCGGCCTGGCGGACCATCGGTTCCCAGGCGGTCATCACGACTGCCCGTTCGGCGCTGAGAAAGCGGCCGGCGTATTCGATTGCGCGCTTGGCATCGTCGGAGCCGTCGTAGGCGATGAGCATCAGGTCTGCAGGCATCGAGACCTCCTCGTTTCGGGGGCGATCCACCTCCCACGCTACCCGGTGGAGGGTGTGGCGGACGGGGGATCTGTCCTACCCTCGAACGGTGAAGATCACTCGAGTGCCCCGCGCCGCCGCCCTCGTCCTCGGCCTCGGGATGCTCGTGTCCTGCGGCAGCACCGCGACCGACACCGCGCCGTCGACCTCCGCCTCGCCGTCCCCGTCGGCGGCACCCGAGCGCGACCTCGTCACCGGGGCAAGGGACCAGACCCTGCCTGCCCACTGCGGTGCCGACTTCCTCGCGTCCCTGACGGGGCGGCAGAAGCTGGCGCAGCTGCTCAACGTGGGCGTGACCGGGACCGCCGACGCGGTGGACGTGGTGCGGAAGGAGCAGATCGGCGGCATCTTCATCGGCAGCTGGACCGACGAGTCGATGCTGGCGGGCAAGCAGGTGCCGCAGGTCGAGGCCGTGGCGAAGGTGCCGCTGATGGTCAGCATCGACGAGGAGGGCGGCCGGGTGTCGCGGGTCGCGGACCTGCTCGGTGAGGATCCGCCGCCGCGCACCGTGGCCGAGACGATGACGCCCGAGCAGACCTACGAGATGGCGCTGAAACGCGGGCGGGGCCTGCGGGGCCTCGGCATCACCGTCGACTACGCCCCCGTCGTGGACGTCAGCAGCCAGCCCGCGAACTCGGTGATCGGGGACCGTTCGTTCAGCGACGATCCGGACGTCGTCACCGAGTACGCCGGGGAGTACGCCCGCGGCCTGCGCGACGCGGGTCTGCTGCCCGTGATCAAGCATTTCCCGGGACATGGTGCGGCGTCGGGTGATTCGCACACCGGTGCGGTCACCACGCCGCCGCTGGACCAGCTGCAGACCCGCGACCTGGTGCCGTTCCGAGAGCTGGTGGACACCGGCGTCGGGGTGATGGTCGGGCATCTGGAGGTGCCGGGGCTGACCGCGCCGGGCGTGCCCGCGAGCATCAGCCCCGCCGCGATGACCCTGCTGCGGACGGGGACCGGGTACGGCGCGCCCGCCTTCGACGGACCGATCTTCACCGACGACCTCAGCGGCATGCGCGCGATCACCGACAAGCTCGACACCCCGCAGGCGGTGGCTGCGGCCCTGACCGCTGGCGCCGACGTCGCGCTATGGCTGACCACCGACGAGGTCCCCGAGGTCCTCGACCACCTCGAGGCGCTGGTGGCCTCCGGCAAGCTCAGTCAGCAGCAGGTGGACGATTCCGTGCTGCGGGTGGCGCGGGCCAAGGGCGTCGTCACCTGCTAGCGGCGGCTTTTTCCTGGGCGCAACCGGCCGCGTGCGGGCGCAACGGGCGGATCCGGCAGAATGTAGGACGTCAATCGATCTACTTACTCTAGAGTAAGATAAAGGGTCTTACCTCTGGAGGGCACATGGCTGGCGGGACCAAACGCCTACCTCGGGCGGTTCGCGAGCAGCAGATGCTCGACGCCGCGGTCGAGGTGTTTTCCGTCAACGGGTTTCACGACACGTCGATGGACGCAATCGCCGCTGCCGCGCAGATCTCCAAGCCGATGCTCTACCTGTACTACGGCTCCAAGGAGGAGCTGTTCGCGGCCTGTATCCACCGCGAGGGCCTGCGGTTCGTCGAGGCGATCACGCCCGCGGGTGACCCGAGCCTGTCCCCGCGCGAGCAGCTGCGCGCCGCCCTGGTCGGGTTCCTCGGCTTCGTCGATCAGAATCGCTCGTCCTGGATGGTGCTCTATCGGCAGGCGATCGGTCAGCAGGCGTTCGCAGGCCAGGTGCGCGGCTCCCGCGACCGGCTGATCGAGCTCACCGCCAAGCTCCTCGAATCGAGCACCAAGGATCCCGACGAGGGGACCGACTTCTCCATCATGGCCGTCGCGCTGGTCGGCGCGGGCGAGGCCGTCGCGGACCGGATCGCGGGCGGGGAGATCGCCGTGGACGCCGCGGCCGATCTGCTCGAGCGCCTGGCCTGGCGCGGTCTGTCCGGCAAGAAAAAGTAGGCGCTGCGCGCCTGTGCGTGGTTGACGAGTCCCTGGACTCATCAACCGCGCACAGGCGGCGGAGCCGCCTTACCGCAGGGTCGCGGTCAGGTGCGGATAGCCCTTCTTCGGGTGGCGCAGGGCCAGGTCCCAGCCGGTGCCGTCCGGTCCGGGTACCTGATCGGCGTAGACGTTCACCGTGGCGGGCAGCACGATCGGCTTGCCGAACTTGACGCTATAGGTGGCCCGGTCCGGGATCCGGCCCTCGATCGCACCGAGCACCGCGGCCGCGCTCCACATCCCGTGCGCGATGGTGCGCGGGAACCCGAACGCCTTGGCGCCGAGGGAGGAGACGTGGATCGGGTTCCGGTCCCCGGACACCGCGGCGTAGCGGCTGATGGTCGACTGATCGACCCGCAGCGTCCGCATCGGGCGCGGCGGCACCTCGTCCGCGTGCACCTGCTTCGGTTCCTTCGGCTCGCCGGTCGGGTGCATCTTCAGGAAACTGCTGACCTGCCGCCAGACCAGCTCGCGGCCGACGGACACCTCGCTGACGAGGTCCACCTGGGTGCCCTTGGGGTGCCTGCGGATGTTCTCCGCGTGCACCTTCAGGTCCAGCGGCTCGCTGACGGAGATCGGGCGCAGCTGCTCGATCACATTGTCCGTGTGGACAGAACCGATTGCCGGGAACGGGAACTCGGCCGAGACCATCAGCTTCATCACGGTCGGGAAGACCAGGGTGAAGGGGTAGGTGATCGGCAGGGTGTCGCCGAACCGCAGCCCGCACACCCGCGCGTACGCCGCGAGGTTGTCCGGGTCCACCCGCAGCCCCTCGAGGGCGAGGGTCTGCTTCGGCAGGCTGCGCCTGGTGCCGGACTTGCCGACGACGGGCAGCGCGCCGAGCGCAGCGCGGGCGTAGATCTCGAGTGTCTTGGGCTGTTCCGTGAGCTGCACGAGATCGCCCTTCCGCGCGGACATCAGGCGCCGATCAGCGACTGGCCACACACCCGGACGACCTGGCCGGTCACGGCATTGGACGCGGGGCTGGCGAAGTACGAGACCAGCTCGGCGACATCGACGGTCTGGCCGCCCTGCAGCAGCGAGCTCATCCGACGGCCGGCCTCGCGGGTGGCGAACGGGATGGCCGCGGTCATCGCGGTCTCGATGAAGCCGGGCGCGACGGCGTTGATGGTGATGTCCTTCTCGGCCAGCACCGGGGCGGTGGCCTGCACCAGGCCGATGACGCCTGCCTTGGAGGTGCCGTAGTTGGTCTGGCCGCGGTTGCCCGCGATGCCGGCGATGGAGGACACGTCCACCACGCGGCCACCGCTGCGGAGCGCACCCTTCGCGAGCAGGGTGTCGGTGATCCGCTGCGGGGCAGCCAGGTTCACGGCGATCACCATGTTCCAGCGGGCGTCGTCCATGT
>Ga0105243_10002305_pt1 | contig 16001 bp, 16 predicted proteins | sample KBSM34metaG_FD_81525 | JGI IMG/M metagenome (GOLD analysis project Ga0105243, IMG submission 81525) | Miscanthus rhizosphere microbial communities from Kellogg Biological Station, Michigan, USA - KBS M3-4 metaG | ecosystem: Host-associated > Plants > Roots > Rhizosphere > Soil | place... | reverse complement strand
TGGTACTGGGGCTCGCCTTGGGCGGCTGGCTGGCCTGGACTTGGCAGGCCAACGTCTACGGCAAGGCCCTGGCCGAACAGGCCGAGGCGTACAGCACGGATCGCGAGCAGGCTGCCACGGCGGTGATCAACTGGCAGGAAACCCAGCAGAATGCCCGCCGGGCCCTGGAGGACCGCCTGCAGGCGAATGACGAAACCCATTACAAGGAGCTGCGCGATGCTCAAACGAACCAGGCTCGCCTGCGTGATCGGCTTGCTACTGCTGATGTCCGGCTGTCAGTCCTACTCAACACCGCTGCCTCGGGTGGTAGCGGTGGGGTGTCAGCCACCGCCGGCACCTGCGGCGTGGGTCATGGAGCGGCGCGAGCCGAACTTGACCCAGCGGCTGCTCAACGAATTGTCACCATCGCCGGAGACGGTGACCAAGGATTGATCGCTTTGGCGGCCTGCCAGAGCTACATCAAAGAAATCGTTTCAACGAAGTGAAAAGGAGCGGTCGGGCCAGATGCGTCAACATCTAACCCGGCCGCTGTCCTCGCAGAATGCTTCTGCAAGTCCCGCAAAGGCTCTTGCTCTGTACACAAAGCGCGGCGAGATGAGGTGCTTCGGTCCATCGGAAGCATCCCGCCTGCGCAGGCCGAAGCAAACCACTGCACCGCTCTGGAAACTCCAGCCATAGCCCCCCTTCACGAAGAGCAATCAGCCCCCGGCAAAACCGGCACGGTTCATCACCCGTTGGTGAACAGAATCTGCTGCACGCGGGTCGTATACTTGCCAATATCGATCACCGTCTGCCGGTTTCTGACCGTATCATAGGTATGATATTCATCCATCAATTTCAGGCAACGTCGCGCCACCCGCATATCCCTGAGAAGCGCCAGGGTCGGGTAGAGTTCCATGTGATCGATCACGTCCCAATTGATGGCGGGTTTCAATGATTCCGTCCAAGCATCATAGGTGTTCGCGGTGACGGATCCGCCAATCTTGGTCAGGGACGTATTCTCGTACTTGCTGATATTCGATTCCGATTCCTCATGGCCTTCGCTATGGGTGTAGTCCGAGCCACCACCGAAGCCCTTGATGGCCAACTTGAAACCGACCGAGAACTCCTTTTCCTCCGACCGGGATTCCGTGTATTCCGATACCTCGGCGTTTTCCTCGCTGACCAGCATGCCGCCCAGGGTGAAGGTCCGAGCGACATAGTAGCCGCGGCTGTTCAAGGTTTCGATCAAGTTGACATAGGCGTCAATTTCGTAGCTTGGCGAGATGGCCGTGGCGATGGCGCTTTCGAAATCGGAAACCAGGACGAGGTTCGCGCGCTCTTGGGAGAGGGCGACCTTATTCACCATGTACTTGCCAAGCAGGTACTGTTTTACTTTTTTCGATGTCGTCGTATGGGATTGGGCATAGGAGAAGTCGGTCTGGCCTCCGCCGATGGGGGTTGTCACCGATACCGAGCTTTTGTCGGAAGTGGTCAGGGCCAAGGTGTTCCCCACCTCGGAAAAGGTGGAGATGACGCGGTTCTCGCTCATGTAGGTGGGCTTGGTCGACGCGGGGAGCTGGTTGGCGTTCCATGAGGCGATACAGGGCTTGAAGGTCCGATAAAACCCCTTGTCTTCCGCCGCCGTGATGCCCCGATAGATTTCAATCTCGTTGAACAGGGCCAGCTTTTGGCTGGTGGTGAGATGATTGTAACGGTCCACCGTCTTGTCCGGATCCTCCAGGCCCGTCGACGCCACGCCAATCATGAGCGTGCCGGAGCCATCGGCGCCGACCAAGGCCGACAAGTGCACGTCGTCTTCGTCATCCCGATCGACCGGGGCGCCGCGGAGAAGAAAATCATCGGCGGAGGTCATAAGCTCTTTGCTGGTCAGAACCTCGCGGGTTGCCGTTAATGAGGCGTTCAGATCCAGGGCCACGTTGCGACGTTGACCATCGGTGCGTTCGACTAAAACAAGTGTAGTTGCCATATGTCTTATTCCTTTTTTATGTGTATCTTTAAAAGGGGATAATCCAATTACCCTAGAGGTGGTAAGTATCGTGGTGGGCGGTAGGGCGCGTTCATCTCATTTGATATGAGGTGCAGTGATCGCTTTCAATCCACGGCCCAAGGACTGGGCGTGTTCAGGACATTAATGACCTTGTCAGCGGATTCCTTGTCCTTGAAGACGAAGAAGTAAAAGATAACCGCGCCAATGACTTTCTGGTTGGGGTCATCTTCTTTGAGAACCTGGATCGAGCCGAAAGTTTGGTCTGATTGGGGGCCGCGCGAGGGGGCGCCCGTCTCGATGGAATCGCCCGGTACGTAGATATCCCCGGACGGGTCTCCTGGAGTGAATCGCTCGTTCGCCGCCACGCTCTTGAGATTTAGGCTCGCGCCCTGAAAAGCCATCGATCGGGGGGCGGTGGGCGCGGGCGCTTCCATGTTACTGGTGTAGGTTTTGCCATTTTTTTTATAACTAGTAAGACGCCATGTTTTCACCGTAATTTTTTGGTAATACACAACTTCCTGTGTTGGTATGTTGAGTGATGCCGTACTTTCAATTTGGATAGAATTATTAGAGCTTTGATAGCGTCTCAGGGTACTGAAGGATTGATGGTTGGGGTTGTCCCCATATGTATTGTAGAGGGAACTGCAGATAGTGTCCTTTTCGCTGCTCACCGAATAACCAAAGCCCGCCGCGCCCCAGGAACTGATTTCGAAGTTCACCACTGAGCCTTTCTCGCAGATGACAACCCGATCGTAGAAGGCGTTGCTCTGCTCGTTGGTCGGTTGAACATCCCTCAGCATGATGGGATCGAATTTTCCCTGGTTGGCGGTTCTGGCCTTGCTGTCACTCTTATTCAGAGTGATCCGAACCCCGGCGTTCCGGTTGTAGAGCCAATCCGTCTGGGTGCCAAAAAGGTCGGTCTTGTTTCCGGCCACCAAAGCCATTTGCACGATGGTGTTGGTGTTTGTCGTGGGGTCGGGGAAGGCAATGCTTGAAATGGGCTTGCGGGCCTCTACGGAGCGATCGTTCAGGATGGTTTTTTGTTCAGTGAACCCATTGTAATATATGAAGTTGTAATCATCCGCCGCCGCCCCGATCTTGTTTCGAAGCACGGAAAGGTAGTCTGTGGGGAGGGCATCAACAATACGTTTGTTACCGCTCAAATAGACGGAGTACTGTGACATGGGATATTGCTTCCTAGTTTGATGGATTCCCTAGGATAGTACATATACAAATTGGACTTGCCCCTACAAAACCGGACACCAACTCCCCGTTAAACTGATGCGGCTGCCAAGCGCATGAACTCCCTCGGCGAGCGATAGTTCAATGCGCAGTGCGGATGCTGCTCATTGTGATGCTCAAATTCAATTGCCAGGTTACGCAGCGCCGTTTCTCGATCCGGCTTGGGCATGTGCGCGACGTAATCCCGCTTGATCGTCTTCACGAAGCTCTCGGCCATGCCATTGCTCTGCGGGCTGCGCACCGGCGTGGTCACTGGCTGCAAACCGATCTTTCGAGCAAACAGGCGCGTCTGTTCGGCGGTGTAGGCCACCTCGGCGCGGACGTTGGAATCAACCCGAATGCCGCCCGCCTCGTCCAGGTAGTCGCTCACCCGCAGGCGGCAAATCTCTGTAACCGTCATGCCGGTGCCGAAACACGTCAACAGCAAGGCCGCGTCTCGGGTGCCATTCTCGGGACTACTGACCCTGGCGACCTTCACCGCATGCTCCAGCTGCTGATCCTCGATCACTATCGCCTTGGGCATTGTTCACTCTACGACGTGATTTTCGATTAATCCCGACATAGTATGGCGACAAAAAAGCCGGGGATAGCCACGACCCTTTTGATTTCGCGGTGTTCACGGAAAATGAGAGGGGGCCTATAGGGATATAGGTGTAAGCAATAAGCCAGAATGACTTTAGATATGCAGTCGTATGCTGTGAGCCTTGACTATCGGGCTGAACCAGAACCGCGTCGGCGGTCCGCTTTTGGGCGATACCGGCCTTTAAATACGGTAGTAAGGAGGGGGTGGATGCCTATCCTCTCTGGAGTTTCTTTGATCGGACAGACTCTGATCGGAATGGCGTTCTTTGCTGCTTCCCTGCTTAAGTTTTGCTACAGCAAGGATTATTTTTATTATAAATATATGAAATATAAGTAATTTTAAATTTGGTATGCCTGATCCATCATCGGAAAGCGAAAGCGTCTAAATCAGTGCCGATAGGTTGCTAAAATCGGCACTGATTTAGAGATGCTCTTATGCCTCGGATGGAAGCTTGACCTGGCGATACTCAATTGGAAGATTCAATTTTACCTTGAGGAATCTGAGGTATCTCTCGTCCTCAGGGCTCAACGCAGTCCGACCAACCGCAACTAGCCTAACTGCTTTTTCTGGCAAGTTGTCCCAGTAGTATGCGTATTCGAGTAGCTGACCAATCGCCAAGCGCAGAACCCTACGGGTACAGAAATCTGACTTAATCTCGAAGAGGATTTTCTCCATTTCCGTTGTTACGGTGACATCTACAAAATTTTCCTCAAAGAGGATATTCGCCTCTGGATATTCGATCTTCAGTTCCTCATGCAGAGCAGCCTGCATTATTCCATGCTCCGGTGAGCATTCCCGTCCCGAGCCGCCACTCCTGAAATAGCTGTCTTGTATGGGAGGAAGATTCTGTCCTTTTCGAGCCGGGCGGCGTGTATTCACCGTTTCTGGCAGGGAGGCCTCGTGATCAAGCTCAATGAGCTGATAGCGGTTGTAGTGCTGTACGGGGTCACCAGCCTCAGCAAACGTGTTTGGCGGGTACCACTCAACGTCTTCTGGGCGAAAACGAACATTCAACACGTAAGGCGCCCACTCACCGTTCCCCAAGCCACTTCTATCGCCATTTACAGCATCTATTTCCTCCAGCATGCGGTCATACCATCCAAGCCGCTTGTAATGATCCAAGGCCGCGATACTTTGAGTGTCATCTAGGAATTCGATATGGCGAATACGGGCCACATAACGGCGCCCATCAGGAGTAAGGGTGAAGAGCACAACATCACCAGCACGCTCACCACGTGCGAGCCGTGATTCCCAGCCCCTGTTTACTCCTTGAAGAAAGCCATATTGCCAGCCGCCAATTTGCCATTCGAATCGAAAGAGCCATTCCTCATGGCCATAGCCGTGCTGGGAAGAAAAGGTATTTGATGCTTCAGCTGCAGTCCTTGTGGGGTACTGCCAATTGGAGTCGTTTTGACAGATGCGGGTGATATAGCTCATTGCGGTCCTTGTCGATGGCTTGCGGCAAATTGCCATCATGTAGGATGACAAAAACCAAACGTCATTCCAAGCACTCTCCGAAAGCAGCTCAATGTCTTGTACGGCATGGTGCCAGTTGAGGAGAGAGGGGCTGAAAATGAGGCAAAAAACCGTTCCGCAATTCAAAACTGGACCCTTGAAGGATGTGGTCTGCAGGTCGTTAAAAATCAGTAGTTTGCGGAACGAGAACCATGTTAACTAGTTGATCTACTAAGCCTTTTTTTGCGGATTGCAAATCCGCCTACGCCGGTTCGATTCCGACCTCGGCCTCCACCCTTGAAAACCCCGTAGATTAACGTCTACGGGGTTTTTTATTGCGTGTATGAAAGTGCTGGCGTACCAACACTTTAAGGCTGGCGTACCAAAACTTTCCTATTTCGTCGGGTTTGCGATGGTGCCAACTCGAACGTAAATCTTCTTTGTGGTCTCCTGTTTTGAGTGTCCGAGAAGGCGGCTCGCGTCGTCCAGGTCGAGAATTTCAGATGCCGCCTTCGGTTGGATATCACGGAACTGGAACCCTGCGATTTTCTTAGCCAGGCCCTGGTCGCCTTGTTCGATAGCCTCAGCCACGGCTTTTGACCTGGGCGTCGTCCCATCTCTGGCATAGCATGCGCTCGGAGACCTTCTTCCCCGACTTGTTCACGATCAAATAGCCAGAGTTTATTTTTTTCGGTCTGGCAATAATTCTCTCGATGAGCAGGCCCAAGCTATTTTTCTGGCCATCGACCTCCATGAGGATTCGGATCTTCTTGGAAGTCTTGCCTTGGCCAACGCGCAGATACACTCCCTCCACATCATCGACACGCATTAGTCAGACATCGGCTGGGCGCTGGCCGGTCAGGTAGGCCAGATCCATTGCCTCCTGCAGTTCAATTTCGCCTTTCTGGTAGACCGCCTTCCATACCGCGTCGTTTGCGTAATAGTCGCGCGGCGTTTCCTTGTTCTTACGAACGCCCTGGCAGGGGTTCTCTCTGTTGGTCAAACCCCATTCGCGCGCGATATTGAAGACGTGAGACAGTAAGGCGATTTCTCTGTTGGCTCTGGTTTTCGCGGATCGCTTATCGCGATAGGCAGCAATCATCGATGGCGTAATCGCATCCACCGGTATCTCGTCAAAAACTGGTCTTAGCTGCCTCAATTCGGCCTTGTTGTCCTTCTGAGTGCGCTCCGACTTTTTCGGGATGATGTCGCGCATGTACCTATGGGTCTTCCTTGGGCGCATTTCATCTCACTCGCGACAAATCAAAGTTCCAGGTGGGGACTTCAGCGGGCGGGTTGCTTTGCCCGCCATCGCCGGCAGGCTTTCCGATTGTTGAGTGGGGTGTTTAGAGTTGTTGCAGGATTCGCTGGCCGATCCAGCGGACGACGGTGACTGCCTTGCTGTTACCGATCGCCTTGTAGCGTGGGCCGTCTGGGCATTCGCTGGCAGGCTTGCCGCGCCAGGGGATTAGGGTGTAGTCCTCGGGCATGCCTTGGAGGCGTTCGCACTCGCGTGGGGTGGAGCGCCGAATACTGGAATTCGCGAGGATATGTGGTGTGCCGCCTGGGTCTGGTGCGTGATCGCCTGCTTGTAGGGTATGAGTATTCGTACCGCCCAGGGCCTGGTATCGGAGAGGGCTCCAGTCATGTCTGTGAACGTCCTGATTCACGTATGCGACACTGTGCTATCTCACTAGGGAATGGAATGTTTACAAATGGTCCAATTGTTAGCGGTGTCCGGAAGCATTCGCGCAGCATCTTCTAACTCTGCACTGCTACGTGCGGCTGAGGTGTTGAGCCCTGAGGGGGTGTCGATCAAGCACTATCTGGCGGTTGGTCAATTGCCGCACTTCGATCCGGACCTGGCTGATGATCCGCCGCAGAGCGTCAGAGAGTTACGGGCTTTGGTGGGTAAGGTAGATGGCATCCTTATTTCGTGCCCTGAGTATGCTCGTGGAATACCTGGTTCTTTCAAGAATGCCTTAGATTGGCTTGTGGCCAGCCATGAATTTCCTGGTAAGCCGGTTGCACTGTTTAACGCTTCACCTCGTGCGAGTCATGCCCAAGCGGCGCTTCGTTTGGTGCTGAACACCATGTCCGCAATAGTTGTCGAGCCTGCGTCGATAACTGTGAATCTGCTCGCAAAGGGAATGAATGAGGCGGACATCGCAGGGAGCCCAGAGATCAGTAAGCAGATCGTCTCGGCATTGGTTGCATTCAAGAGCCACATTGAGGTCATGTAGGAATCGCGAAGGTGAGCGAATGAACAGGCCTGTGCCTCCCCTCTCACTGCTTGAGCTAACCGATTTGTCCGACTTCGGTACCCTACGCATCAATCTGCCGGCAGCTACCAGCGGCTGGCTGCTCAGGGTGACCCGCATCACCCCGAACCAGAACAACAACAAAATTGCCGACATCATGCAGATCGCGGGTTTCACCGAGGTCATCGATGCAAAGCTGCGCTACCCGAACACCGCGCTGCTCTACATCGAGTTCTCGGCCGAGCAGTTCCGTAGCATCCCAGCCGTCACAGTGGAGACCAAGCTGAAGAGGGTCCTTGTGCCGGCCAACTACAACCCTGTGGCTAGGACCTACTCCGGTATCTGGGACGGTAGCTTCAAGTTGGCCTGGACTGACAACCCAACCTGGATGACCTACGACATCACTGTCAGTGACCGCTTCGGTCTAGGCCGCCGCATCAAGCCGTGGATGGTGGACAAGTGGGAGCTCTACCGGATCTCCCAGTATTGCGACCAACTGGTACCGGACGGAATCCGCCTACGCCGGTTCGATTCCGACCTCGGCCTCCACCCTTGAAAACCCCGTAGATTAACGTCTACGGGGTTTTTTATTGCCTGGGATTTGGGCAATCACTTCCGCAATTCGTTTGTTTTTAGCATCGAACTGACAGAGTCCTTTCGCTCCATTGGGTACGAGTTGATGGTGGAGATTGGCTAATACACTTGCTGTTTTGCGATGAGCTGCTTTGAGCCCTAGTCAAAGCGGAATTCAAGCTAGGTTCTTAGGAACGACCGCTTTCGGCTAAAAGCAGCCGATCATAACGTATCGCTTTGCGTGGACTTATTACTGTTCTGTAGTCCTCCACTTAAGTGGAGGAAATAATCATGAGCGGATGAAAGGCTCTGTATGCGACAGCCATTTGCCTAGGGCATGGAAAAGTGCTTTCGACGGACGGGTTTGTTTGTCATTTTTCAAACTTGCGTGCTCGACTTCAATGTCACCGAGTGCTTTGCGGCCTGCAACGCTTGCATCAGCTTGGCCAGTGACTCTGTCGGGACTTGCCCTTGTCGGGTGATGCTGTGAAATGCTGCGTTATACCTCAGCCGCTGCGGTGCAATTACACGCAACATGCCACGTGCTACCCAGATATCGGCGTAGTGGGTCGGTAGGTAGCCGATGCAGGTGCCGGAAGCAATCAGTGTGGCAATGGCTTCCATGGAGAAAGCGCTTACCGAGTTGCCGAAGCGCAATTTGTGCGGCCGGCGGCTTTCGAGCATGTAGCCACGGTCTACGTAATCTGCGGCACCGATCTCCTCGTCCGTAAAATGCTCGTCGGGACGTGCAAAGAAAGGATGACCCCGCCCGCAATACAGGTTTTGTTCTTCCTCGAATAGAGCTTGGTAATGCAGGCCTGAAAGCTGGTGGTTAAAACAACCGATGGCGAGGTGCAGACGCCCTTCGAGCACGGCTTGCTCAAGCTCGTCGGCGCGCATTACCTGCAGGTCGATGCGGGTACTGGGCGAAACCAGGCGAAAGGAAGCGAGGGCCTGCGGCAGCGGTGCCTGGTCAAGCGAAAGCAGGTTATCGACGCTGCCAATCTGCAAGAACTCTGGATACTTTTCGTTAAGCATGACTACCCGCCGATGAAAGCGGTCGATATCAGCATACAGTTCCTGCGCCGCCGCATAAGTTTGGGCGCCTTGTTCGGAAAGTTGAAAGCCGCTCTTGCCACGACGGCAGAGGGAGTAGCCGAGGCGAATTTCCAGATCTCGCACCAATGTGCTCAAGCGAGGCAGGCTGGTATTTAAGCGTACCTGCGCGGCAGTGAAGCCTCCAGCCTCGACGATGGTGCAAAAGATGCGCAGTTTGCGCAGATCCACGTCTGAGAGATTAGTGAGCATCAAAACCTCCGATGTAGAAACACAAACGCTATAGGGACAGCCCTTATACCAGCAAATTTACCTTGCGAATCAATGCGACTGAACTGCACCGAAAGAGGCCGTTTTTTAGTTGCGATTTCGAGTAAGTCAGGTTCCGTACTGCAGGATTTACCAGCCATTTTTTTCTTCCGATACTCGCGGTGCTGCTGGTCGGCAGTGTTGCGGGGAGGGGAGCCACTGCCGCGGCCCACACAAGCAAAACTTCACCCAGAACAAAAATAACGATTACGGAGTGCGGTATGGCAACTCAACGAAGTAGCGGATCGAGCAGGCCCGCCATTGAAGCTCGCTCAATCGATTATGTGCCTCGTGCAGAGCGGCACGGGAAGGTCTGGCACCAAGGCCCGTTCTGGTTTACCGGCAACTTTGTGTTTCTCACCATGATGGTCGGCTTTGTTGGGCCAAGCATGGGGCTCAGCATAATGTGGAGTGTACTGGCGATTGCAATAGGTGCTGGCTTCGGCACTGTGTTCATGGCCTTGCACGCCAACCAGGGCCCCAAGATGGGCTTGCCGCAGATGATTCAGTCTCGTGCGCAATTCGGTAGCCGCGGTGCCATTGTGCCGTTTGCGGCGACCATCTTTGTTTACATCGGTTTTATAGTATTCGGCGTCATTTTGGTCACTCAGGCCATACAACTGGTTCTGCCGGGCTCGACGTGGTTCTGGTACCCCATGTTGATTGCGATCAGCATCGTGATTGCACTGGTGGGATATGACCTGTTGCACTTTGTGCAACGTTGGCTCACGTATCTGCTAATTGCCGTGTTTGGCATCGTGACGTTGATGGCTGTTACTGCACTGCCCGCGGCAGCTCCAATACCGGTGAACTCGGGTTGGAACACCACTGCGTTTCTCGTGCAGTTGTCACTTGCTGCTGGGTATAACATCAGCTATTCGGTGTATGTCTCCGATTATTCGCGCTACCTGCCTCAAGACTCGTCCAGCCCCAGGCTGATCTTCTGGACGTACTTGGGCGCGACTGCGTCGGCGATATGGCTGATGTCGCTGGGGGCGGTGTTGTCCAGCTATATACCGGGCGCCGATGGCATCGTTTCGCTGGTGCAAACCGGTAATTATTTCTTCCCTGGCTTTGGCATATTCGTCGCGTTAGTGGGGGCCGTCGCGCAGTTGTCGGTCACCGGCATAAATAGCTATGGCGCCATGCTCACTGGAATCAGCGCGGTGGACGGCTTCCGTCCAGTACGCCCCGGTGTCCGCGTGAGAGTGATCGGCCTGAGCGTAGTGGGCCTGCTGTCACTGGTGATCGCTTTGGCGTTACCGGATGCCTATATGGCCAGCTTCAATGGCTTTGTACTGCTTATGCTGTACTTCCTCATCCCATGGACGGCGGTCAACCTCGTCGACTTTTATGCGATTCGCAAAGGCCAATACGCCATCGCCGAAATATTCAATCCGCACGGCGTATATGGCCGTTGGGCCTGGCGAGGTGTACTGGCCTATCTGGTTGGCTTTGTCGCAATGGTGCCGTTCTTCTCGCTTCCGTTTTTCGTTGGCCCAGTAGCTGCGGCACTGGGCGGTGCGGATATCGCATTCATCCCCGGCTTGTTGATTTCCGGCGGCCTGTATCTCGGGTTGGCGCGCAACCTCGAACGCTCATCGGAGATCGCAGCGCAACGCCAAAGTCAGCTCGTGCTTGAAGGTATTGCCGGCTGAACGCTCACCGATAAACGACCATCAGAAAAAGGTTTTTAGATGATCAGCAAATGCGAAAAAACAGTCGCTATTGTGCAAATGCCTGCGGCTCTTCTTGATCGAGCCGAATCGATGCGCCTGGCAGCCGAACATATCAAGAGTGCTGCGCTCAAGGAGGCGCAACTCGTGGTATTCCCGGAAACGTGGTTGAGCTGTTACCCCGCATGGATATTTGGAATGGCGGGCTGGGACGATGCGCAAGCCAAGTTCTGGTACGCCAAGCTACTGGCGGACAGCCCGGTTATTGGCCAGCCTGACGACATGGACGATGACCTTGCGGTGCTTCGCGAGGCTGCGCGTGTTAACGCAGTCACTGTGGTGATGGGTATGAACGAGCGCTCCCGGCGCCACGGCGGCTCGCTCTACAACTCTCTAGTCACTATTGGCCCGGAGGGGACCATTTTGAATGTGCACCGCAAACTGACGCCGACCCACACCGAACGCACGGTATGGGCCAACGGAGATGCCGCAGGTCTACGGGTGGTCGATACCGCGGTTGGTCGCGTGGGAGGGCTGGTGTGCTGGGAGCACTGGCACCCGCTGGCGCGCCAGGCCCTGCATGCACAAGACGAACAGATTCATGTGGCGGCATGGCCGGACATGACGGAAATGCACCATGTTGCTGCCCGTTCCTATGCCTTCGAAGGGCGCTGTTTTGTGCTTTGCGCTGGCCAGTACCTGAACGTTGCTGATGTGCCAGCCGAGTTACTGACGGCTTACCGCCTTGGGGTTGGCGGCAACGGACTGGAGGAGCGTTTACTGTTCAATGGTGGATCTGGTGTGGTCGCTCCAGATGGTTCCTGGGTGACGGCACCGCTCTTTGGGGAACCTGGAATTGTCCTGGCAACCATCGACCTTGCGCAGATCGATGCCCAGCACCATGACCTCGATGTGGCAGGTCATTACTTGCGCCCGGATGTCTTCGAGCTCTCGATTGATCGACGCGTACGTACCGGTTTAACGCTGCGCGACGACTGAATATCTCCTCAACCCTATATTCCGGGTGGCCGTGCATAGGCCGGCCCGGAATCATCAAGGCTAACTCATGGTTCATGTACTTTTGGCTACAGCGCTCTTATCCATCATGTTGGGTGCGCTCTCCGGCTTTGCCGTTCTGGCTTCCGTCGACTACCCAGCCAAGCTCCGTGCCCTAGGTGTGGTCAACCCGATGCGCGTGCGGCAGGCGCATCTGGACTGGATCATCATGGGGACGGTGATGGCGGTCACCGCGCTTGCCAATCCTCAGCTTCCCGACTGGGTCGTTGCGTTGGTGATGTTTGGTGGCGTGGTCAATCCGCTGACGTTTGTGCCCATGGCGTTCTCCACTACGGTGGAGACCACCAAGGCATTTCAATGGGTGTCTTTTGTGTCGTTTGTTTCGTTGAGTGTGGGACTGATCGCCGCGGCGGCTTATTTTATCTTTGGTTGAGTCATCAACACCGATAGCCGGCTAGACCTGTTCTACCGCCTCCTGCATTTGACCAAATCAGCGGGCCGCTCAAGCACGAAAAGCGCGGCACTCTCCTTTGGGGAATCCTCGCGCTTGATGGTCGAACACTAAGCAAAGGGCGCACTTACAGGTGGAAATCCCCCGCAGCCTCCGGCTGGTAAAGCACTTTCCTGATTTCAATCCGGCGGGTGCGATCAGAGATTCGCCAGTCGATGGTGTCCCCCTCCTGATAGCCAAGGATGGCGGCGCCTATATCGGAATACACCGAATGCTTCCCTGCGGTGCTGTCCGCGTCTTCAGGGTAGACCAAGGCCACTTCGATCTCTTCGTCGTCCAGTTGCAGCAAGGCCCTGGAGTTCATCGTGATGACGTTGCGCGCCACCTGCTGGGGCTTGACGACAATGGCTCGCTCAAGCTCATGTTCGAGTTCAACAATCGTCGGGCCTTGCTCGAACACGATCAGGCTCTCGAGCCTGGCCTTGTCGATTTCAGTGATATAGATCTCAGTGGAGTCGACAACGGTACCTTTGCGCAAGAACTGGAGATAGCGCTCGGCCGTCATGGAAAATGATTTCAATGTCGGCGTTTCGCTTTCAAGCACAAAGCCGCTGCGCTGAAAGGCTTTCAGCGAGCGCGTGTTGTCCGGGTGGATCTTGGCGATGAGTTTCTCGGCCCGCATGTCGAGAAAGGCCAGTTTCATGCCTTCGCGGATGGTGCGGGCGCCCAGGTTCCGGCCCCATTTGTCGCTGTCTCCGATGACCAGGACTATCTCGCAATTGGCGCCGGTCTTGACCAGACGGACAAAGCCCACCGGGGCGTCATGCCGGTCATAGGCCATGAAGAACCGGCCGTCCCGGTTGAATAGATGGGTCAGGATCGGCAATTGAGTCCGATCGATGACTTGTTCGATGGAGCGGGAGACGTGACGCGAATCGCTCAGAAAGCAGGTAACGCGCTCATCCTCCAACCAATCCATCAATGTCAGCGCGTGCGCCCGAGTAATTTCAGGGCACAGTGTAATGAAAGGCTTGTTCATCTTGACCACACTTATCTGTAAAGAATGGAAGCCTTTCATGGCTATGGTCATGACGGTTCTTCGGCAACCGCGCATTTTAAGATATACCGCGAGGAATGGCGAACATCCCGGCGTGTTCGAGGAAACCATCGTTTTGCCCCAGGATCCGGTCCAGAGGTTCGCCGCAGGCTGCTCCATCAAATGTATGTGGATGTCCGGGCATGACCGGGCGTAACAGTTTCAGTGCTTTGGATCATGTGGCCGAACTCGCTTTTGGGGCGGTTTCGAGAGTTTCGGCCCGCCAAGGCCCGTCTGGCGGCGTTTCAGCGCAGTGAACCTAAAGATGCCCGGCCGGGCCAATCTATTCGTGAAACGTTTATTTTCCGTTGGCTGCAATAAAATCTTGAAAGCTTTTGATAAAGGCTTTTCTTGTGCCAGGTAGTATTTTTTTTAGAGCCAGAAAATAAAGATAGATAGGCGTCGCGTCCCCAGTGCCTTCCTCTATCCAGCACTCTTCTGTTGCAAAGCAAAAAAGTACACAGCGTATGAGGTTCGCAAAGTCTTCATCTGATTTACGGTGCTGTTGCTCTACCGTCCAGAGTTCTAGCGCAAGCCTTTTCCGGAGATCCCCATCGCTTTCTATAGGTTCTCGCTGGATGCTTTTTTCGATATATGGAATCAGCACTTTCAACTTAGGGGTGGAAACGCTAGCAAGTACACCGCCGTCGATCAGACTGAGCAAATAGCGTGCGTACTGACGTGTTATTTTACCGAAAGGCACGTTTGCTTCAAGTAACGCCTGTTCAAGGTAATCGAACTCTTGAACCTCCAGGCTATCAATCATCATACAGCTCCATCTTTTACTCTTATCCTGCAGCAGCAATCGGCCGAAAGCGGTCAGTGCAGATTCAGGTAGGGGTTCGAGTTCCTATTCTCCCTACCCTGGTTGCATTTGGCGAGCTGGTTGTTGGGGGGGGGGCGAGGCCCTGGGCTGGTAAGCTGATAGCTAAGAACAACTACTCATCACAGAGGGCAATGACCCGCAGATGGCCGCCCCTGCGCATCGTGCAGCTCGTGCGCCGTCGATGTTGGTTAGAATGGCGTGTTGAAGTCTACTGCTCGCAAGGAAACCCAATGAGCACTGAAAAGCCAGAGCCTTTGCTCATCCTTCAAAGGTTTCTAGATAATGTTTATGTGAAGGCTTCGAAAAGCCAGAATGTTTTACTCAAAAGAAACCATGGCCACTACACATACGCGAATGGAATACTCTTCGTCTACGTGACGATCTTCCCTAAAGAGGTTGAGCTTGTTTTTGAAAGCAAGCAGGTAGGTAACGGGGTTTTTAGTATTGTTTTGGATATGTGCATGTCCAGTGGAGAAGTACTGGCTGGCAACCTGCTGTCTCTGAATGGGAGATGCGAGGAGATCAGCACGGCATTAGCCTCGCAAGAAGACTGGGTGTTGGCCCTGTTGTTAAAGTGCTTGGGCAACTGAGTCTTTTTCCAGAGCGTGGACACCGCAGGCGTTCCGGTTTGCCGGTTCGCGTGCGCCGAGTTTATGCAGTGACCGCTTCTGGCTGTGGATTCAACCGGTCGATGCAACAGATTGGCTAAATCGTTCGGCGGGTGCTTCGTAGTCTAGTGTTTTCCGAGGGCGGCTATTTAGCTGCCTTGCAACTTCATTGAGCGTGGCTCGCGTGCGAGGGCGGCGACTCGGTCTTTGCCCCGGCGATTTACTGGTTTTAAGCCAGCAAGGGCGGGTCTTTACCCGCCCCAGTGGTTTAGTTACGCACGAACGCCAGTAGATCAGCGTTAATCGTATCGGCGTTAGTTGTCGGCATTCCGTGGGGGAAGCCGGGGTAGATTTTCAGGGTGCTGTTTTGCAGAAGTCTGGCGGACAGAACTCCGGCATTTTCATAGGGCACGATCTGGTCATCGTCCCCGTGCATCACCAGTACGGGGATCTTTATGCTCTTCAAATCCTCGGTGAAGTCGGTCTGAGAAAACGCCACGATCCCGTCATAGTGTGCCTTTGCATAGGCGGCAGCTACTCGGCGCCCGCCATGCAGGGCGAAGTCCGTGACGGTAGTACCCTGGCGCGCGAGGCCTATTTCGTTGAGTTTGCGCGTGACATCCGCACCGTCGCCAGGATGCCGGTCATGGTCAACGGGGGAGTGCGCCGACGGCCGATCGCTGAAATGGCCGCCCAAAGTGGCATGGATATGGTGGGGATCGGCGCGGCGTTGACCTCCGATCCGAGCGTGTCGCCGTTGCGTGCGCTGGTGCTGCAACAACTCGCCATGGCCTTTCGCCCCCGCCAATATCGACGTTGGGTAGAGAAGCGTTCGATGTGAGTCGATACCTGGCAAAC
>Ga0105243_10002304_pt1 | contig 16003 bp, 16 predicted proteins | sample KBSM34metaG_FD_81525 | JGI IMG/M metagenome (GOLD analysis project Ga0105243, IMG submission 81525) | Miscanthus rhizosphere microbial communities from Kellogg Biological Station, Michigan, USA - KBS M3-4 metaG | ecosystem: Host-associated > Plants > Roots > Rhizosphere > Soil | place... | reverse complement strand
CAGCTCGCACTCGTCTAGTTTAAAGAACATCAAAGAGTTGCACTTCAACGTGCTCGTCCAGAATATCGATTTGGGTCAGGAGCAGGATCTGACGGCACTCAAGCGCTTTGGCAAAGTAACCTGTACAACTGCTCACGAGGCTTACAGCAACGCGGCAACGCGCGAGGCGCTTGGCGTGGCGCTACATAGACTGTCATGTTGTAATGGACCGGAACTCTATAGTCCCTTGCGTTATGAGGATAAGCAGCCTCTTCTGATGGTGTCCCATGACCCGCATCCGCTGAAGGAAAGAGTGCTTCGTGAGATCAAACAAGCGCTGCCGGAGCTCAGCATCCAGGTTATTCAGAACCTTAAGTACGATGATTATTGCGAGGTGGCGCGCCGCGCGAAGTGGTCGTTGACGTTTGGGGAGGGTTTGGATGGGTATTTTGCTGACCCGGTTTTTAACGGAGGAGTAGCGTTCGCGGTATTCAACGCGCGGTACTTCACGCCATTGTTTGCAAAACTCGAGACGGTTTATCCATCGTGGGATGTTTTAATCGAAAAGATTACTAATGATCTGCGCCGGCTCGACGAGCCAGTCGCCTACAGGCGCTGCTCGGCTCAAGCGTGGGAGTTGCTGAACGAGCTTTATAGCACCGAACGCTTTCGTGAAAATCTCCGCGCGTTCTATCGCGGCGAGTATACATTTCCGTGAGGATGTAAATGCTTTGTCTCAAAAGTCTGATCCTGACTTGGATACAGTCAGAACCACCTCGCGGTAGCGGGTGGGTACGAAGTCGGCTTTAGTACAAACCGAACGCGTCTACGACGTACCCACCCGCTACCGCGAGGTGGTTCTGACTGTATCCAAGAAGGAGATCCTGGTGGGTTTGTTGGTTAACATTTGGCGGTCGATACCGGAGGGGATTCGCTTCCCGCTCTTGCGGTTGGTGCAACGGAATAAACCCGTCAACCGGTGGCTGATGTTCCGGCACGCCGAAATGAAAGATCGTGCGAATGGAAAATGGGATCATTTGCCGCCGACTGAAATGCGTTACCGCGTAGGCGGCTCGCCGGACGCTGAAGAATTCGTCAAGATCGGAAAGACTTGCGCGAACGACATTCAGGCCGCGCTACAGCAAGTGGGACGTGACCTCAGTTCGTTTGATCGAATTCTCGATTTCGGGTGCGGGTGTGGTCGCACACTCATGCACATGAAAGAGCTCGCCCCGAACTCACAGTTTGACGGCATCGATATCGACGCTAAAGCGATCGCGTGGTGCGAGCGCAATCTGAACTTCGCGAATTTCAGTCTGAGTAAAGAAACGCCACCAATCGATTACCCGCCAAACACGTTCGACTGCATTTATGTCATCTCGGTGTTTACCCATCTCGACGAAGACTACCAATTTCGCTGGCTCGAAGAGTTGCAGCGCATTGCGAAACCCGGCGCCCTCGTGGTTTTGACTGTGAACGCCGCGAAGAATGGTCAGGGATTCTTTTTTGAGCGCTCGTATGAGGAAGGACTCTTCCCCGTCTGGTATCAGAACACGTACCACTCAAGCGACTACGTCTTCGAAAACTTCGGCAAGTATTTCGAGGTCCTGAAACACCTGCCCCGCAGCATGAATGCCCATCAGGACGTAGTGGTCCTGCGAAAGCGGTGACAGGATTTCCAAGATTTTCATGATTTACATATACTGTCGCCGCAAAACTGTATCTTGATAATCTTGCGAATCCTGTAAATCCTGTTATGCAAAGCGTTCGCCTGCCGGCCGAGCCTCTTGTCGTCATTCAACCGACTAAGCGATGGTCCCTGCTAAGCTTCAAAGACATCTGGGCCTATCGTGAGTTGCTCTTCTTTCTCACCTGGCGCGATGTCAAAGTTCGCTACAAGCAAACAGCACTGGGCGCGGCCTGGGCCATACTGCAGCCGCTGTTCATGATGATCATCTTTACGATCTTCTTCGGCAGACTCGCCGCAGTCGACTCGGCGGGAATCCCGTATCCGGCCTTCGCACTCGCCGGTCTTGTTCCCTGGACGTTCTTTTCCAACGCCATCACCGCAAGCGGTAACAGTCTCGTCGGCAGCGCGAATCTGATCACGAAAGTTTACTTTCCACGATTGATCGTCCCTGCAGCCGCGATGCTGGCCGGGCTCGTCGATTTCGTGCTCGCGTTCGCATTGCTGGTCTTGCTGATGTTCTACTACCAGATCGTTCCCACGATCCAACTTCTATTTCTTCCGGTGCTCGTTTTGTTGACGGCACTGTTTAGTCTCGGCGTGGGAACGTGGTTCTCAGCTCTGAACGTCAAGTATCGCGACGTGCGCTTTGCCCTCCCGTTTCTGATTCAGTTGTGGCTGTTCGTTTCGTCAGTCATTCTTCCCTCGAGTGCGATTCCGCCAAAATGGCGTTGGTTACTACGATTGAATCCCATGTCGGGAATCATCGAAGGCTATCGTTCCGCACTGTTCGGGCTTCCGTTTGATTGGCCCGCCCTTGGCATTGCTTCAGGCTTGACCATCTTGACACTGCTCTACGCGATTTATGCTTTTGGACGCGTGGAACGCAGCTTTGCAGACATCATTTAGTAATTACTGATGCAGCCGATCATCAGAGTGCAGGGGCTTGGAAAGCAGTACCACCTTGGTGGTCCCGCCGCGGTTTACTCGACACTGCGTGAGACGCTCATGGATCTCGCACGCAAACCCCTGCGGTCACTCCGGAACAACGGCAACGGGTCGAGGATTTGGGCGCTCCAGGATATCGACTTTGAAGTCATGCCCGGTGAGATTGTCGGGATCATTGGCCGCAACGGCGCCGGCAAGTCAACCTTGTTGAAGATTCTTTCGCGAATTACCGAACCGACTGTTGGACGGGTTGAGTTGTTTGGGCGAGTAGCCAGTCTGCTCGAAGTCGGCACGGGCTTTCATCCTGAACTCACCGGTCGTGAGAACATTTTTCTCAACGGATCGATTCTCGGAATGGCGCGAAAAGAGATCGAGAGCAAGTTTGACGAGATCGTTGAGTTTTCTGAAGTTGAAAGATTCCTCGACACGCCGGTCAAAAGATACAGCAGCGGCATGTACGTGCGTCTCGCGTTTGCCGTCGCCGCACACTTGCAACCGGAGATACTGATCGTCGATGAAGTGTTGGCGGTCGGCGATTACGCGTTTCAACAGAAATGTCTAAACAAGATGCAGGACGTGTCGACTGGCGGCCGTACCGTACTGTTCGTCAGCCATAACATGGGGGCGATAAGTCGACTTACGCAGCGCTGCATCGTGCTCGAGCAGGGCCACATCGTAGCGTCAGGCCCAACCACTTCCGCAATTCAACTTTACATGACGAGCGGGTTGCTGCAACGGGCTGAGTTCACGCAAAACAGTTCTGCCGGCAAAGCGATGAATCTGCTGCGAATCGCCCTCGTTGATGAACGCGGTGAGGTACGCAGTGAAGTCCCATATCATGATCGACTGCGCTTCATTCTTGATTACGAGGTGAACAAAACCGTTAACGGAAGCAGCGTCGGAATAGTTTTGTATACCGTCGATGGGACGTGCGCGATGGTTTCAGGAGATTTTGATTCGCATCCTGAGCTACTCGGAACTCGCGAGCCTGGGCGATACCAGGCCATGGTCGAGATCCCTCCGTGCTGGTTAAATACTGGTCGCTATACCGTTACGGTTTCCCTTGCTAACGCAACAACTGGGGAGGTTTACGATCACGTTGAGGCGCTGGTTTTGAAAGTTCTCGATACAGGGACTCCTGGTTCGCTTCATGGTGTGGGCCGCAAAGGTGTGCTGCAACCGATTCTCGACTGGACTACCACGCAAGTAAGTAGATGAAAATCGTAGTTATGGCTGACTCCCTCGCGATGGCGCGTGAGGGCGAGACTAACGTTCCGTACGAGGCGACATACCCGTATCTCCTTGATCAGTGGCTGCGACGCCGGCTTCAGTCCGAGGCGCCGCTGATTATCGAACGCGGAATGCGGCGTCGCACCATCGAGTACGTCCTGGATGAATGGTATGAGTTGGTCGACCTGAGAAAAGCGGACGTTGTTGTGGTTCACGTTGGGATTGTCGATTGTGCCCCGAGGGTTTTTCTGAGACGCGAGCGCCAGTTTGTCGAGAATCTGCGACCCGCCTTCCTGCGCGAATCTATCCTCCGCAACGTTCATCGACACCGACGAACAATCGTCAAGAGGCGAAAGAAGGTGTACGTTCCGGCAGAGCGTTTCAACGCTCTCGTGGCCCAGGTAATCGAAAGGGCGAAACAAAGCAAACTGCGATCGCTCGTGATCGTGAATATCATTACTCCTCCAGTTGAGATGGATGAACGGTCGCCCGGCTTTATCAGCAACGTTGCCATCTATAACGGGATTTTGAAATCACATGCAAAAGGTACTGGAGTTCATCTGATTGATCTGGACCAAATGATAAAAGAAGCGGGTGGAGTAGAGCAGCTCACTATGGATGGTATTCACATCAACGAGGCTGGCCATGCAATGCTGGCCAGAGAAATTGAGAATCATGTTTTGAGTCTGGCTGATGAGCCCGGAAGATTGGAGACTGAACGAGTGGAGGGATTTGCTTGAGGGTTGCAGTAATAGGCGCAGGCAATATTGCCGAAAAACATCTGGAGGTGCTGCAAACTTTTTCAGACGTCGAACTGGCAGCGATTTGCAGTCGTGGGCATCCGCGCATTGACACTCTCGCGGATAGATTCAGCATTCAACAAAAGTTCACCGACTATCGAACGATGCTCGACACGATTAGGGCCGACGCCGTGTTTGTGCTTGTCAGTGCGATGCAGATCGTGCCGGTTGCCGCTGAGTGCCTGAAGCGTGGAATCCCTACCTTGATCGAGAAGCCACCCGGCCTGTCAGCAAAAGAAACAGAGAGTCTTGCGCACCTGGCGAACGAGACAAATTGCCTCAATATGGTCGCTTTGAATCGTCGTTTCTACAGTGTCATGCAACGAGCACGCGAGGAGATACTAAGTGTTGGCCCACTCGTTTCAGTTCTCGTGGAAGGGCCGGAGAGACTGGGCGAAGTGAAAGCTGTTGGAATACACCCGCCGGAGATAATAGAGGGCTTACTCTTCGCAAACAGCATTCATTGTATTGACTTATTGCGCTATTTCGGCGGCGACGTCGAACACATCTCGGCGGCGTCGAGCCAATGGGACGAGGAGCAGAAGAATTCGTTTGGCGCTCTCATCAGATTTCAGAATGGCGCAACCGGCCATTACGTTGCACATTGGATGTCGCCGGCGAGTTGGGCCGTTACTCTTTATGGAATGGGTCGCCGGATCTCTCTCAATCCGCTCGAGAAGGCGACACTGATCGATTCGGATCGGTCTGAGAAGATCTTGCCGGTCGCTGAAGTTGATATGAAATTCAAGCCTGGGCTTTACGGACAGAACCGGTTCTTTTTGGATGCCGTCGAGAACCGCCGCCCGATTACTTATCCTGCTTCGGATCTCGCTGACGCTGTTAAGACTATGCGCTTGATTGAGGCAATTTCGGGAGGCGAGGCTTGGTAGCCAAAGGACTGATGCGAGCGGCCGTGATTGGTTTGGGCCGTCACGGAATGCGCCACCTGCAGGCGTATCAACGCCTCGACAACCTTGAGATCGTTGCCGTTTGCGATCTACGGGCTGAAAACGTTAGGGAGGCAGTTGCAGAGTTCCAAACAGCACGTGGATATGATGACTGGCAACAGTTGCTCAGTAACGAGCGATTGGACGTGATCAGCGTGGTGACGAACGGTCCAACTCACGCGCCTATAACGATCGCGGCCGCGCAGGCAGGGGTGGGCCACATCTTATGCGAAAAGCCATTTTCGACTTCTATCGCTGATGGTTTGCGCATGATCGACGAATGCAACACCGGGGGCTCTCGCCTCGCAGTTTGTCACGGACGGCGCTGGGTAAGCAGCTACCAACAACTGCGTGATTTGATTGCAGGTGGTTTGATCGGGAAGATTTGTCACTTCTGGTTCAGCTGTGGTGGTGGATTGTTTGCCGGCAATGGAACTCACTTCATGGATCTGGCTCGTATGTTGAGTGGTAGTAATCCAGTTTCCGTTGCAGCGACGACCGATACCACCGGCTCACCAAATCCAAGGGGTGCTGAGTTTCAGGATCCTGGCGCCGTCGCAATTTACCATTTCGACAATGGTATGCGTCTGGTCGTCGACATGTTTGAAGATCTAGGCATACCGCCACGCATTGAGATCGCTGGCAGTATCGGCAGAATCCTGATCGACGAAGTTGAAGGCCGTTGGGAGATTCTCGCCCGAGCCGGCGACGATCGGGAAAAACCGGTGGGCCAATACTGGCTACCGCTCGTTCCCACTCCCTTTGAACCCGTGGCGCTCGACATGGTCCAGATCCTGGTTGATGGACTGAAAGAGTTACTGTCTGGAGGGCCGATTACCTGCTCCGGCGCTGATGGTCTGAAAACGCTCGAGATGGTGATCGGAGCGCATGTATCCAGTCGCAAAGGCGGCGTTCCGATTCCACTGCCATTGAGTGAGGAGTATCAACAGATCGATATTCCGCTAACCTGATGAATATCCTCTTCTTAATCACTGCCCGCGGCGGATCGAAAAGCGTACCGCGAAAGAACCTCAGCGAGATAGGCGGTATCTCGTTGATTGGCTTCAAAGCCACCGCGGCCCTGCGGTCGAAGTATTGCTCCAGGCTCATAATCTCCAGCGACGACAACGAACTTCAACAGAATGCGCTAAGTTATGGCGCTGAAGTCCCATTCACTCGACCCGCAGAACTCGCGACAGATACGGCTTCAAGTTTTGACGTGATTCGTCACGCAATGGATTGGATCGAAGAAAACACAAAGGAACGTTACGAAGCGATAATGCTCCTGGAACCGTCCGCTCCTTTCGCGACGTGGGTGGATTTCGACAACGCCGTCGAGATGATGATGGATAGAAATGCAAGCGCCGTGATCGGGATGCGTGAAATGGAAATCAACTCTGTGTTTGTCGGCGAGCTGGACGAAGCAGGTCGCATGACGCAAGTGATCGATCAAATGAAACAGCGATACTTGCGGCGACAAGACACGAAATCTGAATATACGATGAACGGCGCCCTCTACCTGTTCAAGTGGGATCTATTCAAAGAGCATCATACGATGTACGTCGATCGTGAAAATACCTACGGTTACGTGATGGATCGCTACCACTCCGTTGAAATTGACGAGCCCGTTGATTTGCAGTGGGCACGGTTCCTGGTGGATAACGGTTATATCGATCTCTCGTACTGGAAATAAGCCGAGATGCGGACATTAAGGCAATTGATGGATCTGCGGGACCGGGTGGCGCTGATAACCGGTGGCGCCGGACATATCGGGCATGTGATTGGTGAGGGTTTGGCCGAATTGGGCGCTTCCGTTGCGGTGCTCGACATCGATCAAACAGCCGCCGGCGCCAGCGCTTCTGAGATCGCTCACAGCTACAAGGTTAAAACGCTGGCAATGGCAGTTGATCTCACTGATATCACCGCCGTTCAGTCAGCGCCAAAAAGAGTAGTAGAAGAGTTTGGCCGGCTTGACATCGTCATTCACAGCGCCGCTTATGGTGGCGATACAAGGTTCCCGGGTTGGGCTGTGCCGTTCGATGAGCAAACCACTGAAGCGTGGGACCGCGCGTTACGAGTTAACTTAACCTCTGCATTCGCATTGGCTCAAGCGGCGCGACAGCCCTTAATTGATTCCGGACATGGCTCGATCATTTTGATTTCGTCTATCTACGGTCTCGTCGGGCCAGACATGAGTCTCTATGAAGGGACTACAATGAACAACCCCGCCGGTTATGGCGCTTCAAAGGGTGGCCTTTTGCAACTCACGCGCTACCTTGCTACTGTGCTCGCGCCCCAAATTCGAGTCAACGCGATCTCGCCGGGCGGTGTTTGGCGACAACAAGCCGAACAGTTTCAGGCCCGTTATCAGGCACGCACTCCGCTCGGACGCATGGCAACGGAAGAGGATCTGAAAGGTGCTGCTGCTTATCTTTCGAGCGACCTCTCGAGTTACGTTACTGGTCATAATCTGGTAGTAGACGGAGGTTGGACCGTTTGGTAATGAAGTCGATTCACAGGATTGATCGGGACTAACCAGATCTTTTCTAGTCCAGCCTTGCAAGAACATCATGGAAACCAAGCTAGAGGAAGAAAAACAAACTGGTCAGCAACTGTATCGCCGCGCGCGTCAACGTATTCCCGGCGGCACGCAACTACTTTCCAAGCGCCCCGAATTGTTCCTCCCGGAACAATGGCCCAGCTACTACTCCCACGCCAAGGGCGCCGACGTTTGGGATCTCGATGGCCGCAAGTTTACCGATATGAGCTACATGGGCATCGGGGCCTGTGTAATCGGTTACGCCGACGACGATGTTGACGCTGCCGTGAAAGAAGCAATCGGTACCGGCACGATGACGACCCTCAATTGTCCGGAGGAAGTTGAGCTTGCTGATCTCCTCTGCGAGTTGCATCCCTGGGCCGACATGGTTCGCTATACACGCGCCGGCGGCGAAGCACTTTCCGTGGCTGTCAGAATTGCGCGCGCCAGGACTGGACGTGATCGCGTGGCATTCTGCGGTTATCACGGCTGGCACGATTGGTATCTCGCCGCCAACCTTTTTGAAAAGGATGCACTCGGCGGACATCTGCTCACCGGCCTGGACCCGAGCGGCGTCCCAACTCAGCTCAGCGGTACTGCACTTCCATTTCACTTCAATCAAATCGAGGAACTCGAGCACCTGCTCGGCGATCATAGAGAAGAGTTCGCAGCCATCGTCGTAGAGCCGGTCAGAAACTACGATCCCGAGACCGGCTTTCTCGAACGGATCAAGGAGATTGCTGAGGAGATCGGAGCCGTGCTCATCTTTGACGAAGTCACTTCAGGCTTTCGTTTGAACACGGGCGGCGTCCACATGGTCTATGGCATGTCGCCTCACATCGCTGTTTATGCAAAAGCGATGGCAAACGGTTATCCGATGGCTGCGATTATCGGCACCGGAGACGTCATGCAAGCGGCACAGGGCAGTTTTATCAGCAGCACGTTCTGGACAGAACGTATTGGACCAGTGGCGGCCATGGCTACGATTCGGAAACATCGCGATCTCAATGTCTCGTCGCATTTGATCGAGATCGGGAAACTGGTGCAACAATCATGGCGCGATGCCGCCTTGAAATCGGGCTTGTCTGTTTCAGTTACGGGCATTCCACCGCTTGGACACTTTTCATTTGAATACCCGAACGGTTTGGCCATGCGAACACTCTTCACGCAAATCATGCTGGAGAGCGGGTTCCTGGCGACCGGGGCATTCTATGCCGCTTACGCTCACCAGAAATCGGACGTCGCACGTTATGCAGCCGCAGTTGATGAGGCTTTTGCCGTGATTGCAAAGGCACACGAAAACAATGAGGTGGAGAAGTTGCTGAAAGGACCGGTGGCCCACGCCGGCTTCTACCGGCTTTCGTAATGCAAGAGGTTCAAATCGCGAACAAGTTGGTTGGTCCGCAACAGCTGGTCTTTGTGATTGCGGAGGCAGGGGTAAATCACAACGGCGATCTGAAGGCGGCTCGCGATCTGATCGATGTGGCCGTCAGCGCCGGCGCTGATGCCGTCAAGTTTCAAACCTTTCGCGCGGAACTACTCGCCACGCCGGATGCGCCAAAGGCTGAGTACCAACTACAAACCACTGGTACTGCTGAATCACAACTGGAGATGTTGCGAGGGCTTGAGCTTTCCACCGACGCGCATCGTGAGCTCCAGGCGTATTGCCGTGAGCGCAGCATAATTTTTCTTTCGACGCCGTTCGACGAAGAGGCCGTGGATCTTCTGGACGAACTCGGCGTGCCTGCTTTCAAGATCAGTTCCGGAGATCTTACCAACTCGCCCCTGCTCGAATACGTCGCCGGCAAAGGCAAACCAGTGATTCTTTCCACCGGCATGGCAGAGATTTCCGAGTTGATCGAGGCAGTTAGCGTGTTGAATTCGGCTGGTTGTGAAAATCCTATCCTGCTCCATTGCGTCTCGAACTACCCGGCAGAGCCTGCTGAAGCAAACTTGCGCGTAATGCAAACGATGCGCGCTGCGTTTAATTTGCCGGTCGGTTTTTCCGATCATACCGAGGGGATCGACGTGTCCCTGGCAGCGGTCGCTTTGGGAGCTTGCGTGATCGAAAAACATTTCACGCTGGATCGCACGCTGCCTGGGCCCGACCATCGTGCTTCACTCGAACCTGCGGAGTTGCACCAGTTAGTCCAGTCGATTCGCCGGATCGAAAGCGCGCTCGGCACGGGACGAAAAGCGCCTGCGGCAAGCGAAGTTGAAATAGCAAAAGTGGCGCGGAGAAGTTTATTTGCAGGAACCGATATAGCAGCTGGTGCGACTTTGAAACGCGAGATGGTGATTGTGAGACGGCCCGGTACCGGCATATCTCCCTCCCAGCTCAACACCTTGCTCGGCCGTCGCACCGTGCACAAAATCGCCTCCGGCACACTTCTCACTCCCGAGATGTTTGACTGACGAGAATAGGATCATCGGCGCTTGAACTTTTGGATCACTGGCTGCAGCGGGTTTCTAGGTACAAGGTTGGCCAGGCATCTGGTCGCGAAACAGGATCATGTCACCGGTCTCTCGAGAAGAAACAGCCCCGCGGCAAGCCGCGCAGTCGTAGTTGACCTCGCCACCGTGGAATCACCAAAAGTCATTGCCAGGCTGGTCGACGACGAAGGTACTCCCGACGTCGTCATTCACGCGGCGTCGAAACAACCGGGGCCGGGAGACCTTGCGGCTTTTGTCAATGCGAACGTCCACGCTACTTCAAACCTGATCGAAGGCCTAACGCTGCAACCGCCGCGGTTGATCATCTACACCTCGACGCTCAGTGTTTACGGCAAGCCGGCCCTGCTTCCGGTCGACGAAGCAAGTCCGGCCGGTGGAAACCTACCTTATGGCGCCACCAAGCGTTGGGCCGAACAACTGCTGGAGACGTTCCAACGCTACTCACGGATTATCGTGCTGCGTCTGCCAAGTCTTTACGGTGCGGGCCAGGCGGACAGTTTTATCGACGGCCTTGCGCGTACTGCTCAGCGCGGCGACCCGATCGACTTATTTTCTCGGGGCGAATTGATCCGCGACGCGCTTCATGTCAGCGACGTCATCAAAGCGATAGACAACTGTGTCGTTCATCCCCCGGCGAGTACTTTCACCATCATGAACCTCGGTTGTGGGCAATCGCTCAAAACTGTGGAGTGGGCACGTGCTATCGTTGACGCACTCGACAGCAAAAGCGATATCATTCCCGTCGATCGAGAGACTTCTCATTTCAGTCTTTATGCTGACATTGCCAGCGCCCAGCAACAGATCGCTTTCGCGCCGATGTCGTTGGCCGAATCGATGAAGACATATGCAAACGAACTACGAACATGACCCAGCCCATCCACTGACGACGGCCTTTCCTTACTTTCCGCCCGAGGAACAGCGGTGGTTAAGCGGTGAGCTGAGTCACATACTAAATGGCATACTCGCCATGGGACCGCGTGTAGCGCAGTTTGAAAAGGAGTTCGCGGCCTACTGCGGTCAGCGGTACGGCATCGCGTTTCCGAGTTGCACTTCGTCCATGGAAGCAGCGTTGCTCTCGTTTGGAGTCGGACCAGGCGACGAAGTGCTGGTGCCGGTTGAAACTTTCATTGCCACGGGCATGGTCGTTTCGCTAGTCGGGGCTCGTCCTGTTTTCACTGAAATTTCCGCCGGCAATTTCTCGATGGATTTTGACGACGCGTGGTCTCGTGTCACTGAAAGAACACGCGGCGCGATCGTGGTCCATTTTGGCGGTTTCATCTCGCCCCAGTTGCCGGCGTTTGTTCAGAAAATGCGCGACTCAGGTCGCTTCGTCATCGAAGATGCTGCTCATGCTCCAGGCGCGGAACTGAACGGGCAGAAGGCCGGCAGTCTGGCTGATGCAGGTTGTTTCTCTTTTTATCCCACAAAGGTCATGACGACTGGCGAAGGTGGAATGCTTGTGACTGATCGCGAAGACATTGCCGCGACTGTGCGCAGTCTTCAGTTGCGTGGTCGTGACCTTGACAGCAGGGAAGAACGTTACGTCTTGCCTGGACGGAACAATCGTTTTACCGAGATCGCCGCGGCGATGGGTTTGAGTCAACTGCGTTCACTGCCCGAGTTTCTTTCAACGCGGAGACGGGTTGCGTCAATTTACGACGAGATGCTGCTCAGTAGTGAGCTCTTCGTGCCATTGCTTGCCGAAGATGGCAGCGTGCCGAGCTACTGGCGTTACGTCGCTATGCCGACCGTCTCAATCGATCGCGTTGCACTTCGAGATTGCCTCGCTGCCGATCAGATTACGATCGACTGGGCTTACGATCCACCGCTACATTTGCAACCCGTCTTTCAAAAAACGATGGATACCCGGCCTGGCATGCTACCTCGTTCTGAAAGCCTTTTGGCGCGACATATTTGCCTGCCCGTCCATGCACGCATGCGCGATCAGGACGCCGAATTTGTGGCACAACGATTACTCACTCACGTCAGCGCGCTGACCCAAACCGCGCCGTAAACCTTCGTGAAGATCGCCATTCACCAACCGCAGTATTTTCCCTGGCCGCCTTATGTGCACAAAGTAATGTCTGCTGATATATTCGTGTATCTTGATACGGTTCAGTTCAGCAAAAACGGGGTTCAGAATCGTAATCAAATCAAGACCGCCCAGGGAGCACAGTGGCTTACAATTGCAGTGCGGCACGAACTCGGGCAGAGCATTCGCGACACGCAACTCGTCGATGCGAACGCCACTGTTAAGCACTGGAAGACACTGCAGGCTAACTACGCGCGAACGCCGGGCTTTCAACGCTGGAAAGAAGAGTTACACCTCCTTTTGCATCAGAAATATCTGACACTGGATGAAGTCGCAATCGCGTCAACTGAATGGATGATCGAAAAACTGGGATTCACTAACAGGCGCGTTAAAGCTTCCGAGATTCCGGAGACACACGGACGCGCTTCAGAACTCGTCGCTTCAATCTGTAAAGCACTCGAAGGTGATTCTTACCTGACGGGTACTGGCGCGCTCGCTTACCTGCAATTAGACGACTTCGAGCGCATCGATTGTGAAGTTCAAGTGCAGCGCTGGCGATCATTCTCTTACGACCAGACCCGCTCTAAAACCGGCTTTGTGCCGGATCTGTCCACGCTCGATCTCCTGCTAAACCATCCTGACAAGGCTGCGGAAATGATTGCAGCCGCCGGCAGTTGGGAGGTCCTCGAAGACAAATGAGCAAACGACGTGTGCTCGGCATCACAGCGATTCGCTCCGAGTACTTCCTCCAGCGGTCTATCCTGCAAGCGATCGTCGACCATCCTGAGCTTGAGCTGGGCCTGGTGGTGACCGGAGCTCATTTGTCACCATTGCACAATTACACGGTGAAAGAGATCGAAGCGGATGGTTTTCCCATCGTCGCGCGAATTGAAAATTTGATCTATTCAGATCGAGACGCTGCCCGGCTCAAGGGAGCTGCGTCGCAATTGCAAATTTTAACTCACCTCGTGGACGAGCTCAGACCCGATTGGCTGTTTGTTCCTGCGGATCGCGAAGAGTCGATGACCCTGGCTCTTTGTGGAACGTACTTGAACATCGCCACCGCGCATTATGCCGCGGGCGACCGCGTAGTCGGCAATGCAGATGACATGATTCGTCATGCTGTGTCGCGTCTGTCTCATTTGCTGTTAACGACTCACGAACAAGCCCGCGAACGTTTGATTAAGGCAGGTGAGCAGTCGTGGCGCATTCACAATGTCGGTCATGCGGGTATTGATCGGATTCGTTCGGCGCCGCAACTAACCTCCGCCGAACTTGCGAAGGCACTCGGGGTGCATGAGATCCAGGACCATTACGCAGTTGTGGTGCAACACCCGTTAACCTCGGAGATCGGCGATGCCGGACGGCAGATGCGCGAAACGATGGCGGCAGCGCGGGCGCTGAAGTTGCAGTTGTTCGTAAGTTATCCAAACTCGGATCCCGGCAGTAATCAGATCATTGAAGTTATCGAAGAACATCGTGCAACTCCTGGTGTTCACGTTTTCAGGAATATTCCCGATCGCGAATTTGTGAATCTGCTGCGAGGGGCGACGGTGCTGCTGGGTAACTCGAGTCTGGGATTGCTCGAAGCACCATATTTGAAGTTGCCGGTAGTTAATGTGGGACGGCGGCAATCAGAGCGACATCACGCGAGTAATGCGTTTTTTGTCGCGGCCGATCGTGAAGCCATTGTGCGACAGGTACGAGCGATAATCGACGATGAAGAGACCAGGCGCAAGATCAGCACCTGTGAGAATCCGTTCGGCGACGGACACACCGGTGAACAGGTGGCGAAGTTGCTAGCATCGACTTCAATTGACTCGACATTGCTGAATAAGGATCTAAGTTACTAGGATAAACGATGACGCAGTCCTGGGATCAGGTTTACAGCCAGAACTTCATGACCATGTGGTATCCAAACGAGGATATCATTCGCTTCTGTTCGCGCTTGATCCAGAAGCAACTCACGCACGGCAAGTTTGACGTCAAAAGGCCTGTCGAACGCGTGCTCGATCTTGGCTGCGGCAACGGTCGTCACGCAATATATTTCGCCCGCCAGGGTTTCAAAGCGGCGGGAATTGATGTATCCGAACAGGCAATCGCATGGGCTAAAGACTGGGCCGGCCGTGAAGCCCTGGAGATAGATTTCCGGGTTGGCGATATCGAGTACCTACCCTTTGACAACCAGAGCTTTGATGTCGTGGTCTCGCATGGCGTGCTCGACCACGTCCACATGAAAACGGCGCGGCAGGCGGTCACCGAAGTGCATCGAGTGTTGCAACCTAAAGGACTTTTTTATTGCGATCTTCGCTCCACGGAGGACTATGAGTACGGCGTCGGCGAAGAGGCCGGGACGAACACGTTTGTCGTCAGCGAGGGCTACGAACGTGGCCTGGTCCAGCACTTTTTCTCGCGCGCTGAAACCGACGAGCTATTTGACGGTCTTTTTCGAATCCTCTACAGTGAAATCACTGAGAATAGGCTCGGGCCTGACTTCCAGCGGAGATATTCCCGGTGGGTTTTTGCCTCTGAATCGCGCTGAATTTGCTGATGAGAATACTTGTCATAGCCCCCCATCCTGACGACGAAACCCTCGGGTGCGGAGGCTCTCTTCTCAAACACAAATCGGCTGGCGATAGCCTGTCGTGGCTAGTTGCCACCCGTGGACATGAACCGCAATGGTCCGCTGAGCTTTTGGATAGAAAAGAGAAGGAGATTGCGAGCGTCACTGCGGCGTATGGTTTTGACCAGACTATCCGGCTCAATTTCCCGAGTATCAAACTCGACACCATTCCACTGGACGAATTTATCGCCGCGATTCGAAATGCTATCAGCGACTGCAAACCGGAACTGGTCTATCTCAATCACTTCGGCGATGTGCACTCTGATCATCGCATCGTCTTTGAAGCGACAATGTCAGTGCTGAAACCTTTTTACAGTGACAAGCATGGCGTTAAGAGAGTTTTGAGTTACGAGGTCGTGTCTTCGACAGATGCTGCGCCGCTCAATCCGGCGCGGGCATTTGTGCCAAACGTTTTCACCGACGTAACTGACTTCCTGGAAAAGAAGCTCGAGATCATGGCTCTGTACGAATCTGAGCTACAGCCGTTTCCACTACCACGTGCGCTCGACAGTTTACGAGCCCTGGCGCGACTGAGAGGCGCGACAATCGGCGCCGAGTTTGCCGAAGCTTTCATGCTCGTGCGCGAGGTGAATTAGATGATCCCGGTTGTTGGCTTTGGCGCGGGCGGCCACGCGAAGGTCGTCATCGAGATTCTGAGATCGATGCAGAAGTATGAGATCGTCGGGTTGCTTGAAACGCAAGCGAAATTGTGGGGCACGAAGGTTCTCGAAGTGGAAGTTCTGGGCGACGACATGCTCATGGGT
>Ga0105243_10002297_pt1 | contig 16029 bp, 5 predicted proteins | sample KBSM34metaG_FD_81525 | JGI IMG/M metagenome (GOLD analysis project Ga0105243, IMG submission 81525) | Miscanthus rhizosphere microbial communities from Kellogg Biological Station, Michigan, USA - KBS M3-4 metaG | ecosystem: Host-associated > Plants > Roots > Rhizosphere > Soil | place: Michigan... | reverse complement strand
GCCTCGTCAGTGACCTTTACCACCACCGACACGTTCTCGATCACACCGCCGTCGGTGGTGTTGTGAATCTTCATCTCCGCATCGAAGGCCTGGCGTTCGAGCGTGAGTTCTTGCTTGATCTCGATCTTGACTTTGGCGCAGACGGTTTCCTGGGCGTGGGCTGACAGTGTCGAAATGAGTCCGAGCATCGCGACATTCGCCGCGATGAAGGCGTGACGCGCGGACAGGCAAAGTCGTGCCCAGTCGCCGCGGCGCCTACCGGCTCCAACCCACGAGACGTGGTGTTCCTGCGCCTCCTCACTCATGCCATTCATGTTCTGTGCACCGCTTGTGTTTCTTGATAGCGCGCCCGCTTCACCGCTTGAGCGGGGCCACGAACTCGTCTGAATCGAAATCGGTCTTCGCCACCGTGCCATTGACCGTCAGGAACGACACACCGAGGTCAACGCGCGATTGCAAGTCACTCGAGCACTCGGGCATATCGCATTCCGAAATGCTGAATTAGGCGCAGTTGCGCGCTCCCCCTCTGCAACTTTGAAATAGGCGACGCAAGCCGGGCACCGCCATGCCGACGCTCGATCATTCGTCTCTCGCAGGCGGCGGCATTTTGGGCAGGAGGTAATCTCATTTTGTACTTGCGTGTCCCGGCATCCGCCGTGTGGAATAGGCTTGTCGTCGATTTGAAGTCAGACATCGACTCCGACTTGCAGCAGTGATAATTTCTCGTTCAGGCCTTATCTTCCTGCTTCCATTTTTTGAGCATCTTGACCGCCCATGGCTTATCAGCGGCGAATTCGAACGCATTGGGTTTGTCAGGATCGGCGGAGGGGTGATAAGGATCGGCACCAGCCTTGAGGAGTGAACTGGCAAAATGTAACTGATCAAACACTATTGCTAGTTGGAGAGGGGTATATCCAGAATATGTAATTTGATTCGGATTGGCATGAGCATCCAGCAGCTTATGCAAGGTAGTCAGCGTGTCGTTCCGCTTCCATGCTGCTCCTAGAATTGTTTGACCCAAAGGTGTAGTTCCAGGCTCCAAGTCATAAGAGAGATCCCCACGGATCCCATCAAATCGGAAGTCTGGATCAGCCCCATTTTGCAAGAGCTCAACAACCAAGTCAGCAACACCATGAAATGAAAGCTCAGTTAGAAGAATTGAACGATCCTCCAACGCCATCTCTGTCGGCAAAGTCACGCTCAAGAATTCAGCGACTTCATTCCAACGGCCATTCCGAATATCATCGAGAAGCGGCATTGTGAGCTCCGATCAAGAAATAGATACTACTAACTTTCCCAGTTAGCGCGGGCGACAAATCCTCGCACAGTCGACGACCTTTCTGCGGGCGTTCTCAATTTCTCTGTCGTGTTCAGGATCCGATTTTCCTGCAAAGCAAGTCGCCTTCACAAAGCTTCGCAGCGCTAGGCAGGTTTGGGCGGCCTTTTCTGCAAACTGACGACCTAACTGTGTATTCATCTTGTCGCAACTCGGCACATCACAGAACGGGTGATACAAGGTCTTGCTCCGCATTATTCTGCAAAATCTATTTTTGCACACCGTAGGGTTCTTCACGCATTTGTAGATCTCTTTGCATATTTTCGGATTGCGCACACATATGACTCGTGCAATAAATGGGAGTGCACGCAAAACTATGGTGACCCATTCACCAGTTGGATCCGTAAACTCTAGAGGATTTGCATTTGCATAAAGGAACAAATTGAAACCACCCTCAAGTCCAATCGGATCCTCCGAAATATAACGACCAATCTCGGAATCATAATATCTTCGGAAGTTGTAGTGAAGCCCGGTTTCTTCGTCCTCATATTGGCCTGGCAAGCGAAGATTTGAGGAAATCGTAGGTATCTCAGCAGTCGCCAAAGGTGTAGTGATGTGTGCTTTTCCAAAGGCGTCAAAGTATGCGCTCCACACGACGTTTCCCGCCTTGTCTGTCGCTTGAATGGGGATATTCAGATGATCATGATGAAAGTAGGCGAACATACTTTCCCCCCCGCTATTCGCCGTTTTCACGAAAAGAGTGCCGGTAGTAAATTCGCTCCCCGGTGCCGGTCCCCACTGCGAAGTGATGGCCGGCCCTTGGTTGCTACTGACGCTCCCATCGGGATGAAGCTCTATTGGTTGGGTTGCTTCCGCAATGAGCCCTTCTTCGGTGTATAGAAAGTAGGACCGGAGAGCAGGCGACAAGACGGTGCCGCTCTTGTCACGGAATTGCTCTTTCCAAAGCCTGCGATCCATGAGGTCGTAGCCATATCGGGCAATGGGCTGATCTGCGCCATTCCTGATTTCGATCAAACGATTCATCGCGTCGTAAACATAACGCGTCACCTTGGTCGCTTCGGTCTTCGTGAGTAGGTTGCCCGCCTCGTCATAGTCATAGCAGACGACGCCTGCTGAAGCGCAGACGCCTGTTCCACGGCGAATCAGTCGGTTGTTGCCGTCATAGGTCCAGGCTCCGCTTTGCTTGCTGTGCAGGGTGCGGTTACCCAACGGGTCGAGATCGAAGAGTTCTGTGTCGATACCGAGCGGGCCACCGGCATCAGAGGTTGCCTGTTTCAATCGGGCCTCCGAGTCGTACAAATAGCTGTCACTGCGCGTACTGCTGGATCCATTTGCCGAGTCTGTGCGGACACGACTCTTCAATTCCTGCACCTTGCCATAGACGTTGTTCAGGTCCAGCACAGCCTGCTGCCCCGGTGTCTTGACTTTGAACCCCTCAAGGTTCAGTAGGCCGTCATATGCCCTGTTTTGTGTGACCCCTCCCGGCAACGTGGTCGCTTCCGGCGCCGTCCATTTGAATTTGTTGACAGTGATCGTGCCTTCGCCAGGAATGGCAACACTCTCCAATTCGCCGTGAAGGCTATAGGCATAGTCGATGACGGTGCCATCCGCCCAGGTCAATCTAGACTTCTTGCCCGCCAAGCTGAACGCTTGGCCGTAGCTCAGCACAAAACTTCCTCCCCGCGGATCGGGATAGTTGACAGTCTCGCCCGTCTTGCGATTGGCATCGTCGAAGGTTGCACTTCCGCTGCTTTGCTGTTGCCCTGCGGGCCGCGTCGCGTCAAGGTCTATCCAGGCTGTCAGGTTGTCGTTGGCGTCCCAAACCTGCGTAGTCGTGCGCAGCAACGCACCGTCCGCCTTGAACTGTTTAATCTCGATTAGCCGGTTGGCTGCGTCATAGGTGTACGCAAACCTGTTGCCAAGCGGGTCGGTCTTCTCATGAAGATTGCCCGCAGCATCGTAGCTGTACTGCGTGGCTTTGCCCGAGGGCCGCATCTGTTTCACTACCCGACTATTGCGGTCGTACTCGAATGTATGGGTGTTGCCATTGGCATCGACCAATTGCAGTAGGTTGCCGCGCGCGTCGTACTTCGAAACAGTCTTGCCACCAAGCGCATCGATTGTCTCTATACGCTGGCCCAGAGCATCGTAGCTATGGGTGCGCATACTGCCATCCGCATCCGTCTCACTTTTCACTAGCCCACGCCCGTCATAAACAATAGCGCTAGTCAAGTCTTGTTGGCCTTGGCTGGTGCTGTTTTTTAATGTCTGGCTCGTGGGACGCTCTCGTTCATCGAAGCGACTCTGTTGAGTGAAGGTCGGATATCCCACCTCAGTGGGCTCTGACAAACTGCCCAACTGCCCCGCTGCACTACCGTCAGGAATCTGGTATCCGAGTCTTACGGCATTGCCGATCGCGTCGACCTGTTTGGTGACTCGCAGGAAGTTGTCGTATTCAGTCTGGTTGCTACGGCCGTCCTCGTCCACCTCCAGAACGGGCAACCCTTGACCGTTGTATTGCGTTTTAAACACACCGCCTACGGGGTTTGACGCCTGAGTGCGGCGGTTCATTGCATCGTAGGCTGCATGTGTCGCCTTGGTGAGTGCATCGGTCACCGTAACAAGGTTGCCCACCTTGTCATAGGCATAGCTGCGAACACGGCCAAGCGCGTCAATCGCCTTGGTGAGATTGCCATGGGCATCGACCTCATAGCGCGTTATATTGCCGCGCGGGTCGGTATAGCTCACCAGGTTACCGACGCGGTCATAGGTGTACTGACGAATGTTCCCCTCAGGGTCAGTCGACTTCTTGAACTGCGCTAGGGCGTCATATTCAAGCTGCCACACAGCATCCTGGGTTACTGTTCCGTTGCTTTCCGTGCGACCTTTGCGTGTGATACGAATGACTTGGCCAAGGCTGTTTCGCGTGTACTCAGTCACGCGCTGATCCGGCGTGGCCGCCGCCTCGATCTTCTTGAGAAGATTACCCTTGGTGTCGTACTGGTATTGCGTCTTGAATCCAGCCTCATCGACTTCTTCAGTCAGTTCGAGATGCAGAGCCGAGTAAGTGCGCTTGAACGCCGTGCCATCCGGATGGGTAACACCCACGACTTGTTCGAATTCGTCCTTCGTCGTCCGCGTAATGAAGCCGCGAGCATTCGTGCTGATCTCGACCCGCGCACCGGTGTCGTAGCGAATTTCCTCTTCAGTGCGGCCATTGACAATTCGGCGTACGAGCTTGCCCACACGGTTGTGGGTGAAGTCTTCGACCCGTCGTCCTGTTGTCGTTTCGGGGCCGGTGATCTTGCTGATGAATTGCTTGTTGGTATCGTCGTACTCGAAGGAGTAGTCGCTCACGCCACCATCGGGAGCCGTTCGCTTCTTGACCACATCACTGCCATAGGCGAGCTGCTCAACGCGGCCTTCCTGGTCGGTGACCTTGACGATGCGGTTGGCGGCGTCGTACTCATATTTAGTAACGTTGCCACGCGCGTCGATCACCTGCGTCAAACGGTTGCTGGCGTCGTATACATACCTAACGGAGCGTCCGGGCAAGTCCTGGCCAAGACCCACAACGGGATAGTCTTTGACTTCTGTGACGAGTTGACCCGTGTAGTGCAAGCTCAGTAGAACACGCATGTTGGCGTCGACGACACCGCGCACAACCCCGTCTGTGTCGCGAACCAACCAAACGACGTTGTCGTTTCGATCTCCGTATGCAACCGCCTGCCCTTGCGTGTTGTAGTCGATCCAGTCACCAGATCTGTCGCTCCAGCGATAGCCCTTGGGATTCGAATCGAGCGCCGACGTCATCTGCCCTGTCGCGAGGCCGGCATACAACGTTGCCGCAGCGGCAAAGGGTATCTGGCGCACCGCGCGTTTCTCGAGAATGGCCCGGTTGCTAAAGGCGTAGCGTCCACCATCGCCCAAGTACAGCTCGTTGAGGCGACGTATGCCTTCGGTATCGCGCTGACTGCTGCCGCCGCTGATGCTGCTGCCGACACAGAGGCTTGCGTAGTCAACGCTAACGAGTTGCGGCGGCGGATAGTCAGTGCTGTCCTCGCCCATCAGACGATTGAAGGGCGTAGTACGCACCGGCAGCATCGGCCCAGCTTCCGGTATGCCGCCGATCATCACGGATCCAGTGGAAGGTTGCCAGTCTTCATCGACCCAAACCCAGCATCCTTCACCCCCACCACCACTGCCCGAAGAAGACGAGAGCGTTGACCCTGACGGGGAACTGCTTTCACCCGAGACAGTGGCGCCCGTGGTGTCCGCACTCTGGCTTCCGGTCAAGTTCTTCCAGCTCTGCGAAAGACTTTCCCAATGCGGATTGAATTTCCATTCCTGGCCGTCCCACACCCGCATCCAACGCACTTCCCCACCCACGCTTTGAAGGCGCAAGTCGTCGACGGAGATACTGGCGTAGCCGTTGGGAACGGAGACCATGAGACCGTTGCCGGTTGGGGCGCCTTGCCCCGCCTCGCTTTGTCCATCGTGGCTTGGCCCCCGCAAATCGCTGGAGCCGGTGAGCACGCGCCCAGACGGAGCCGTCGTCGCCCCGGCACCGCCGCCTTCCGCAGCACCAGTATTGGGCAGCATCAATGCCGCGAAAACTGCACTGACAAGTAGTCGCTTGCCGGCACACAGAGACTTCTGATCAATGCGCTTCATTCTTGTCACTCGCTGGTTATCGCTGGCAGGTGTATCCACCACCCTTGGGAACATAGACGCACTTCTGGCCCTTCAGCTTGATCGGCGTGCTCGCACCGCCCCCGCCCCAGCCACCGCCACCGCCACCGCCGCCTCCGCCGCCGCCACCGCCGCCTCCGCCGCCCCCTCCACCACCACCAGCACAAGAGCTGTTGCTGACAGAGAACCAAGAGCTCGCGGCCCCGCAAGTACTCTTGTTGCCGTTCGCGCAGTTGAACTCGCAGCGAACGCTCATCTGGTTGCTGTAGCTATAGCAACCGCCACCGCTCGACGTTCCCGCCCCTGTAGCCTGGTCAAGGCTTTGCAGCGCAATGACGCGATACGGAATCGTCACCCGTTGCTTTGCAGCCAGTGACTGCGGAACGTCGACCAGGAATTCGTAGCGGAAATAAGGGTCGCTCTGGGGCAAGGTCTGCGTGAAGTTGTCCGCACGTACCAAGCCATAGTTCTGCAGCGTGAGTTCCCCGTAGTACACGTCGCCGCCATTCATCTTGGGCAGATTGATGCTGGCTGGCTGCATCACCACCACCGCCGCTGGAACATCGGTTTCGAAGGTCGCGTTGAGCGTGATCTCGTAGCGGTCCTGGATCGTGATCTCACGCACGCTCCATTCCACCGTCACAAGGTTGTAGTCCAGGAACACGGACTGGTTGAACGTGATGCCCGGCTTGACGATGATCCGGCCGCCCACCTCCTGGTGGTTGTTGGCCCGCGCACGGAACTTGTAGCGCCCCGCCGGCAGGTTCTGGAACAAGGCCTCGCCGAAGCTGTCTGTAACCAGCTCCTGAGTGACCGTGACCACATCCTCGTTCTGCACGGTGATGCTGGCATTCGCCAATCCGGGGATCAGCTTGCCCGCCTTGTCGATCGTGGCCGTGTAGATGTCGGCGGCCTTGAACAGCACATTGCCCTGGCCGCTCTGCGTGACGCTCGCGTAGATGTTGAGCGACTGGCTCGGGACGTTGTCGCCCTGCATGTTCAACCGGAACTCGTAGACCCCTTCTGAAGTACCAGTCGGCGGCGTGAACGAGATGTCGATCGAGCGCTTCTCGCCGATGGCCAAGCTGCCGTCGGCGGCGCTGGCGATGGTCACCCAGCTCGGTGCCGCTGACCCGTCCGGCTTGGACAGCGTGAACCGCAGGTTCAGCGCGTCTTGCAGCCCCTTGTTCTGGATCACCACCGACTCAAGGTCGCTGCCACCTTGCGACAGGCCCGTCTCCACGAAGCTCGGGCTCGCCGTGACGAAGGGCTTGGCTTCCGACAAGCTGTAGTTGACTGTCACCTGCCCGATCGGCGTGAGCGGATGCTCGTCGCTGATCACGTCAAGGACGAGTGCTCCGCTCGGCTGCGCATCGTTGTTCGCGCTGAAGGTCACCGGCACATTAAGCGTCTGGCGCTCGACCAGCGACACCGGCGACGGCAAGGTGATCGCGACGCCCGCTGGCAACTGCCCCGTCGGTTGGCTCGTGGCCTGCAGCAAGAAGCGCAGGTTGTTCGCCGATGTGCCTGGTCCCGCCTTGGCGGTGAACGGAATGCTGAACGGATAGTTGCGCGGGATGTCGAGCTTGTACGGCGTCGGGCTCACCGTCACGCGATTGATGGTGAAGGCCTTCTGTTCCGACCGGTCCGTGATGTCCGGGTGCACGGCGGACACCTTGTACAAGCCCGAATCCGTGATCGTCGGCTTGAAGGTGTAGGTGAACTGGCCGGTGCCGTCCGTCAGCACGCTGAACGTGCGCTCGAAGCCTTGCTGGTTCAGCACGAGCTTCAGGCGCGAGTTAGGCAGCGGTGCGTTGGTGGCCCGCTCCAGCGCACGGCCCGTGATGACCACATCCTGGTCACCGAACGAATTGGTCGGTGTCGCATTGGTCACTTCGCCGTAGTAGGCGGTGTCGACCAGTGAGACAGTTTTTTCGGAGCCGCGGCCGCCGATGATGACCTCGTCGTCGCGCCCGCTGTGATAGCGAAGCTTGTCGACTTCCAGGCGAACGCGGATGCTGTTCGGGCTGGATGCCGGCACGTTCACGTTGAAGTAGTCCGACGTGTAGCTTTCGCCGGCCGGAATGCGTGCCACCGTGAGGCCGTTGGTCAGCGTAATCACACTGGTGCCCACGCCCTGCTTGTAGGCCTGCGTGGCCAGCACGTTGCCGTCGCCGTCAACGATCTTGAAGCGCAGTTCGGTCGAGTCGTTGTTGCCATTGTTGGTGGCGGTCAGGAGTTCGACGTCGACTTCACTGGTGTTCTCGATGGTCAGCCGCACTCGGCCGGTGGCTCCTCGCGTGAACTCGTCGGTGGCCATGCCGACCACGATGCCGCTGTCCGTCACGCTCACGCTTTCGTTGCGCGAAACCTTGACGAGTTCACCTTCGTTCGGGGCGATCTCGACGCCCACCTGGGCTTGCGCCGTGCCGGGCAGATCGGCATAACCGCCGACGATCACCGGCACCAGGCGAGTCTCGTTGGGTGCAAGGCTCAGCACGTCAGACTTATGGTCCTTGAACTGCGTCGACTCCTTGTCGATGGGCAGGCGCACGACCACACGCAGGTTGTCCAGTGTGGAGGCGGACGTGTTGGCCACCTGCACCTGCAGCTTGTTCATCACGCCGCGCTTGATGGGCAAGCCGGAGGCGATCATCGTCGTGACGTTGGGCAACAGCGCAGTGCGCGGCATTTCCACGCCGTTCGCGTCGACGGTGGCGATGGTGTAGCGACGCTCGCCGCTGGTGTAGCCGCTGTCGGTGAAGCTGCGGCTCGTGATGGTGCTCGGTGTCAGCTTGGTCTTGCCAGCATCCGGGCCAACGTAGACAAGGTAGCCCGCGACGTTGCCGTTCGGCGCGTTCCACGTGATCACCGGCAACTCGTTGCCGAGTTGCTCGACACGCAGGTTAGACACCGGCAGCAGGCTGGCGTTCAGGTAAGCCGAGTTGGAGATCGGCGACTCGTTGCCGGCCGCATCGAGCGCCGTCACCACATAGGCGCCCTGTGTCGGTGAAGGCACGGGGTCGAGCGCGATCGGCTGCTTGATGCCGGTCTTGAGCGGCGTCAGGCCGTCGATGCTGGTGATGCTGGTGCCCGTTGCACGGTACAGGTTGTAGCTCGCGACCGTGCTCGCCAGCGGCGGCTGCCACTGCGCGACGATGCCCTGCCCGGTGAGCTGCAGCACAAGGTTCTGCGGCGCGCCCGGTGCCGAGGCGCTGGCATTCACATCGACAGAAGCGCTCTGCCCCGAGACCGACTCTTGCGAGTTGGACTGGCGCACCGTGGCCACGGCGTACTTGTAGGCCCCGTCTTGCGGCGTCTGGTCGAGGTAGGTCTCGCCGGTCGCGCGGATCAGCGCGGTGAGTTCGGTCTGGCCCGGCGCCTGACGATAGATCTGATAGCTGCTGGCGTCAGCCACCGCTTGCCAGCTCAGGCGCACCTTGCCGCCCGGTTGCGCCTTGGCCGTGAAGCCCAGCGGCACGTTCAGCGGCGGCAGGTTGCCCTGGTAGACCTGGAAGCGATTGAACGCGGTGACCTTGGTCGACACGTTGTCGAGATCGTCGATGGCCTGCGCGTTGAAGCTCAGGGTCTCCGGCCCTGCCAGGCCAGCATCGCCGGGCAGCGTGAAGCTACCGCGCCAGGTGGCGGCGTCGAGTTGCGTGAGGCTGGTGACGGTGATCGGCGAACGCACCGGTCCCGACAAGAGGTAGCTCAGCTGCGGCGTAGCGCCCGCCTTGGGCGCCTTGCTGAAGGTGAAGGTCGCCTGAACCGTGGGCGTGGCGTCGTTCTTGATCGGCGACGACGGCGTGAGCACGATGTTCGACAGCGAGGGCCCGTCGGTGTCGATGCGCAGCGTGGCACCGGCATCGATGTCGGTGCCACGGTTACCCACCACGTCACGCGCCGAGAACAGCGCCGTGGCCTGGCCCGACGGCGTGTTGGCGTCGATCAGGAAGCTGCCCGCATAAGTCGTGTTGCCGGTCTTGGTCAGATCGACCGGAATCGGCGAGCCGCCCTGCGGCACGATCGAGAGGTACGGAATGGCCTGCAGGGCCTCGTTGACCGTCACGACGACGTTCACCCGGCCTTGGCCAATGCGGCCGGTGGCGCCGTCCACCTTGCCCAGTGGCGTGTAGGCGATGGAAAGCGCACGCGGCACCGTGCCGTCGGACGTGGCCTGCACCTGGTTCGTAGGCACCGACGGCGTGCCGGCGGCGTTCACCGCGACGACGCGGTAGTACCAGGTGCCGTCCTGCGCAGGCAGGTCGTCGTAGGTAGTACCCGCCACCGAGCCGCCGTTGATCTTGACCGCTTCGGTGATGTTGGTGAACGGGTTCGCAGCACGGTAGATGTTCTGGACGACTGCGTTCGAATCGGACGAACGCAGCCAGCTCAAACGGACCTTGCCCTGCGCCTGCGCCGTTGCGGTGAGGTTGCTCGGGCTCTCGGGCACGGTGACGTCGAGCGTGACCGACAGCGCGGACGACAGCGCGCTCGTGCCCCACACGTCGGCGGCAGTCGCCTGGATCTGGTTGCTGCCCGGCGTGAGCGTGAGCGCCACGCTGAAGCGTCCGTCCGAACCTGCCACAGCAGTGCCTGCGGACGCGCCATTGAGCAGGACCTGCACGTTGTTGCCGGCCGTGGCCGTTCCCGTGACGGTGGCTGCCGGCTCGCGCGTGGTCGTACCGTTGGCGGGTGAGCTGAGCGCAGGCGCATCGGGCGGCGCGTGAGCCACCGTGATGTTGTAGCTAGCCGCGCTCGTGTTGTTGAGCGAGTCGGTGGCGCGGATCACGAGCGTGTGCGCGCCGTTGGCGACGCTGCCCAGGTCCAGTAGCGCGCTGTAGCTGCCGGTTCCGCTCGCCGTGGCCACCACCGCGCCGTCAAGCAGGATCTCGACACGCGCGACGCCGCTGCGGTCGCTGGCTTGCAGCGCGATCGTCACGTTGCGCGTGAGCGTGATGCCGTTGGAAAGCGCCGTGCTGCCGGCGTTCGCATTGGCGAGCGTCGGGCCTTCGGTGTCGGGTGCGGGCGGCGTGCGCGACAGCGTCACGTCGCGGCTTTGCTCCGCACTGCGACCGGCCGCATCGACTGCGACGACGCGCAACGTATGGACGCCGTCGGTGCTGCTGTCGGTGTTCCAGGCGTATGTGTAGGGCACACCGGTGCGGGTGGCCACGAGAACGCTGTCAAGATAGAACTGCACCTGGGCAATGCCCGACGCGTCGCTGGCCGTGGCTTCCACCGAGATGGGTGCGCTGATCACGCTGCCGGGCGCCGGGCTGCTGATCGCGATGCTGGGCGATTGCGTGTCGATGAGCACACCATCCGACACACTGGCCGTGGTGACAGTGCCGCCTGCATTGCGGAACTGCACCGAGATGGTCTTGCGGCCGTCGCCTTCGGACACTGTGAAGTCGACGGTGGCGCGGCCATTGTTGAGCGACTGGTACGCGACGCCGGCGAAGGCGGTGCCTTCGGCGATGCGGTATTCGGTGGCGTTGATGCACGACAGCTCGAGCACGACAGTGCGCTGCTCGAAGAATGCGGCAGGCGCTGCCAGCCGGATCGACGGAGCGATCAATGGCGCGTTGGCAAGGTAGCTGGCGTAGTTCACGCCCGTGGAGACGACGTCACCCTGCCCCAGCGGGTTCGCGACGCTGTCCTTGGGGCCGCTCGGGTGGCCCCACCAGTTGCCGGTAGCCTGGATCAGAGAGGCCGGCGTCTTGTTCAGGATTGCCTGCAGGCTGTTCTGGGCGAACTGCGTGCTGCTGATCGTGGGAACGCTGGCGCCGTCGGCTTCCAGGCCGGTCACGTTGCGAAGAAAGCTCGAGCCAGTGATCGCCGGCGATGCCGCATCGCTCAGGCGAAGGCCGACCGAACTGCTGTCCGTGACCTGCACGTACTGCAGCGTCGGGCTGATGCCACGCATCGCAAGCGCAGCGCCGCCCTGCCCGCCGAAGCGCACGACAAGGTCGCTGTAGTTCAGGCCGCCAAAGGCCGCGGCCGATTTCTCGAATCGCAGCCCGCGCCAGTCGCCCGGTGCGGCGGTTTGCGGCGTGGCGTTGCTCTGCCCGCCGTTGGAATCGTCTTTCTGGCTGGTGAGCACGACACCCGGCCCGGCATTGAGCCGGTCGCGCACCACCAGTTGTGCATCGCCGCCGAACTTGACGACGACGCCTTCGTCGATGCTGAGATCGGCGGCAGGCGAAGAGAAGCCGGCCGTGGCCATCGCGACAGCCGCAAGCAGGTGCATTGCCGGACGGAAGCGCGGCTTGACGCGCCCCCTCTGCGCGACGCCCATGCCATCGGACTCGTCACGCGTGGGTGTCGATGCGATGGAGTGCTTGACGTGTGTCGTCATCATGGTCGTCGTCAGCCGGGTTCTTGTCCTGTTGCGATCTCGTCGGCGGCAGCCTTCGGCCTCAGCCGCGGAAGCCCGCGGCGCGCAGCGCGCTGTAGGAAACGTCGTAGCTCTTGCCGCTGGCCGTGATCAGGCGGGCCTTGGCCTCACCGACCATCGACACCGTGACCTCCACCTTCTCGACCTTCTCGTTCTTCGCGAAGTTGGACAGGTCGAGCATCCCGGCAACGACCACCGTGTAGGTCGTCGTCGCCTGCAGCGTGCTCGGGCCTTGCGGCAGCGTCACGGAAACCGAAGCGGTGCCCGCACTCGTGGTCCCGGCAATGGCCGGGCTCAGCACTTCAGTGGGCTGGCCGTAGGCCGGGACGAGGCGCAGCAGCACCGTGTTGCCGACCGGCACGTTGGTGGTCTGGAACACCACGTCGACCGGTGCGGTGGTCGTGGCCGGCAGCGTCACATCTGCGTTGCCGGTCGGGTTCGCGGGAACGGCCTGGCCGGCGACTGAGGCGATGCGCAGGCTCGGGGCTTCGGCGATGAAGATCGGGCCGGGGACATCGGCGGCATACGCCGGCTGAGCTGTGCCGGTGAAGGTAATGGCTTCAGCCTCTAAACGGATGCGGCCTGCCGAACCGCCGTACTGGTTGTAGCTGCCGTCGTTGCCGCAAGCCTGACGACGATTGTTGCTTTGATTGATACACCCGCCGTTGGCGTACACCGCCCCATTCCCGGTGATCGTCGTGCCGACCAAGCGGATGGCACCGCCAGAACCGCCGGCGCCGTTGCCTCCCGCGCCCGAACCGGCATTGCCGCCACCGTCACCGCCGTTGGCGTCGATCGTTCCGGTCACGGTGAGCGTGGTCGAGGTTGCAATCAGGATTGCGCCACCGCCACCGCCGCCACCAGATCCCGGATAGGTGCTACCACCTCGGCCGCCGCCGCCGCCCGAGCCGCCGATGAGGGGCTGCAACAGCGCCGACCCATACGACTTCGCAAACACGGTTCGCGTGCCGCAGTAGTAGTTGCCATAGGCTTGGTAAGTGTTGTTGGCGTACGCTCCGCCGATACCGATGTGCTGGTAGTAGCCGGTCGCCGTACAGCCGTCACCCCCCTCGAGCCCGCCGGGGCCGCCCCCCGGACCGAGGCCGGTTCCGCCACGAATGATTGCAGGCTGTTGCGCAGTGTCGTTTCTGCCACCGCGTCCACCGTCGAAACCACCAGGCCCGCCCGCGCCAGGAATACCGTCGTCACCAAGTGCGCCATCGCCGTACGTTCCGGTCGGCTTGGCGTCGGCACCACTGATGTCGATCTTGCCGGCAATCGTCACATCACCGCTTGCCAGGATGAACACCGGCGTGTTTGCCGTGTTCTTCTTGAACTTCACCGTCACGCCAGACGGAATGTTGACGGTTGTGTAGTTGAGGATGCCCGAATCGGGCACCACGATTTCGGTGTTCACCGTCGGGTTCAGCGCCCCGTCGGCGCCAGTGCTGCCGCTTTTCACGGCAGCTTGTGCCGATGCCGCGGCCAGCGTGGCGAGAAGCAAAACGGCCGAGGCGCCGCGCCTCGGAGCCGTGCTCGGCTTGCGAGTGGAAGTGATCATGGAATGGCTCCTCGGATCAGGGTGACAAAAAACGGAATTCGCGCAGGTGCGAGAGGTCGGAGAGTTCATGTTGGTGATGGACATGGGCGTTCCTTGTCGCGTCACTGCGGCGTGACGACGTTGATGGTGTTCGAGGCAGACGGGGTTGCTGTCGTGCTGCCTCCGGGGACGACGAGGCGCACGACACGATTGCCCAGCTTGGCCGACGGGGCGACGACCACGGAGACGGTGAGCAGTTCACCCAATCCGTCTTGCGACCAGGCGATGTCGGAAGTGGTGGTAACGCCGCCGTCAGGACCGAACGCGAAGCTGGTCACGCCCTTCAGATTGGTGCCACGGACCGTGAGCACGGCACCCTTGCCTTGCTCAAACACGATCGGCGACACCGAGCTGATGGTGGGCATGCTGCCGATTCCGAATTGCGCGGCCCCAGGGTTGACGAAGGTGACCTTGCCGCTCGCCGTGCCCAGCCGCAGTTCGCGCAACACCTGCGGTGCGTCGGGCGCCACCGAGATGGACATCGTGAGCGTCGTGCCGCCATTGCTCGCTGCCGGAGCGCCGAGCAGGAGGCCGGTCGAGGGAACGACCTCGGCGGCGGTGACGCCGTCGAGACCTCGGCCGGAGACGGTGATCGTTCCCGACGCGCCTCGCAGCCAACCTTCGGGGGCGATGGTTTGCGCGGCCGCACCGACGATCAGACCGACAGACGTGCTCGACACCGAGCCAGTCACCGACTCAGGCGGCGCGACCGAGCCCACCATGATGCCGACGACACTTGTGGCCACGGTTCCATTGAAAGACTTCGGCGGTAGTGTCGCGCTGCCCACCGTCACGCCGACGGCCCGCGACATCACGTTCGCATAGGTCGGCCCGAGCACCGTCGCGACGCGAACGATGTTGCCGCCGCCCTGCACCGAGGTCGATGCACCCGCGGCGGACGTCACGATGACCGTGCGCACGCCCGATGCAGTTCCGTTTGCAGCCGCGGCGTTGAAAGTGAGCGTGGTGCCATCGCCATTGACTTCGAACGGACCCGAAACCGTGATGCCGCTCGCCGGCTCGATGCGCACGTCGGACACGTTGGTGAGGTTGCGGCCCCGCACGGTGAACTTCGCCGTGGGCTGCCCCGTCTGCAGGACTTGCGGATCGACCGCGGTCAATTCCGGAACCGGCGCCGAGATCAGGAACGCGCCGTCAGTCGGCCGCGACGTGGTCAGCGGTTTTCCGGCCGCTGTGAGCACGAGGCGACGCAGTCCGAGGGCCGCGCCGGCATCCACGCGCAGCGTGAACGTCAGCTCCGTGCCCGGTCCGTTCGCCGTGGGCGACCCGACGATGCTCACGCCCGGGGAGGGGTTGAATGCGACATCGGTGACGGTTTGCAGACCCGCACCGCGAACGGTGACCAGCACGTCCGTGCCGATGACACCCACGGCCGGCGTCACTTCCGTGATACCCGCACCCACCAGGAGACCGACGAGCGTGGAACCCGGCTGCACCGTGGTGGTCGTCGGCGTCGTTGCCTCGCCGACGACCACGCCCACCAGGCGCGATGCGATAGGCGTCACGGGCTGGCGCACGGCACTCACCACCGTCAGCGTGTTGGAGGCCAGCGCCGTCGAATTCGATGTCCCGGCGGGCGTGACGATCTGCACCACGCGCTCGCCGGTCGGCGAGTCGGCGGCGATGTCGATCGTGGTCGTGAGCGTCGTGCCGTCGGCGCTGACCCGTGGCGAGGCATCGACGCGCATGCCGGTATCGGGCAGCACGCGCACTGTTCCTTGCTGCAGATGACGGCCGCGCACCAGCAGCGTCATCAGCGTGCCGCGGGCAACCACGACGGGCTCGATGGATTCGACGGACGGAATGCCGGTCATCAATTGCACGGCGGAGCGTGCAGGATTGGCAAAGATGATGTCCTTGCCTGCGCCATCCTTGACGACGATCCGGCGCATGCCGAGCGGGGCGTCAGCCGCGGTGGTCAGGGGCACCTGCAGCTGCGTGCCGTCACCCGACACCGAGACCGCGCCCAGGCTGACGCCGGCGCCCGGCACCATCGACACCTGTGCGTTGGACGGAATC
>Ga0105243_10002294_pt1 | contig 16036 bp, 14 predicted proteins | sample KBSM34metaG_FD_81525 | JGI IMG/M metagenome (GOLD analysis project Ga0105243, IMG submission 81525) | Miscanthus rhizosphere microbial communities from Kellogg Biological Station, Michigan, USA - KBS M3-4 metaG | ecosystem: Host-associated > Plants > Roots > Rhizosphere > Soil | place... | reverse complement strand
GGCGGCCACCATGGCCGCGATCGTGAGCCGGCGCGCCCAGGCGCCGCGCATCTTCCCAACGAACGTCATGCTTCTACCTATCCCATCTGTCGTAAGCCGCACGGCCGACCTGCGGCGTGCCCGTGTAGTCAACCACACCTCGGCGTGATTCCTCTCTTCAGCGCGTATCGCCCCTGGTCGCTCCTCAGCCGTTGAGGGTCGCGATCAGGTCTGGTTTCAGTGACGTCAATTGCTGCCCCCAGTACGGCCACGCGTGGTCTCCCGCGGGTGGAAATACGAAGGTGGCGTTGTTGCCGCCGGCCTTGGTGTATGCCTCCTGAAAGTCCTTGTTGCTCTTGATGGCCATCCCCTCGAGACTGCTGGCGTTGAACGCCTGGTTCGGGTCGGCCCCGTCGTCGGGCGCCGTGGAACCGCCTGGGGCACAGTAGATCCACAGCCTCGTGCCGTTGGCCACGATGCGCGAGACCTGTTGGATCGGGTCGTTGCGCTTCCATGCGGCATCCCACGGCGCGCCCCACATGTTGTCGACGTTGTAGCCGCCGGCGTCGAGCATCGCGACGCGGATCGCCTGCTGCATGACCAACGCCGACGGGTTGAGGAAGCCCGACAGCGACGCGGCATATCGGAACTGCGCCGGATGGTAGGCCGACAGGATGAGAGCCGCGCCGCCCGACATGGACAGGCCGACAACGCCGTTGCCCGTCATCGAGACGTGTTTGTTGGCGGCCAACCACAGCGGAAGCTCGTTGGTGAGAAACGTCTCCCATTTATAGGTGTAGGGCTGCTTGTTGAAGCTTGACGGCGAATACCAGTCGGTGTAGAAGCTCGACTGGCCGCCGACGGGCATCACGGTGGAGATGCCGGATTGGTAAAACCACTCGAACGCAGGGGTGTTGATGTCCCACCCGCTGTAGTCGTCCTGTGCGCGCATGCCGTCGAGGAGATAGACGGCCTTCGGCCCGCCCAGGCCCGACGTCGGCGCCACTGCGCCTCCGGGCTGGAACTGCACGTGCACGTTACGGCCCATCGACGTGGAGTACACGTCGAGGTATTCGACGGGCAGGCCCTCCCGCGAGAACGTATTGGCGCTCGGAGTACCACCGACAACGACCGCAAGCGCGGGAAGCGTCAACGTCACGGCCGCGATCGCCAGCAGGCGACGAAGCCGTTTTTGCACAGCGTTGACCACCGATGTCCGATGCATCTGCTGCTCGTACCGTCCGTTCAGATGTCCGCGCCGTATGAACGGCGGTCTCGAAATTGCTATCGCGCCAACATGGCTGCGGCGTTACCAAACTCCCAGAAAACCCCGCCAGCTAACAAATCGACAAGGGCTACGGCCCCGTTGCCGGCATGCCAGTGTACGGGGCGACTTTCGGCTCGGGCACATCGAGGCCACACCGGACCAGTTCATACAGCGGAACCCGATCAATTCGATAGCTGCTGAATTCCGGCGCATGCAGCAGGTTCGAGAAGAACCGCCGCAAATCCATTGGAGCACGCACGGCGTTCAACATGGATTCCGTCGCAGGGCATTTCAGCGCCACCTCGGCCTGCGCTATCCAATCCTGATTGAGGTAGGTCGGAATGTACGGTGGAATCTTCAGGAACGGACCCTCGGCAACCGCCCAATCCGGGAAGAGGTTCTTGTCGTGTCCGATCCGGCCGTCGGTCAGCCGCGCAGTGTGTCCCGCCAGCGGATTCACCAGCCCGATCTGATCGATCACCCGGACGTCCAACCCGACATTCATGCCCAGCATGCCGAGATTGGTGAAAAACACTGTGTGCGGGCCTCTGTAGGCCGCCCGGACGCCTGGCGGCATACCCGCAGGCGGCGGGAGGGCGGGCACCACGTCCCATTGGTCGTAGTTGCCCGACGGCAGCAGCAGCGCGCCGTCCGGTGTGTTGTTCAGCGCGACAAGTACGGCCCGCATGCGCGGATAGTCGAGGTAGTCGGCGGCAGTCAACGGATGCGGGTTGCCGGTGGCCTGCGAGTAGAACCGGCGTTCGTCGACGATGCCGGTGTACGTGACGCGGGTGGCGTCAGCACCCATGCCGGGCGAATTCGCCGCCCACAGCGACCAGACCGCGACGGCCAGCCACAGCACACCCGTCGCTCCGGCGAACAAATAGCCTGCGCCGCGGGGCATTTGGGCCCCATCGGGCAAGGTCATCGGAATCACTGCCACCGGTGCCACCAGGCAGAACAACGGCGCGAGCAGCACGCGGCCGTGCATGAAGTCGCCGCCCTGGCGGATCCAGTAGATGGCCTGCAGCAGCCCGCTGACGATCATGAAAATGACCACGGCGGAGGGACTTTGCACTCTGCGGATCAACCAGCTGTAGCCCAGCGGCGTGGCGCGGCGAATCCACCACGGCCTGCCACGGTTGACCAGCACCACGAGACCGAGCCCGACGAGCAGGATCGCGGGGGCCCACAGCAAGTAGGGTCGGTTGAAGTTGGCGAGGTACACAAAGCCTTGCGCCCATTTGGATCCCGACGCATCCTTGGCGAGCGCGGTGCTGGGGTAGAGCAGCCCGTAGTAGCCCATCCTGAAGATCTCGTAGCCGACGGGAAGCAGGCCGCCTACCGCGACGATCAACACGCGTCGCCGCCAGCCTCGGGCGGCGACGAGCATCATGATCAGAGCGAGCCCGCCGATGAGCGCCAGTTCGGGGCGCACCAGCACACTCAAACCTGCGATGAATGCCAGTGCAGCATCAAAGAATCGGCTGGTGACGTTGGCGGTGGGCAGCGGCGGCACAGCGGTTGCGAAGGGGGCCCTGCGTAGGGTCGGCGGTACGCCACGCCGCGGCGGGGGTGGCTGCTGCTGCGCGACGGGATAGGCGCGCAAGGCCTGTCCCCAGCAGACCATCATCCACCACAGCAGGCCCAAATAGGCCATGACCAAACTGTTTTCGAGACCCGAGGTGGCGAAGTCGCGCGCGGGCGGCACCGCGATGTAGACCAGCGCTCCCGCGGGCAGCAGCAACGCCCGTCGGCCCCGCAGTCCGGGCGCGTACAGCCGGCCTGCGCCCAGCATCAGCAGGGCTATCCCGGCCACGCTGAGCACCAGGGCCAACACGAGTGCCACATACTCAAGCCGCACGGGGCCGCCGATCCAGCCGCCGAGATAGATCAGATAGGTCCAGAACGTCGACGTGTTGGCCTCGACACGCTCGCCCACGTTGAAGACCGGACCGTTGCCTGCCAACAGGTTTCGCACCGTGCGCAGCACGATCAGCCCGTCGTCGGCGATCCAGCGGCGCTCCCAGGCGCCCCACCCGAACAGTGCGGCGACAGCCACCACGCCGGCCCAGAGGCTGACCCGAGCGGTCGCGTCATAGGGAAACGCCGGCCAGCGGGCCAGCCGGCCCGCGACCATAGAACTCACCCTGTCAACTGAAGAAGACGGCGGCACCAATGGTTCCGATCCACGCCACGGCGAGCAGCTGCAGGACGCGGTCCTTCAACGCGATCTCCTCCGGCTCGCCGGCTAGGCCGCCATCGACGTCGACTGCGTACCGAAGGATCGCGATCGTGAACGGAATGATCGTCACCGCGTACCAGGACGCGTAGTTGCCATCCCGCTCGAAGGCCCACAGCCCGTAACACAGCACAGTGGCCGTCGCCGACAGCGTCCACACGAAGCGGAGATAACTGGCCGTGTAACTCTCCAGCGACTTGCGGATCTTGGCACCCGTCCGCTCGGCCAACTGCAGTTCGGCGTAGCGCTTCCCGCCCACCATGAACAGCGAGCCGAAGGTCATCACCAACAGGAACCATTGCGACAGTGGAATACCCACTGCTGCGCCGCCGGCAATGGCGCGGATCAGATACGCCGAAGACACAATGCAGATGTCGAGCACGGCCTGATGTTTGAGCCCGAAGCAGTAGGCCATCTGCATGGCGATGTAGATGGCGATGACGACGATGAGATTCCGCGATGCCAGCGATGAAACAGCTAGCGCCGCTATGCCCAGTACCACTGCCAAGGCGTACGCAAGCCACACTGGCACGACGCCCGCCGCGATCGGCCGAAAACGTTTGGTCGGATGCTGGCGGTCTGCCTCGACATCGCGGACGTCGTTGACGAGATACACCGACGATGCGGCGAGCGAAAACGCGACGAAGGCAATCAAGGCCTTGATGGCGACCTGGTGATAGTCGAATTGGATGTCGCGACCGAACGCGGCCACCGGCGCGATCAACACAAGCAGGTTCTTCACCCACTGTCTGGGGCGGACGGCCTTGATCACGCCTGTGACGATGTTCTTGGGCGGGCCCTTCACAGGTGCCGGTTCTTTATTCGCCTGCATTGCGCTGTCAGCGCCGCTCTCACTCGAGATGCTCATGAGCCTCCTCCAACCCGGTCGGCGACGGCTCCGACCGTCTTCGCCACGACCGCCCCGACGGCGACGCCGGTCAGCACGTCGCTGGGGTAGTGCACGCCGAGCACCAAGCGGGACAACACCATCGGGGGAATCAACACCGCGGGTAAGGGCAGGCCGGTGATGCGTGCCAGCAGGATCGACGCTGCGGTGGTCGACGTCGCGTGTGCGGACGGGAAGCTCAGCCGGCTCGGCGTGGCGACGTTGACAACGACCGCAGGGTGATGCGGCCGTTCACGCTTGACCACCCGTTTGATCACCACCGCGGCCGCATGCGCGAGAAACGCTCCCAGGCCAGCGGCGAGCCACGCCCGCCGGCGCCGGGGTTGAAGCAGAGCACCCAACGCGGACACGACGACCCAGCCGATACTGTGTTCGCCGAAATGCGAAAGGGCACGCGCGCCTGCTAACACACCGGGTCGGTCCGCCAGGGCCGACTGCACGGCCACCAACGCGGCTTCCTCGCCCCGTAGGTCATCAGCCATTGGCCGGCGACGATTCCAGGAGCACCGCTTCCCATTTCTGCTTGCTCGACAGCACAGGCAGCGCCGCGCGGTAGACCTTGCGCATCTTGTTGAACTTGCGCGCGAGGAGCAATTGACGCCGCAGCGATTCGCGAAGCAGCGCAAACATTTTCGCACGATCGCGTTGCCGGTAGACGACGCCGCGGCCGTCAGCGGTGGTGACCGTCACTCCGTCGACCTTGCACAGCGAGAACCACCGCGCGTCCTGGGTCGCGACGTTGATCTGCGGACGTCGATGGTGTTCCGGGTCGTGCGGCCTGAGCTGGTGGATGATGCCGCGGATCAGCCGCAGTGAAATCGCCAGCGGGCTAGTGGGGATCTCCACCTTCTTGCGCCACCGCTTGTCCGACGGCGTCGGCAGCGCGGTAGCACTCGGCAGCACCACAGCGTCGGGGAACTCCTGACGCATCTTGCGCACCTCTGGTAGTGCAGACTCCAGGATCGAGAAGATGTGCTCGGGCCCGGCCAGGAAGTCGTCCATCGCCCTGTTCTGGATTGCGACAGTCGAATACTCAAGGCACAGTAGGTGTTTGAACGTCGCCTTCATATGACTGGCGATCAGGCCCGCGACGTTACCGTCCCAGTGCATGGCGGCGACAACCAATCTGTTGCGCAGGTGGAAGTACGCCTGCCAGTCGATCGCGTCATCCTTGTCGCTCCACGCCATATGCCAGATCGCCGCCCCGGGAAGCGTCACGGTCGGGTATCCGTGCTCACCGGCGCGCAGACCGTAGTCGGCGTCGTCCCACTTGATGAACAACGGCAGCGGCTGGCCTAGTTCCTCGGCGACCTGCCGCGGGATCATGCACATCCACCAGCCGTTGTAGTCGACGTCGATGCGGCGGTGCAGAAGCCTGCTCCGGGCTTCCTCTTCGTCGTTGAGCGGATATTTGGCGAAGTTGTGGTCGTATTCGGTGTTGACCGCGTTGGTCCACATGAAGTTCTCTTGGTCGACCATCTCGCCCATCACGTGCAGGTGCGACGGCTCCTGCAGATTGAGCATCTGACCGCCGACGAGCGTGGGCGTCTTGGCGAACCGGTTCATCGCCAGCGCCCGCAGCACCGAATCCGGCTCGATGCGGATGTCGTCGTCCATGAACAGGATCTGTTCGCAGTCGGTGTTTTTCAGCGCTTCGTACATCACCCTGCTGTAGCCGCCGGAGCCGCCGAGGTTTGGCTGATTGTGGAGTGACAGCCGGGTGCCCAGCGGGGCGGCGGCCGCCGCGTAGCCCGGGTGGTCAACCGCCTTCTTGGTGCCCTGGTCGGACACGATGACCGCGCCAATCGCCTCGTCCACCAACGGATCCGAGGTCAGTGCGGCGAGCGCGTTGACGCAGTCGGCGGGCCGGTCGAAGGTCGGGATGCCGACCGCCACGTTGGCCCGGCCCGGCGCGGGCACCGGAGCGTACCAACCGGCGCTGTGCACGGTGACCTTGGAATTGGTGGTGATGTCGAACCAGATCCAGCCGCCGTCCTCGAACGGGTCGAGGCCGATCTCGAACTCGACCACGGCGGGCTGGTCCGAGTCGCCGCTCGACACCGGGGCGCCACTCACGGTGATCCGTGCGCCTGTGGCCTTGGACCGGTAGACGTCGACGCGGGCGCTGCCCGTCAGCTCGACCCGCAACACCACCGACTCGAGCATCGACCACCGCCGCCAGTAGCTGGCGGGGAAGGCGTTGAAGTACGTCGCGAACGACACCTCGGACTCGGCACCGATCTCGAGCGTGGTGCGGGTCGGCGCGTGGGCGCGCCTGGCGTTGGTCTCCGATTCCTCTATATAGAGCTTGCGGACGTCCAACGGCTCGCCCGGCCGCGGCAGGATGACCCGCGCGAGAAGACTGACCGCCCTGGATTCCCCGGCGTCGAGCGCGCCGGACGGAATGTCACTCATGCGCTGCTACTTTCTATGCCATTTTCGGTCAGTGGCATACCGTCACGCAGGTGCGGCGCCAGTGTGTTGTCGTACATGTTCAGCGCGCTGGCGATGGCCATGTGCATGTCGAGGTACTGGTAGGTGCCCAACCGGCCGCCGAACAACACCTTCGATGATGCCGTCTCAGCCTTGGCACGCGCACGGTACACGCCCAGCAATGCCCGGTCGGCTTCGGTGTTGATCGGGTAGTAGGGCTCGTCGTCGTCTTCGGCGAACCGGGAGAACTCCCGCATGATCACCGTCTTATCGGTCGGGTACTCACGCTCCGGGTGGAAGTGCCTGAACTCATGGATGCGCGTGTAGGGCACGTCGGCGTCGTTGTAGTTCATCACCGGGGTGCCCTGGAAGTCTCCGGTGTCGAGCACCTCGACCTCGAAATCCAGTGTGCGCCAGCCCAGCCGGCCCTCGGCATAGTCGAAGTAGCGGTCCAGCGGCCCGGTGTAGACCACGGGTGCGTCGGGGCTTTCGGCACGCAACCCGTCGCAGACGTCGAACCAGTCCGTGTCAAGCCGCACCTCGATGCGCTCGTCGGCAGCCATGTTCTTCAGCCACGCGGTGTACCCGTTGACGGGCAGGCCTTCGTAGGTGTCGTTGAAGTAGCGGTTGTCGAAGGTGTAGCGCACCGGCAGCCGCGTGATGTTGGCCGCGGGCAGCTCCTTCGGGTCGGTCTGCCACTGCTTGGCGGTGTAGTGCTTGAGAAACGCCTCGTACAGCGGACGCCCGACCAGGCTGATCGCCTTCTCCTCGAAATTCTGCGCGTCGGCGGTCTCGATCTCCGCGGCTTGCTGGGCGATCAGCTGACGCGCCTCATCCGGGGTGAAGTACTTGCCGAAGAACTGCGACACCAGGCCGAGGCCCATCGGGAACTGATAGGCCTGCCCGTTGTGCATCGCGAACACGCGGTGCTGGTAGCCGGTGAAGTCGGTGAACTGGCGGACGTAGTCCCACACCCGCTGATTGGACGTGTGGAACAGGTGCGCGCCGTACTTATGCACCTCGATACCGGTGCGCGGCTCGGGCTCGGAGTACGCGTTGCCGCCGATGTGCGGGCGCCGGTCGACGACGAGAACACGCTTGTCCAGCTGAGTTGCCACGCGCTCGGCGATTGTCAGACCGAAGAATCCGGAACCGACGACAAAGAGATCAAAACGAGCGGTCATCGGCAGCAAGGGTATCCGACCGCGACGGCCCTCCCCGACTTGACCGATCGCGGGTCGCAATGCTTCTGCCCTCCGGATGACAAGGTTGAAGGTTGCGATCGGCTCACAATTCCGTATCGCCACTTCTACCCCAACAGTCACACCAGTACCGTCGATCACGTCGGCACTGATGGGCTCCGCCCGATCGAGTCCGCAGCCGCTGACAGCTACCAGACGTAGTCCATATATTGAGGAGACTTCCGTGCCGAACCGACGTCGACGCAGGCTTTCCACAGCCATGAGCGCGGTCGCCGCCCTGGCAGTCGCGAGTCCAGCAGCAGTAGTCGCCATGTCCGACTTGTCCGAGAGCATTAAGCCACCGACGCAGCACCGCCAGTTCGTCCAGGCCGCCATGATCACCGACCTCCCCAACGAGCTGATGTCGGCCCTTTCACAGGGCCTGTCGCAATTCGGGATCAACCTGCCCCCGATGCCGACGAGCCTGCTGACTGGCTCGGGCTCGTCCATGCCGACGACGTTGACCTCGCCGGGGCTGGGTACAGCCCCGTTGACCACTCCGGGGTTGGGAATGTCGCCGCTGACCACACCGGGGCTGTCGCCGGCCACCGCGGCCGCTCCGGCCCTGACCGACCCGGCGCTGAGCAACCCGGCGCTGAGCAACCCGGCGCTGAGCAACCCGGCGCTGACCAGCCCCACCGCGGCGACCGGCCTGACACCAGGTCTGGCCACACCAGGTCTGACCACACCGACTACGGGCGTCGATCCGGCCCTCGCATCGCCGATCTCCAGTGCGGCGGCACTGCCCGCCCCTGGCGAGGTACCGATCTCGGCACCCATCGGGTTGGATCCGGCAGCGGGGACGTACCCGATCCTCGGGGATCCGTCGCTGGCCATGGCCCCTGCCGCCACCAGCGGCAGCGGTGGTCTGCTCGGTGACCTGTCCAGCGCCGCTAACCAGCTCGGCGCGGGACAGGCGATCGACCTGCTCAAGGGCGTCTTGATGCCTGCGATCATGTCGGCCATCAAGCCCGCGGGTGCCCCGGCGGCGGATGCCGCCGCGGCGGCCACCGCAGCCGTCCCGGCAGCAGCCGCGGCGGTTCCCGGCATCTAGTCCTGCCGCTAAACGGCACCGCAGAAATGCCCGAAAGCTCTGCGGTGCCGTTGCAGGACGAATTGCCCGGCATTTAGTCCGGCGACTATCAAGCGGCGCGGAACGAGCCGCCGACGATGGCATTTAGTCGGTCCAACTACCGTGTCGGAACACTGGTAACAACTGACACATACGTAACATCGGTCCGTGCTGTGCCGTCGTCCCCCGCCATCGCTGTTGTTCACCGCGATTGCCGCGACGATCGTGGTGCTGCCGTGGGCGGTCGACGGCCTTTCGGGCGACGACAACCCCAAGCCGGTGAGCCAGGCGCCGCAATTCGCTCAGCAGTCGTTGACCGGGCTCGGCGGCGGTGAGACTCTCCGAGAGATTCACCAGGACACCCCGTTCTCGATGGTTGCGCTGACCGCCGAAGACCTGACAGGCACCTCCGCGAAGGTCCGGGCCAAGAAGTCCGACGGCTCGTGGGGGCCGTGGTACGAAGCCGAGACGTTGGAAGGTGTCGGCCCCGACTCCGGGGCTCCGCGCGGCACCGAGCCCCTATTCGTCGGCCGCACCACCACGGTGCAGATCTCGGTCACCCGCCCGCCGGGCGTCGCACCCACCGTGGCGGCGCCCAAGGCACCCGCCAAGCCGGGCCTGGGCTATGTGCCCGCCAATGTCGAGCAGCCCTTCGCACAGAACATCAACGCGGTGCTGATCAGCCCGCCGCAAGCGCCGGTGGACACCTTGCCGCTACCGTCCGCCGTCACTATGCCCGGCCAGCCACCCAACATCATCAGCCGCGCACAGTGGGGCGCCGACGAGGGGATGCGGTGCGGGAACACGGTGTACGACAACGGAATCCGGGCCGCGGTCGTACACCACACCGCGGGCAGCAATGACTACGAACCCCAGGATTCGGCAGGCATCGTCCGGTCGATCTACGAGTACCACACCCGCGAATTGGGCTGGTGCGACATCGCCTACAACGCGCTGGTCGACAAGTACGGCCAGGTCTTCGAGGGTCGCGCAGGCGGCATGGACAAACCGGTCGAGGGGTCACACACCGGCGGCTTCAACCGCAACACCTGGGGCGTGGCGATGTTGGGCGACTTCGACGTCGTGCCCCCGACTCCGATCCAATTGAGGACGGTCGGCCGGCTCATCGGCTGGCGGCTGGGGCTTGATCACGTCGATCCGCGGGGGACCGTGGTATTGCCATCTTCGGGTGGGTCTTTCACCAAGTTCCCGACCGGTGCGACGCCGACGCTTCCGACGATCTTCACTCACCGCGACGTCGGGAACACCGACTGTCCGGGCAATGCGGCGTACGCGCTGATGGACCGGATCCGAGACATCGCGGCGCGATTCAACCAGCCGCCTGGGCCCGAGGATCTGGCGGAATCACTGCGCGGCGGAGCCATTTTCGCCCGATGGGATTCGATGGGCGGGATGAACAGCCTGCTCGGTGCGCCCACGTCGCCGGAGGCATCGGGCGAGGGTTCGGTGCGATACGTCACGTTCAACAAGGGTGCGGTGTACTGGTCGCCGCAGAGCGGCGCCGAGCCCGTCACCGGTGCGATCTACAAGGCGTGGGGGTCGCTGGGCTTCGAGCGCGGCGCGCTCGGCCTGCCCACCAGCGCCGAGATCCAGGAGCCGCAGTGGATCGTGCAGAACTTCCAGCACGGCACGTTGAACTTCGACCGCGAGAAGGGCACGGTGACGCGCGTCATCGACGGCGTGCCGCTGGAGCTGCCACCACCGTCGAGCGAGGCGGAACCGATCCAGCTCGAGCGGTTCACACCGCCCATCAACCCCGCCTAGGGCTCACGAAACCCAGCTAGACCCACCAGCGTTCGAGAACGCGCGCGACACCGTCATCGGTGTTGGCCGCGGTGACCTCATCGGCCGCCGCCCGCGCGTCGGGGTGGGCGTTGCCCATCGCGACTCCATGGCCTGCCCACCGCAGCATCGGCACGTCGTTCGGCATGTCGCCGAACGCCAGGACGTCCGCGGCCGCGATGCCCTGCGGGCGGGCCAGCTCCTCGACGCCGGTGGCCTTGCTGATGCCGAGCGGCACGATCTCCACGAGGCCGTTGTTCGTGGAGTACGTGATATCGCCTTCCAGCCCAACATGTTTGGCCAATGCGGCGACCATATCGGAGCTGCGGGCGCCTGCCTTGCGGATGAGCAACTTGACGGCGGGTGCGCTGAGTAGATCCTCGAGCGACACCTCGGTGTTGTCGGGGTTGAGCCACGCGTGCTCGTAACCCGGCGAGCTGACGAACTGCGGGGTGGCCGCGTCGTGTGCGCTGCTGCCGATGCGCTCGACGGCCAGACCCGCGCCCGGGATGACCCGGGTGGCGATCTCGGCGAGCTCGCCGAGCATGTCGACTGACAGCGTGCGGGCCGAGATGATCCGGTCGGTGGACGGGTCGTAGATCACTGCGCCGTTGGCGCACACAGCCATTGGCGCGAAACCCAGCGCGTCGACGACCGGCTGCACCCAGCGCGGCGGGCGGCCGGTGGCGAGTACGAACTGCGTACCGGCCTCGACCGCCGCCTGTACGGCGTCCCGGGTGCGGGCCGTGATCTTCTCGTCGTCGTCGAGCAGCGTGCCGTCCACGTCGGTGGCGATCAGGTCGGGGGTCACCGGTGACTTCTCGCTTCACGCTCGGCCCGCTTGCGCGCCCGCTCGGCCAGCTCCGCCTCGTCGAGCAGCTTGGCCTCCGCCATCGTCGGTGCCGAACCGCCCAGCCGGCGCGGCACCCAGTACGCGCCCTCGGGATGTGGGTAGTCCAGCTGCGTCTTGTGCAGCAGCGCAGTCATCGACTCGCGCAGCGTGGCGTCCAGCTGCTCCATGGTGCCCGTCGCCGGAATTGGCACGCCGACCACGACGGTTATTGGTAACTTGTTGCGGCCCAACGACTTCGGGTGGTCCTTCGTCCACGCCCGCTGCGCACCCCAGACGATCAGTGGGATGATCGGCGCCTGCGCCTCCAGCGCCATCCGCGCGGCTCCGGTCTTGAACTCCTTCAGCTCAAAGCTGCGGCTGATGGTCGCTTCTGGATACACACCGACGATTTCCCCCTTACGCAGTTCCTGAACTGCCGCCGCATACGCGCCAGCCCCGGCGCGGCGGTCCACCGGAATTGTCTTGGTGTGCTTGATCAGCCAGCTGACGAACTTCACCTCTTGCATCTCGGCCTTGATCATGAACCGCATCCTGCGCTTGCGGTGATGCGCGGCCAGCGCGGCGGGCAGGAAGTCGATATAGCTGGTGTGGTTGATCGCGATCACGGCACCGCCAGGCGCCGGGATGTTTTCCAGACCGTGGTAGGTGATGCGCGTACCAGTAGCCCTCATTGCCGCCTCGGCCGCGATCTCCAGTGTGCGGAAAACCGGCTCCATACCCGCTACCCCGGCGCCCCGGTGGGGTCGGCCCGTTGCGCCCGGCGGGCCGCCTTCTGGGCAGCCTCCTCGGCGTCCATCCGATTGGCCTCGGCCAGCGACGGCGCTCCCCCGCCAAGCCGGTGCGGCACCCAGAATTCGCCGGGTGGGTGCGGGCCGTAGGCGTCCTGCACCCTCTCGAGCAGGTGCTGCATCCGCGAATGCAGCAGAGCGGTCAGCTCTGTGGGTGGCAGCGTCGGTTGGATCGGCTCGCCAACCGCGATCGAGATGGGCACCTTCGGGCGCCGCATGTTCTTGGGATGCCCCTTGGTCCAGATGCGCTGTGCGCCCCAGACGATGTGCGGGACGATCGGCACGTCGGCCGCGATGGCCATGCGCGCCGCCCCCGACTTGAACGCCTTGATCTCGAAGCTGCGGCTGATCGTGGCCTCCGGGTACACGCCAACCAACTCGCCTTCCTTCAGCGCCCGGCAGGCCTGCTCGAACGAGCCGGAGCCGTCGCCGCGGTCCACCTCGATATGATGCATGCCGCGCATGAGCGGGCCGGAGATCTTGTCGTCGAAGACCTCTTTCTTCGCCATGAACCGCACCTTGCGGCCTAGGTGTTGCTTGTAGGCGGGCAACCCGGCGAACGTGAAGTCGAAGTAGCTGGTGTGGTTGATGGCGATGACGGCACCACCCGTGCGGGGCAAGTTCTCCACGCCGGTGATCGTGAACTTCAGCCCCTGCACCCGCCATGCCAGGCGGGCGAGCTGGATGACTGTCCCGTATACCGGTTCCACATCAGGCAGCCTAGTCGGGTGAGCGTTCCCAGCGAACCGGTGGCGGTTCCGGAGATCGTCGAGGCCATCGCGGGAGGCAGGCCGGTCGTCGCGGTCTGGGTCAACGAGCTCGGTGGGGTCACGTTCGCAATGGATGGTGGACGGGAGTACGTCAAGGTCGCGCCGCCGAAGTGGGCACATCACCTGGTCGCAGAGGTGGAGCGGCTGCGCTGGGCGAGGGCTCGTGTCGAGGTACCCCGCGTGTTGGGAGCGGGTGACGGCTGGTTACACACCGCCGGGCTGGCAGGCCGTTCGGCGGTGGACCCGCATTGGGTGGCCGCGCCGCGGGCCGCGGCACGCGCGATCGGCGCCGGGCTGCGGCTGCTGCACGACACCCTGCCGGTCGACGACTGCCCGTTCGGGCCGCCGGCCTGGGTTACCGATGCGATGCCGCCCGGCCGGCTGGTGGTCTGCCACGGAGATGCATGCGCACCGAACACGTTGATCGATGACGACGGCCGCTGCAGTGGGCACGTCGACCTCGGCGACCTGGGCGTCGCCGACCGGTGGGCCGACCTAGCCGTGGCCACGCTGTCGCTGTCGTGGAACTACGGCGGCTCATGGGAGGGCGAGCTGCTCGACGCCTACGGTGTGGAGCCGGACCCGGCGCGTATCGACTTCTACCGGCGGCTGTGGAACGCCGGCGATATCTCCTCCCACTAAGCTCGAACCGGTATCCCCATCGAGTAGAAAGGGTGTTAGTGCAGGTCACAAGCGTCGGCCATGCGGGTATCCGGATTGACACCAAGGCAGGAAGCATCCTGTGCGATCCGTGGGTCAACCCGGCGTACTTCGCGTCGTGGTTCCCGTTCCCCGACAACAGCGCACTGGACTGGGACGCCCTCGGCGACGTCGACTACCTGTACGTCTCGCACCTGCACCGCGACCACTTCGACCCGAAGAACCTGCGCGAGCACGTCAACAAGGACGCCGTCGTGCTGCTGCCCGACTACCCGGTGCCCGACCTGCAGCGCGCACTCGAAAGGGTGGGCTTTCATCGGTTCTTCGAGACGACGGACTCGGTCAAGCACCGCGTCAGCGGGCCCAAGGGCGATCTCGATGTGATGATCATCGCGCTGCGCGCACCCGCCGATGGCCCGATCGGCGACTCCGGTCTGGTCGTCGACGACGGAGAAACCGTGTGCTTCAACATGAATGACGCGCGGCCGGTCGACCTCGACGTGTTGCACGCCGACTTCGGCCACGTCGACGTGCACATGCTGCAGTACTCCGGTGCGATCTGGTACCCGATGGTCTACGACATGCCCGCCCGCGCGAAGGAGGCGTTCGGCACCCAGAAGCGGCAGCGCCAGATGGACCGCTGCCGCCAGTACATCGCTCAGGTCGGCGCGACGTGGGTGGTCCCGTCGGCGGGCCCGCCGTGCTTCCTCGACCCTGAACTGCGTGACCTCAACGACGACCACGGCGACCCCGCCAACATCTTCCCGGACCAGGTGGTGTTCCTGGACCAGATGCGAGCACACGGACACGACCGCGGCCTGCTGATGATTCCCGGGTCGTCGGCGGATTTCGCTGGCCCGCAGTTGAATTCACTGACCCACCCGCTGCCTGCTGACGAAGTGCATGCCATCTTCACCACCAGCAAGGCCGCCTACATCGCCGACTACGCCGAGCGGATGGCGCCGGTGCTGGCCGCGGAGAAGGCCAGTTGGGCGCCCGCGGCCGGTGAACCACTTCTCGAGCCGTTGCGGGCGGCGCTCGAGCCGATCATGCTGCAGAGCGATCAGATCTGCGACGGCATCGGTTATCCCGTCGAACTGCGCCTTGGCGCAGAGACTGTGGTTCTTGACTTCCCGAAACGTGTGGTGCGCGAGCCCATCCCGGACGAGAAGTTTCGGTACGGGTTCGCGATCGCACCGCACCTGGTGCGGACCGTGCTGCGGGACAACGAGCCGGACTGGGTAAACACGATCTTCCTGTCGACGCGGTTTTCGGCCTGGCGGGTCGGCGGCTACAACGAGTACCTGTACACGTTCTTCAAGTGCCTCTCCGACGAGCGAATCGCCTACGCCGACGGTTGGTTCGCCGAGGCGCATGATGACACCGCGTCAATCACCTTGGACGGCTGGGAAATTCAGCGCCGTTGCCCGCACTTGAAGGCCGACCTGTCGAAGTTCGGCGTGGTCGACGGCACCAAGTTGACGTGCAATCTGCACGGCTGGGAGTGGAGCCTGGAGTCCGGCCGCTGCCTGACTACCAAAGGCCACGAGCTGAGGTCTCAACGACGATGACGGCCCCGCGCCAGTACTACGACGACGGCCTGGTCCAGCTGGATCGTGAAGCGATCACGTTGCGGCGCTATCACTTTCCCTCCGGGACAGCCAAGGTGATCCCGCTGCGATCGATCCGCGGATACAAGGCGGAACCGCTGGGCTTGTTCACCCAGCGGTTCCGGATCTGGGGCAGCTCGGACCTGCGTCGCTGGCTGCCGCTCGATGTGTGGCGCCCGATCAAGTCCACGCTCGTGACTCTCGATGTGCCCGGCGTCCGGCCGAAGCCTGCGTTCACTCCGCAGCGGCCGAAGGAATTTCTCGCCAGGCTCGACGAGCTGCTGAACAACTAGCCGGCCTGCCCTGTGGCCCGTCAAAAGGGCAGGTCCGCAAAGCCGTTCGTGGTGTTGGCTTCGTCGTGGTTGTCGACGTGGTAGTGGGGCATCGTCGGGTTGGTGGGGATATCGGCCT
>Ga0105243_10002292_pt1 | contig 16044 bp, 17 predicted proteins | sample KBSM34metaG_FD_81525 | JGI IMG/M metagenome (GOLD analysis project Ga0105243, IMG submission 81525) | Miscanthus rhizosphere microbial communities from Kellogg Biological Station, Michigan, USA - KBS M3-4 metaG | ecosystem: Host-associated > Plants > Roots > Rhizosphere > Soil | place... | reverse complement strand
GTGCCCGTGCTCGCGGCGGTGATGCTACCCGCCACCGGGCCGGCCACGGAAGCGGCGCGGCGCGCGCGCGGCGAGGGCGCCGACGCGGTGGTGGTGGGCTCGCCCTACTACTTCGCCGTGGACGGCGGCGGGCACCGGCGTCACGTGGAGGCGGTGCTGGAGGCCGCCGGCCTGCCGGGCCTGCTCTACAATATTCCCCAGTGCACGCACGCGATTCTCGCCGCCGACACGGTGGCGGTCCTGGCGCGGGATGCCCGCGTCCTGGGAATGAAGGACTCGGCGGGAGATTTCGCCGCCTTCCAGCGCTACCTCGCGGTGAAGCGCGAGCGGCCGGACTTCCGCGTGCTCCAGGGCCAGGAGTCCTTGCTGGCCGCGAGCGTGCTCCACGGGGGCGACGGCGCCGTGCCCGGAGTCGCCAATATCGCCCCGCGGCTCTGCGTGGATCTGGTCCGCGCGGCCCACGCCAAGGACGCGGCGCGGGCCACTCAGCTCCAGGAGCGGGTGACGGAGCTGACGCGGGTGTACGAGCAGGGGAATCACTGGCTTCCCGCGCTCAAGGGCGCGTGCGCGCAGCTCGGGCTGGGCAATGGCCGCCCGGCGCCCCCGCTCGAGCCCGCAGGAGACGCTACGCGCGCCGCCATCGCCGGCATTCTCGCCCGCCTCAGCTAAACCGCCACCGAAGGCTCCTCCGAACAGCCGGCCATCGGCAACTAAACCGCGAGGTCCGACGACTGGAGCCGCTTCACCCCCGCCCCCTGCATGTCCGCCCAGGCCTTGCCGAGCGATCCGCCCACGTCGATGCCGCGGCAGGCGTCCTCGATCACGGCCGCCTCGAAGCCGGCCTTGCGCGCGTCCAGCGCCGACCACGCCACGCAGAAGTCGGTGGCGAGGCCGACGAAGTAGCAGCGGGAGAGTTTCCGCTCGCGGAGATAGCCGGCGAGCCCGGTGGGCGTCTTGCCGTCCGCCTCCATGAAGGCCGAGTACGAGTCCACGTCCTTGCGATAGCCCTTGCGGATCACCAGCTCGGCGTGGGGGATCTTGAGCGCCGGATGCAGGTTGGCGCCGTCGGTGCCCTGCACGCAGTGATCGGGCCAGAGCACCTGGGTGCCATAGGGCAGGCTGGTGGTCTCGAAGGGCTTCTTCCCCGCATGGCTCGACGCGAAGGACACGTGTCCCGGCGTGTGCCAGTCCTGGGTGAGCACCACGTGCTCGAAGCCGCCCGCGAGCTTGTTGATGAGGGGGACGATGGCATCGCCGTCCTTCACCGCCAGGGACCCGCCCGGCGTGAAGCAGTTCTGCACGTCGATGACGAGGAGCACGTCCTGCGCCCCCGGCTTGATCTTGGCGCCTTGCGCGGCGGCGCGGCCGGCCCGGCCCATCATCGCGGCCGCGAGCCCGGCGGCGGCCATCCCGAGAAATGCCCGACGATCGTGACGCATGGTGATCCTCCTCTCGCTGCCTCGCATGGCGGCAGCGCGCCAAGTTGGCGAGAGTATAGCGCTAGCCGAGCTTGAGCAAACGCGGAACGACGAGGGTGACCCACGGCACGAGGATCACGATGAGGAGGCCGGCGCACATCATGTAGACGTACGGCATCATGTCGCGCGTGGCGCGATCCACCGGCACCCGCGCGATGCCGCAGGCGATGAAGAACCCGACGCCGATGGGCGGGAGGAAGAGCCCGATCCCGGTGGCGGCCACCACCACCGTCGAGTAGTGGATCACGTCGATGCCGAGGCGCTGCACTACCGGCATGAAGGTGGGCAGCAGGATGACCACCGCCGGCAAGCCTTCCAGCACCGCGCCCAGGATGATGAAGAGCACCGCGGTGAGGACGAGGAAGACGATATTGCCGCCCGGGACCGCGAGCATCAGCTTCAGCAGCGTCTGGGGGATCTGCTCCACCGCGAGGATCCACGCCACCACCGCCGCGGTGCCGAGGAGAAAGCACACCGTCGCCGTGACCACCGCGCTGCTGATGAAGATGCCCGGGAGGTCCTTCCACTTGATCTCGCGATACACGAAGACGCCCACGATGAAGGCGTAGACCACCGCCAGCACCGCCGCTTCGGTCGGCGTGACGGCTCCGCCCAGGATGCCGCCGAAGATGATCACGGGCAGCCCCAGCGGGATCACCGCGTCCAGGAAGGCCTTCCAGATGGCCCGCAGCCCCGCGACCTCGCGCGCCTCGATGCCGCTGCGGCGGGCGTCGAACCAGATATAGACCATGATGGCCAGCGCGAGCACCACCGCGGGGAGGAAGCCGGCGGCGAACAGCGCCGCCACCGAGACGTTCGCCACCGAGCCGATCACGATCATGAGGATGCACGGCGGCACCAGGATGCCCATCGCGGAGGCGGCCGACACCACCGCCACCGCCTGCTCCGGCCGATAGCCCGCCCGGAGCATGGGCGGGATCATGGTGGAGCCGATGGCGGAGACGTCGGCGACGGTCGAGCCGGAGATACCGGAGAAGATGTACTCGGCCACCACCACCGCCATGGAGAGCCCGCCGCGGATCCAGCCCACCAGTACCTGCGCCAGGCGCACCAGGCGCACCGCGATGCCGCCGGTCTCCATGAGCGCGCCGGCGAGGATGAAGAGGGGGATGGCGAGGAGCACGAAGGAGTCCACGCCCTCGAAGGTCTGCTTGACGATCACCGTATAGGGATAGGCCCCCGACCACCAGAGGCCGGCGAAACCGGAGAGCCCGATGACGAAGGCCACCGGCACGCCCAGCAACAGGAGCGTGATGAAGGCGAGGGCGACGAGGACGACCATCTCAGTGGCCCCCCGCCTCGAGGGCGGGCCGGCCCCGGAAGGCGCGCCACAGATGCGGCAGGCTATAGAGAATGATGAGCGCGCCCCCCACGGGCACGGACGCGTAGACGTATCGCTTGGACAGCCCCATCACCGGCGTCTGCTGGAACTGGCCGAGCTCCACCAGCTTCCAGCCCTGCTCGATGAGGATCCAGCCGAAGCCCATCATGGCCAGGATGCCGAGGATGGTTGCCAGGCGCCGGAGCCCGGCCGGGAAGCGGTCGATCACGAGATGGAGGCGGAAGTGGGCGGCGCGCTTCACGCCCACCGCCGCCCCCAGGAACACGATCCACACGAAGAGGAGCCGCGCGATCTCGTCGTACCACGTGAACGTGCGGCCCATCACGTAGCGCGAGAAAACGCCCAGGAACACGTCCGCGCAGAGCAGCACCATCATGACGAGGAGGATGCCCTCGACGGTATTGTCGAGCGCGCGACGAATCACCGAGCGGCTACGATGCTATTTGCCGGCGGCAGCGATGGCCGCGTTCAGGCGCCCCATGAACTCCTTGCCGACCTTGGACTCGACGCTGTCGTAGACCGGCTTCATGAGCGCCTGGAACTGCTTGATGTCCTTCACCTCGTTGATCTGGGTCCCCGCCTTCTTCATGATGTCGAAGTCCGCCTTCTCACGCTCGACCTCGATCTTCCGATTGGCGTCGCACGCCGCCTTCATCGATTCGTCCACCGCCTTCTGAAGATCCGGCGGCAGGGCCTGGTACTTCTTGAGGTTGGCGAACCAGGCGATGGGCGGATAGGAGTGCCGGGTGAGCGAGTAGAACTTGGTCACCTCCTGAAACTTGTCCGCGGTGACGGTGAAGGAGGGCAGCTCCATCCCGTCGATGGTGCCCTGCTTCATGGCGAGGTAGACCTCGACGTAGGGCATGGGGACGGGGTTGGCGCCCAGCGCCTTCATGAGCGCGATGTAGGTGGGCGACTCCTGCACGCGGATGGTCTGGCCCTTCATGTCCTCCGGCGTGAAGATCGCGCGCTTGTTGGACATCATGTTGCGGAAGCCCCAGCCGCCGCCGAAGCAGAAGGCGCGGAGCCCCTTGGCCTCCATCTTCTTGAGCAGCTCCTGGCCGAGCGGGCCATCCATGACCTTCCAGACCTGCTCGCGGCTCGACCAGAGGAAGGGAAGGTCGAGCGCCTGGTAGAGCGGCTCGAACATGCCACCGATGGGCGCGGAGCCGATGGGGACGATGTCGATGGTGCCGAGCTGGGCGCCTTCCAGATGCGCGGCCTCGCCCTTGGCGATGGAGTTGCCGAGATGGAGCTCGATCTTCATCCGGCCCTTGGACTTCTCCTGGAGCGTCTTGTCGAGGACGGCCGCGGCCAGGTTGATCGGGCTATCGGGGCCGGTGGGGGTGCCCATCTTCCAGACCATTGGCGCGGCGGGTGTCGTCTGCGCGGCAACGGGCGCCACGGCGACGAGGAGGGCCAGGCCGAGACACAGCACGAGGGCGAGCAGTCGCGTCATCGCGGGTTCTCCTTCGGCTGAACCGGTTCGGATAGAGGAAGCGCGGACCATGGGCGTAGGCCACCCTGGTAACACGGGGCCTCGAGACGGTCAAGGCGCATGCGGGGTGGACCCGGACTGCGATACCCTCGGGCGCGGGAGGGCCCGACATGGCTCGGATCGCGATGGGGCTGGCGGCGGCGCTGCTGGTGGTGGGGTGCATGCATCCGAAGTCCGACGTGCCCTACGTGTGGACGCCGGATGACGTCGCCGTCCAGATGCTCCGGCTCGCCGAGGTGGGTCCGGCGGACAATGTCTGGGACCTGGGCTCCGGCGACGGCCGCATCGTGCTCCTGGCCGCCCGCCAGTTCGGCGCGCGGGGCATGGGGATCGAGATCGAGCCCCGGCTGGTGAAAGAGAGCCGCGAGACGGCCCGGAAGCTGAAGGTGGACGACCGCGTGGAATTTCTCCAGAAGAGCTTCTTCGACGTGGACGTCAGCCCGGCCACGGTGGTGACGCTCTACCTGGGCCAGGAGCTCAACCTGCGCCTGCGCCCGAAGCTCCGGAACGAGCTGCGCAAGGGCTCGCGCATCGTGTCGAACGAGTTCGACATGGGCGACTGGGTGCCCGACAAGACGGTGATCGTCCGCAGCCGCGAGCGCAACTACCGGCTGATGCTGTGGACGGTGCGCTGAGGCGTCGCCTCGCCGCGCTCCTCGCCGCGGCCCTTCTCGGCACGGCCTGCGGTGGCGCCGGGGGCCCGCCGGCGGGAATGCCCGCCGGAGCCAGGGACGCGGCGCCCCCGGCCCCCTCCGCCCGCCCCGAGGACGCCTCGGCGCCGGGCGACGTCGTCCCCGAGCCCGCGACCCTCCACTCTCTCGCCGTGCGCTGGCCCGTGCGCGGCGACGCCAATGCCAATGCCTCCGTCGCCGTCGAGTATCGCCCGGCGGGTGAGACGCGCTGGCGCGCGGGTTACCCGCTCTTCCGCCCGCACCCCGAGCGGCAGTCCCCGGAGCTGCGCGTGCCCGGCGGCTGGCTCTTCACGGGAAGCATCGTGGACCTCACGCCGGACACCGAGTACGAGGTGCGGCTCGCCCTCCGCGACCCAGACGGCGGCGACGTGGACCGCCTCCTGCGCCTGCGCACGGCCGCCGAGCCGCGGGAGCCGCCGGGAATGCGCGTCCGGCACGTGGTGCCCGGCGAGGGCGGCGGCTCCGGGTCGGAGAGCGAGCCGTTCCGGGGGCTCGCCGCGGCGGAGGCCCAGGCGGCTCCCGGCGATCTCTTCCTGCTCCACGCCGGCGTCTATCGCGCCGCGCCCTGGCGGGTCCAGCGGCAGGGCGCGCGGGGGCGGCCCATCATCTACCGGGGCGCGGGCGACGGCGCCGCCATTCTCGACGGAGGGGGCGGTGAGCGCGTGGTGAGCGCGCAGGGGGTGCGCCATGTCTGGCTGGAGGACGTCACTCTCCGGGGCGCGCTCTATCTCTACGTGGGGCACTCGGGCAGCGACCTCGTGGTGCGGCGCGTCCGCTTCGAGGTGACGCGGGTCGGGTTCGAGGCGATCAATGGCGGGTACACGGTGTCGCGCGGCTTCTTCATCACCGACAGTGTGTTCACGGGGCCGTCGACGTGGCCGCGCTCCGCCGGCCTCGAGTCCGTCAATGCCATCTCGGTCTCGGGCGCCGGGCACGAGATCGCGTGGAACCATATCCGCGGGGTGGCGGACGGGGTCCACGGCACCGGGCACGGGCGGCTGTCCGCGAGCGACTTCCACCACAACGACATCGAGCAATGTACCGACGACGGCATCGAGGCCGACTACAGCGACACCAATGTGCGCGTCTTCCGGAATCGCATCACCAACTGCTTCAGCGGGGTGAGCGCCCAGCCGGTGAACGGGGGCCCGCTCTATGTCTTCCGCAATGCCGTCCTCAACGTCGAGTACTCGCCCTTCAAGCTGCACAACGACACCGGCGGGGTGCTCCTCTTCCACAACACGTCGGTGGGAGCGGGCCCGCCCTTCCTCGTCGATCCCGCCGGCGAGACGGTGAACGACGTGGTCACCCGCAACAATCTCTTCGTGGGGACCACTGGGCCGGCGCTCTGGTCGACGGGGAGGATGATCCGCTGCGATTTCGACCGCGACGGCTATGCGTGGGAGACGGGCCCCTTCGCGCTGTGGAATGGCCGGACCTATGCCACGGCGGAGGCGGCGCGCGCGTCGGGCTTGCTCTACCGGAGCCTCGGCGCGGTCCGAGTGGCGGCACCCCGACTCTTCGCGAGCGGGCTGCGCCCGCCCCGGGATTTTCGCGTCGCGCTCCCGCGCGAGGCCAATGACCTTCGGCTGACGCCGGGCGCGCCCGCGGCCGCGCGCGGTGTGGCCCTGCCGAACTTCTCCGACGGGTTCGCGGGGGCGGCGCCGGATCTCGGCTGCTGCGAGGGGGGGGCGCCGCTGCCTCGCTACGGGCCGAGACGCTAGCTCTGCGGCGTCACGGCTTCTGGGCGGGCCCGCGCGGATCGCCCACTTCGAGGACCTTGCGGCTCTGCTCTTCGCGATAGCGGACGAGCGCCTGGCGCAGGCGAGCGTCCTTGCCGGCGAGGATGGCCACCGCGAAGAGCGCCGCGTTCACCGCGCCCGCCCGGCCGATGGCGAAGGTCGCGACGGGGATGCCGGCGGGCATCTGCACGGTGGACAGGAGGGAGTCCATGCCCTTGAGCGCGGCCGACTCCATCGGCACGCCCAGTACCGGCAGCGTGGTCTTGGCCGCGGTGACGCCGGCCAGGTGGGCGGCGCCGCCGGCGGCGGCGATGATGACGGCCAGCCCGCGCGCCTCCGCGGTGGACGCCCACTCGAGCAGCGCGTCGGGCGTGCGGTGCGCGGACAGCACCCGGACCTCGCAGGGCACCGCGAAAGACTCGAGAGTCTCCGACGCGTGCGCCATCGTCTCCCAGTCCGAGCGCGAGCCCATCACGACGCCGACCAGTGGCTGCATGGGGAGGAATTGTAGCAGGGCCGGCCCCGAGTTGGCTGTGTTATACTCCCGTCGATTTTTCAATTCCTGCGGAGGTTTGCGTGAGCGGATATCTGCCCGTTGTCATCTACCTGGCCCTCATCATCGCCTTCGGCGTGGTATCGCTCGGCATGGCCATGATCCTTCGGCCCTCCCGGCCCTATGCGACCAAGCTCGACAACTACGAGTGCGGCGCGGAGACCATCGGGCAGGCATGGGTGCAGTTCCCGGTGGGCTTCTACCTCGTGGCGCTGATCTTCATCGTCTTCGACGCGCTCGCGGTGTTCCTCTTCCCGTGGGCGATCTCGCTCCGCGGGCTCGGGCTCCCCGCCGTCGGCGCCATGGCGATCTTCCTCGGCTTCCTCTCGCTCGGCTGGCTCTATGCGCTCAGGGAGGGCATCCTGGAGTGGAAGTGAAGGGACCCGTCCCGCAGATTCCCCCCGCGGTGTGGACCGAGTTCAAGGACCTTCAGGAGTGGGAGAAGCATCGGCAGCAGCGCCCCGAGGGTGACAAGCACTCGGCCCTCTTCGAGGCGGTGACCGACGGCATCTACAACTTCCCCGGCGGCTTCGTGGTGACCTCGCTGGCCGACGGCTTTCTCAACTGGGCGCGCAAGTCCTCGGTATGGCCGGTGACCTTCGGGCTGGCCTGCTGCGCCATCGAGATGATGGCCACCTTCGCGTCGCGCTTCGACGTGGAGCGACTGGGGATGGTGCCGTGGGCCTCGCCGCGCCACTCCGATCTCATGATCGTGTCGGGCACGGTGACCATCAAGATGGCGCCCATGCTCAAGCGCATCTACGACCAGATGCCCGATCCCAAGTGGGTGGTCTCCATGGGCTCGTGCGCCAACTCGGGTGGGCCCTTCCGGCACGGCTATCACGTGGTGAAGGGCGTGGATCGTGTGGTGCCGGTGGACGTCTACGTGCCGGGCTGCCCGCCGCCGCCGGAGTCCCTGCTCAACGGGCTGCTGATCCTCCAGGACCAGATCTCGCACTTCCGCCAGTCGGGGAAGCGCCCCGCGCCGTCGGCGAAGATCGACTGAGCCGTGACACCCGATCAGGCCCGCGCAGTGATCCAGGAGAAGCTCGGCGTGGCGGCGACCGGCGAGGGCGCCGCGCTCGCGGTGACGGTGCCCGCCGCGCAGTGGCTCACCGCCGCCCGCCTGGCCCGCGAGGCCCTGGGCTGCGTCTACTTCAACTTCTCCACCGCGGTGGACTGGAAGGACGAGGGCCTCGAGGTGCTGGCGCGCGTGGAAAACCTCGACGCGCCCTTCGCGCTCACTCTCCGTACCCGGCTCGGGGCCGGCGTCACCGCGTGCGCGTCCCTCACCTCCGTCTGGCGCGGCGCCGACTGGATGGAGCGCGAGTGCTACGACATGTTCGGTATCCGCTTCGAGGGCCATCCGGACCTGCGGCGGATTCTCCTTCCCCAGGACTGGGAGGGACATCCGCTGCTGAAGTCCTACGCGGTCGACACCCCACATCCGCCGTACCGGTGAGGGAGGCAAGGCCATGATCCACGAGCTCCGGACCTATACGATGCCGCCGGGCGCCCAGGCGAAGTATCTCCAGCTCTCCGGCGAGGTCGGCCGCAAGATCCGCGGCGACCGCTTCGGCAAGCAGGAGGGCTTCTGGTTCACCGAGTTCGGCACCCTGAACCAGCTCGTGCACCTCTGGAGCTTCGCCGACCTCAACGAGCGGGAGCGGCTGCGGGGCCTGCTCGCCCAGGACGAGGCGTGGAACAAGGAGTACATTCCGCAGATCCGGCCCCTGCTGCTGGCGCAGGAGAACAAGATCATGTCGCCGGTGCTGCCGCTCAATCCCCCGCCCGATCCCGGCTGGGTCTACGAGCTGCGGTGGTACCGCACCCACGTGGGCCGGTCGAAGGAGTGGCTCGATCACTTCAAGGCGGTGATGCCCACGCGGGAGAAGCACATGCACCGCGTGGGCCTCTGGCAGACCGACATCGCCCAGCTCAACGAGGTCGTGCACATGTGGGCCTTCCGCGACCTCAAGGAGCGGGCGGAGGCGCGGGGGCGCCTGGCCAAGGAGCCGGCCTGGCAGGACTTCCTCGCCAAGTCCATCTCCTGCCTCGCGCACATGCAGGCCATCATCCTCATGCCCGCCCCATTTTCCGCCATGCGCTAGTCCTGACATGACCGACCCCGAAGCGCGCAAAGTCATCGAGATGGGCTACGGCGGCAGCGAGCGGCTGACCATGAACATGGGGCCGCAGCATCCGTCCGCCCACGGAGTCTTTCGCGCCATCCTCACGCTGGAAGGCGAGACGGTGGCGGCGGTGGACGCGGTGATCGGCTATCTCCACCGCTGCCACGAAAAGCTCTCGGAGACGCTCACCTACACCCAGTATCCGTCCATCGCGTCCAAGACCGACTACGTGGCGGCGATGACCAGCGAGCTGGCCTACGTGCGCGCGGCGGAGATCATCGGCAAGTTCGAGGTGCCCAAGCGCGCCCAGTATCTCCGCGTGCTGGTGGCGGAGCTGCAGCGCGTGGCCTCGCACTGCCTGTGGCTGGGCACGTGGTGCCTGGACATGGGCGGCGCCCTCGGCGGCGGCGCCACCGTGTTCCTCTACTGCATCCGCGAGCGCGAGGCGGTGCTGGACCTCTTCGAGTCGCTGGTGGGCGCGCGCCTCCTCTACGGCTTCCACCAGGTCGGCGGCACCCGCTACGATCTCCCGCCGGGGTGGACGCAGAAGTGCCGCGAGACGGTGGCCCACATCGAGAAGCGGGTGGACGAGTACGAGGACATGCTCGAGGGCAATCCCTTCTTCCTCGCGCGCACCCAGGGGGTGGGGGTGATCTCGCGCACGCTCGCGCAGGAGGTCGGCATCTCCGGCCCCCTCATCCGCGGCTCCGGGGTCAACTACGACATCCGCCGGATGGAGCCCTACTCCTCGTACGAAGATTTCGATTTCAAGGTGCCGGTGGAGACCGCGGGCGACTGCTACGCGCGCTACCGGGTGCGGATGCAGGAGTTCCGCGAGTCCCTCAAGATCGCCCGCCAGGTGCTGGACGGCCTGCCCGAAGGCCCCATCTCCTCGCGGCCGGGCGTGAAGTCGGTGGGGCAGGTGCGCGTGCCCAAGGGCGAGGGCTATGCGCGGGTGGAGGGCGCGCGGGGCGAGGTGGGCTGCTATCTCGTCACCGACGGCAGCGCCAAGCCCTATCGCATGAAGTGGCGCGGCGCCTCCTTCTCCAACCTCTCCGTGCTCCCCCACATCATTCCCGGCCACAAGGTCGCCGACGTGGTGGCGATCATGGGCTCGGTGGACCCGGTTTTCGGAGAAGTCGACCGCTAGCCCCATGCCTGAACTTCCCGCTCCGGTTTATTACTTCATCGTGGCCTTCACCGTGCTCAACGCGGTGATCGGCATGGTCACCTACGTGACGCTGCTCGAGCGCAAGTTCGCGGCGCGGATGCAGTCGCGCATCGGCCCCTATCGGGTGGGCCCGCACGGGCTGCTCCAGCCCATTGCCGACGCGCTGAAGCTGATGATGAAGGAGGACGTGGTCCCGACCCTGGCCGATCGCGGGGTCTACAACCTCGCCCCCATCGTCTTCCTCATTCCCTGCATGCTGATCTTCGCCACCATTCCCTTCGCGCCCGGCCTGGGAGTGGCCGACCTCAATATCGGCATCCTCTTCTTCCTCGCCGTCTCCGCGATGGAGATCGTGGGCCTCTTCATGGCGGGCTGGGGCTCGAACAACAAGTACGCGCTGCTCTCCGCCATGCGGGCGGTGAACCAGATCATCTCCTACGACCTGCCCTTCATCTTCGTGGCCCTCATCCCGGTGCTTCTCACCGGCTCCCTCCGCCTGGGCGACATCGCCGCCGCGCAGTCCGGCCTCCTGGGCGCCTTCATCTTCTATCCGATCATCGGCCAGCTCGCCTTCATCGCCTATATCGTCACCACCCTCGCCGCCGAGAATCGCGTGCCTTTCGACATCCTGGAAGCGGAGTCGGAGCTGGTGGCCGGCTTCCGCGTCGAGTACTCGGGCATGAAGTTCGCCCTCATCCAGCTCGGCGAGTACGCGCACATGATCGCCACCTCCTTCCTGGGCGCGCTGCTCTTCCTGGGCGCCTGGTCCGGCCCGGGGCCGGCGTGGCTGGGCCCGCTCTGGTTCCTCCTCAAGGCCATGGGCATCTTCCTGCTCGTGACCTGGGTGCGGTGGAGCTTCGTCCGCATCCGCGTGGACCAGATCCTCCAGATCTCGTGGAAGATCATGATGCCGGCCACGCTCCTCTTGCTGATGGCGACGGCGCTGTGGGTGGCGTGGAGGAGCGGCGGTGGCGCCTGACGCGGCTCCGCGCGGGTTCCTGGGCGAGGTCGGCAACCTCTGCCGCGCGGTGTTCCTCGCCATGCGCAGCACCTTCATCAACTTCCTCCGGAAGCCGGTGACGGTGCATTACCCCACCGTGACCCGCGACTATCCGGACCGCTTTCGCGGCGTGCTCGCCCTCACCTATGACCCGCAGACCGGCGAGGAGAACTGCATCGGCTGCCGGCTCTGCGAGTACATCTGCCCGCCCCAGGTGATCAAGGTGGAGATGCTCAAGGCGGAGAAGCGGAACTTCGCCAAGACCTTCACCCTGGAGCTCTACGCCTGCGAGTTCTGCGAGCTGTGCGTGCAGGTCTGCCCCACCGACGCCATCATCATGATGAAGTCGTTCGACGTGGCCACCGCGGACCGGCGCGAGCTCCTCTTCGACAAGGACCGCCTTCACGCGGTGGGCCAGCAGTTCGACCCCTCCTGGGCCACCGGCAATCTCCTGCGCGACATGCAGTCGCCGCCCAAGCCGGCCAAGACCGCGGAGCCGGCGCCCGGCAAGGCCGCGGGGACCGCGGAGTGAGCCTGGAGACGATAGCCTTCGGGGGCCTGGCGGTGGTGCTGGTGGCCTCGGCGCTGGCGGTGGTCCTCACGAAGAATCTCTTTCACTCGGTGCTCTGGCTCGCTCTCACGCTGACCGGCACCGCGGGGATCTTCCTCACTCTCGACGCGGAGTTCCTCGCCGCCGTCCAGCTCCTCCTCTATGCGGGCGGGGTGGTGACCATCGTGGTCTTCGCCATCGTGGTGACCGAGCGGCTGGTGGGCGACCGCATCACCCAGACCAGCCGCCAGATCTTCAGCGGGCTCATCATCGCGGGGGCGGTGCTGGTCGGGCTTCTCACCTTCATCCTCCGGGCGCCGCTGTCGCGCCCGCGCCCGCCCCTCGGCGGCGACCTCACCCGCGCCATCGGAGACGCGGTGCTGACGCGCTTCGTGCTCTCCTTCGAGCTGCTGGGGCTGTTCTTCTTCGCCGCGCTCCTCGGCGCGCTGTACTTCGCGCGCCCGGACGACTAGCGTCGTGCCCGCCTCCGTCTCCCTCCAGGGCTATCTCGTCCTCGCCGCGGTGCTGTTCGCGGTGGGGCTCTTCGGCGTGGTCACGCGCCGGAACACCATCGGCATCCTGCTCGGCATCGAGCTCATGCTCAATGCCGTCAACATCAACCTGGTCGCCTTCGCCCGCTTCAACGGCGACGCGGTGGGCATGGTGTTCACCGTGTTCACCATCTCCATCACGGTGGCGGAGGTGGCGCTGGGCCTGGCTCTGGTGATCCTCATCTTCCGGGTGCGGCGCACCGCCATCGCCGACCACCTCGACCTCCTCAGGGGATGACGCCCGCGCCATGACCGATCCCGGCCCCCTGGTCACCCTCGCGCTGCTCCTGCCCGCGGCGACCTTTCTCCTGCTCGCCATCGCCTATCCGCTCCGGCGCGCCGGGCGGGCGGCGGGAATCGTGTCCGTGGCGGGCGCCGCGGTGGCGCTGGCCGCCGCGCTCCGGGCCTGGCAGCTCCAGAGCGCGGAGGGCTTCACGCGCATCGCCATCGAGTGGATCCCGCAGGAGTCGGGGCCGCTGGCCACGGTGGGCGTGCTCGCCGACGCGGACTCCACCCTGATGCTGGTGCTGGTGGCGCTGGTGTCCTTCCTCGTCCAGCTCTACTCGCTGGGCTATCTCGACACCGAGGCGCCCGCCTCCCTCGGCCGCTACTACGTCTATCAGTCGCTCTTCGCCTTTTCCATGATGGGCCTGGTGCTGGCGCCCGGCTTCGTCCAGCTCTTCATCTGCTGGGAGCTGGTGGGCCTGTGCTCCTATCTCCTCATCGGCTACTGGTACGAGCGCCCGGCGGCGGCGCGCGCGGCGGTGAAGGCGTTCTGGATCACCAAGGCCGGCGACGTGGGGCTGCTCGTCGGCATCGTGCTCCTGTGGTTCCGCGCCGGCACCTTCGATTTCCTGCAGCTCTACGACCTCGCGCGCGGCGGCCAGATCCCCCTCGCGGGACTGGGCCTCGTGACCTTCTGTATCTACCTCGGAGCCATGGGCAAGTCGGCCCAGTTCCCGCTGCACGTGTGGCTGCCCGACGCCATGGAGGGCCCGACGCCCGTCTCCGCCCTCATCCACGCCGCCACCATGGTCACCGCCGGGGTCTACCTGCTCAAGCGCACGAACTGGCTCTTCGCGCTCACGCCCGACGTGCTGGTCCTGGTGGGCTGGATCGGCGCCTTCACCGCCCTCTTCGCGGCGGTGCTGGCCTGCGTGCAGTCGGACATCAAGCGCGTGCTCGCCTACTCCACCGTGTCCCAGCTCGGCTACATGATGGCGGCGATGGGAGCCGGATTCGCGGCCGCGGGCTTCCTGCACCTCCTCACCCACGGCATCTTCAAGGCGCTCCTCTTCCTGGGCGCCGGCGCGGTGATCCATGCGGTGGGCAGCAACGATATCTACCGCATGGGCGGCCTGCGCCGGCACATGCCGCAGACCACCGTCGTCTTCCTCGTGGGCACGCTGTCGCTGGCCGGCATTCCCCTTTTCGGCGGCTTCTTCTCCAAGGAAGAGATCCTGGGCGCGGTGTGGAGCGGCGGTCTCGCGGTGCCGTTCTGGATGCTGGTGACCGCGGCCTTCCTCACCGCGTTCTACATGTTCCGCGTGGTGTTCATCGCCTTCTTCGGCGCCCCCGCGGCGCCGGCGCCGCTCGCGCACGGAGGGCACGGCGGGCCCGACGTCCACGGCGGCGGCCATCTCCACGAGGCGCCCGCCGTGATGACGGGGCCCCTCTGGCTGCTGGCGGCGCTCTCGGTGGGGATCGGCGTGTACTTCACCGTGCATCACGGCGAGCCGGAGTTCATCGCGCCGGGCTGGCTCACGCCCCTGGCGGTGGCGGTGGCGGTGGCCGGCATCGCGCTCGCCTGGCTGACCTACTCGCGCCGCGTGATCAGCGCGGATCTTCTCGCGACGATCTTCGCCCCCCTCCGCCGCGCCGCCCTCGCCGGCTTCTGGCTCGACGACCTCTTCGAAGGCGTCTATCGCCTGGCCCTCCTCGGCTTGGCGCGCCTGGTGGGCTGGGTGGATCGCTACCTCGTGGACGGGGTGGTCAACGTCTGCTCCGCGTGGACGCTGGCCTGGGGCGACCGTCTGCGCCGCATGCAGACCGGTCTCGCGCAGGACTACGTGTACGGGCTCGCGGTGGGGCTTCTCCTCCTCCTCATCTGGGTCCAGTGGCCGCGATGAGCCCGGTTCCCGTTCCCATCCTGTCCCTCATCACGTGGATGCCCTTCCTGGGGGCCGTCCTCATCATGTTCGCGGCGCGACACAACCCCCTGCTGGTGCGGCTGATCGCGGTGGTGACCACCGGGACCTCCCTTCTGCTCTCGCTGCGCATCTTCTGGCTTTACGACCGCGAGGCGGCCGGCTACCAGTTCTACGAGGAGCTTTCCCTCGTTCCCCCGCTGGGCATCTCGTATCAGGTGGGCGTGGACGGCATGAGCCTCCTGATGGTGCTGCTCACCTCCATCATCATCTTCGCCGGCGTGTGGGCGTCGTGGACGGTGAAGGAGCGGAGCCAGGAGTTCTACGCCCTGCTCCTCCTGCTGGTGACCGGCGTCTACGGCGTCTTCGTCTCCCTCGATCTCTTCGTGCTCTTCCTCTTTTACGAGATCGCGGTGCTGCCGATGTACCTCCTCATCGGCATCTGGGGCTCCTCCGGCGAGGTGCGGCCGCAGGGCATCTTCGGCTGGGCGTTCCGGCGCACCGGCGTGGGCACCAAGGAATACGCGGCGATGAAGCTGACCCTGTATCTCCTCTTCGGGTCCGCCTTCATCCTGGTCGGCATCCTCGCCTTGTACGTGGCCGCGGGCTCGTCGTCGTTCTCGCTCCTCGAGCTGGAGCAGGTGAAGTTCGAGCGGGGCATCCAGAGCTGGGTGTTCCTCGCCTTCTACGTGGGCTTCGGCATCCTGGCCGGCATCTGGCCCCTGCATACCTGGTCCCCGGACGGTCACGCCTCGGCGCCCACCGCGGTGTCGATGCTCCACGCGGGGGTGCTCATGAAGCTGGGTGCCTATGGCGTGGTCCGGCTCGGCATGGGCCTCCTGCCCGACGGCACGCACCAGTGGATGTGGCTGGTGGGCCTCATCGCCTGCATCAACATCGTCTACGGCGCGCTCTCGGCCATGGCGCAGGTGGATCTCAAGTACGTCATCGCCTACTCGTCGGTGTCCCACATGGGCGTGGTGATGCTGGGCGCGGCCACGCTCACCGAGAGCGGCCTCAACGGCTCGGTGTTCCAGATGTTCGCCCACGGGCTCATGACCGGTCTCTTCTTCGCGCTGGTGGGCCTCGTCTACGAGAAGTCGCACTCGCGCGCCATCTTCACCATGGGCGGCTTCGGCAAGATGATGCCCGGCATCGCCACCGCCT
>Ga0105243_10002286_pt1:12500-16066 | contig 16066 bp, 12 predicted proteins | sample KBSM34metaG_FD_81525 | JGI IMG/M metagenome (GOLD analysis project Ga0105243, IMG submission 81525) | Miscanthus rhizosphere microbial communities from Kellogg Biological Station, Michigan, USA - KBS M3-4 metaG | ecosystem: Host-associated > Plants > Roots > Rhizosphere > Soil... | reverse complement strand
TTCAAAGAACTGCGCTTAGCCCGCCCGCTCATGAAACGGCTCTGCTGCAATGGATGGCAGAGGGTCCGTAGTACCCGAAGCACTGGAGTGATCCAGTAGCCGGGAAGGGGCCTAGAAGTGCCTACTACTACACCACACTACACTTGGCTCTACACATTTACAGAGCTTACCCCTGTCCAGTGTCTGGCAGAACGTTGGGGGCTTCAATCGTCGACTCGTTATCCCCATCTCAGCCCAGGCTAACGGAGCCTGACTTATTCAGGGGAGAGAGTGGAGCCTATCGAAGCACTCTTGAGAGTAAGATCCTTGGCTCCTCTTCATTCTCTACAGGGGTCTCTGCCCACATGGAAGCGGGGCAGAGATGGATAAGATCAAACACGGGAATAAGAAGCATTTAAAATGCCTTTTTGATCATTTTGATAGAGGGGGATGGATAAAGTGGGCAAAACAGACTCACATTTTTCAATCGAAAAGATGGGTTCCTTTTTCGTCTCGACAAAGAAAGAATCATCTTGAGCTCCTAACCCCTTCGTAGGGCCGTGTATAGTAAGTGATCCGAACCTGCCCGGAGCGAGCCCCCCTTAGAGGCAAGTGAAGTTGGTGAGCCGTATGATGGGCAACTATCTCCTGCGGTTCGGAGAGGACTCAGCTGTTAGTTAGTACCCCCTTGGTTTCGGGGTGGACCCTTTCACTCTATTTTATTATATACGCTTAGCGAAAAGAATGTTTTTTGATAGACCTAGGACATGGATTCTATATGAACCAATGGATCGTGACAAGTCGTTACTACTAGCAATGACTTCCTCTTTCATTACTTCATCCTTTCCATATCCCTCTCCCTTGTTCGATCTTACTCATCAAATGGCACTCAGTTCATATCTGTAAATTCGATCATTTACAAGGTTCAAAGAAAGGGTGGACTGCAGGTAAGCACTAATTCTCTGCATTTCCGTGATTCAAAAACAAGGGCGTACGTAGCCCATTGTAGATTCCAGCCGAGAAGATTAAGGAATTGTGACAGCAACCATGTTACTTGCTAAATTGTGCCTATATCTACTCCAAAACTGGAGGCATTCATCTATTCATTCAAATACTACATATAGTGAGGTTAGCCATGTTATACGCTGCTTACTAAAAGGGGGTTACACCTTCTCTCGCAGGCGTTGGTCAATACGGGATCCTACCAAGCCAGATAAATTATGGCCGATAGGCGCTTTGGATGCTGTCATAGTCGAGGCAATGGCCCGCTTGCTTTGCTACCCGATACCTGTCTGCTCAAAACCGAAATGAATAGCCAACTCGCTTAGCTTGTCTTACCCCTGGCATTACTCGCCCGAACAACTAATGTGCGTAGCCAATACACCTGCCACTCTTTCAACTCGCCGCCTTCGAATGTTGGAGCTCCTACCATTCATGTTCAAAAGGCCAACCGCAAGAACAAGACCAGCTGAATGCGAGTTCAATTACGAGGAGATGGGCAAGCCAAGCCTGCTAGTAGCCAGTATGAAAAACATTGAGAAAAACTATTTCAGACTTTAGTTCCATAATCATAGCAAAAAGGATAGGGGCAAGAAAAGGGTTTGAAAGTTCATTCTCACCCCTACAAACTTTCTTTTCTTCTTGGCGTACAGAATTCTCTGCCTTTAGTCACCCTTAGCGCGAACCATCTTCTCTTCAGCTATTTGGCCTGGAATACTTCCCTGACGAAACCCGTGCTAAAGAAGCCAGGTAATCGATACTATACAAGGGCTAAGCAATCATGTTTGTTGATAGAGGCCCGTCTATCGATACTATATAGTTGGTACGAGCTAGTGATATCAACGCCATGCAGCTACCATACAGGTCCAAGTTCCGACTCCCAGGTCGAGATCTCCCATCGAACCGTAATATTCAAACCGGGTGCTCTCACTTTCTTATTAGTCATTCACCGGATCCACGTCCCCAGAAGGTCTACCCCGACTGCCCATTAATCCTCTGCGGTAAGCTGGCACTCGACCTCGTTAACGGGAGAGTTTCGGAGTCACTTTCCATGCAGGCAAGCCCTCGATCTCGGTTATGACAACGGATTCACTGCCCATTTTTAGGTAGGCAGTGGAGAAGATGAACGGAGTAAAGCGAGATAACGACAGGGGGGGGGTAGGACAGCACCACCTGTGAAGCGATCTTCCTCCGGCATGTGTGTAACGAGGAGAGTCGTCACTCCCTACTGATCCCTAACTTACGTTCCAAGCCGAATCGGCTTCCTCCGGGTATCTCCAGTCGCGTATAGCTGATTTGATTCCCGCGGCTCCGGGAAGAAGGCCTCCCTGTCCCCGTCTTTCAATGCAGGCGGTGAGCGATCTTGGAGCCGAACAAGAACGAGATCGCCAAATGAATAGTTTATCTGTATCGCGACGCGAACGAACCCTGCGAATCAGGGTCGATATACCATATTTCTGATACCAAATTAGCAACTTTTAGGTGCGGATTTGTCCTATTTTCTTCTTTGATTGATGGATTTTGTGCTCCTTTTGTGCAATTGGCGGCACCTCCTTTTTAGTAGGGATTGGGCCGCTGAACACTGCGTTTGATGGTTTTCCATTCCTTGTTTTTTGATTTGTTTTGAGTTTGATGGAGATTTCGGTGCACATTCCGAAGGACCGAAAGTCAATCAATTCATAAAACTGGATGCTTTTCTGTTTGTTTTCGTGTTGTTTTTGCTTCTTGGTTGTGGAATGCTTCCTGTTTTAGTACGGATTGGGGAGCTGAACACTGCGTTTAATCACTTTTTCCATTCCCTAAGAAATTGAGTTATTGCTTGATTTGCTTGTTTGATTGAGTGGATTTCGGTATCGATTCCGAAGGGAATCCCGAAACCAATTCAATCAAGAAAAGTTCCTGCTTTTGGGCTGCTTTGTGAGTTGGTTCCACTGGCGTAACTACCCCCTCCGGGCGATGCGGGGCGAGGCTGGGGGCAGCCGACTCAATCCTTCCAAATCACTAGAAGGCAAAGCCGTTCATTCCTCTTGTGTGCGCATGCATTATCTAATGCTAAGGACTCTACAAGAATCGGTTAAGCTTTTCGTTTTAGTTTGATCGGAGTTCGGTACCGGTAGCTAAGGCAATCCCCTCTCCGACGGTAGCTTTTAGATACCGAAAGAGGATGGGAGAAATGCATCCATAACTTGATGAATCCATTCATCATCTGTAAGTAGGTAGGTAGGTCCCCTGCCCCTACCCGTTCGTTATAAGTGGAAGGTTACTTAATTAAGGAAGCGCTATATACTTATTTGAATCAGTAAAAGTGGTTTGTGCGCATTCGTTATTTGTTCGTTATTTTGTTTCGTTATTCGCGTGACTGACCGGGTATCCTTATTTGCCTTGGTCCCCACAACGAAGTTCCTCCATAGAGAACCCAACTGCACAGCACCATCGCAAAGGTTTCTTCGTAACTCGATTAGTCTCACTCAAGAGAACTCATCTACACGGAAGGTCTTTTAAGTGCCAGTTGTACCCGCACAGAAGTTCTGCGCCCTCAACTACACCAGGATGCCTCCTGCAGTAGCATCACAACGAGTCTCACCATG
>Ga0105243_10002285_pt1 | contig 16071 bp, 9 predicted proteins | sample KBSM34metaG_FD_81525 | JGI IMG/M metagenome (GOLD analysis project Ga0105243, IMG submission 81525) | Miscanthus rhizosphere microbial communities from Kellogg Biological Station, Michigan, USA - KBS M3-4 metaG | ecosystem: Host-associated > Plants > Roots > Rhizosphere > Soil | place: Michigan... | reverse complement strand
TTTCGGGACCGTGTCCATGCGAAGCAATGGGAGGAACCAGTTGTACAATGGGATCGCCTTGTCGAGATCGCGATTCATGGCATAGTTAAACAGATCCACTGACTCTTTTGGCAGCGCGTTAACCAAACCGGCGATCCAACCAACAGCTCCCATCGCCACACCCTCGACGATCGCATCATCAACACCGACCGTGATCGCCAACCGATCGCCAATCAACTCCTTAATCCACGTCACACGCCGCACATCCGTGCTCGACTCTTTCACCGCGTGAAAGTTTTCGTGTTCCAACGTTAATTCTCGAATCTGTTCCGGCAAATAATCCGTTCCGTAAGCAACGGGGTTGTTATAGAGCATGCAGGAAAGTTTTGTGGCGCGGAACACAGCCTCGGCGTGCGCCTTCATCTCGCGCCAATCGCTCCTATAGACGTATGGCGGCAGCACCATCAACCCGCTGCATCCAGCATCCGCTGCTCGTTCGGCAAGACGAACAGCCTCGGTCGTGCTCAACGAAGCGATCGCCGCGACTACAGGCACTCGACTACCAACCGCGTCAATCACAGTCTTCCAGATCGCGAGCTTCTCGTCGAAAGTCAGCGTCGCGCTCTCGCCTAACGACCCCGGTGTGACGATTCCAGTGCAGCCATTGTCGATCAACCATTTGGCATGCTTAGCGACGAAGTCGTGATCGATGTTGAGCTTCTCGTCAAAAGCGGTGGTCGTCGCAGGCATCACGCCCGTCCATTTCATCTTCATTCAGTACCTCTGATTAGACTCTCAACTCTGACCGGCAAAGCAGGTGGACGCACTGATTCTGCACGCCATCCAAACAAAAATTCAACCGCGCCACCACAGACTCTTCCCTGGCATGGTCCCATGCCGCAGCGTGTTTGCAACTTCGCCGCACGCCAGGATCGATGCCTGCGCAGCCGTTCGAACGTAACATCCTCACAACGACAGACTATCGTCTCCAGCGCAGCCAAGTGCTTCAGTTCGTCGCGCAATGCAAAGGTGCGGTTCAACAGGTCTGCAAATTTCTGGTGCTTCTCGCGAATTGGAAACAGCTTGCGTGCTTCGTCGCGCTTGCCAGCGGCTGCTAGTCCCGCGATCTCACCTTCGACAAGCGATGGTTCAAGGCCACCGATTCCCGTCGCTTCACCCGCACCGTAGATCTGTGACACGGTGGTCTGTTGAAATTCGTCGACTGTTACAGTGCCGCGTTCAACCGAACACCCCAACAACTCCGCGAGCTCGAGGTTAGGAACAAGATGAAAACCGCACGCGAGATAATCGCACGCAACCTCCCACCGCTTGCCACCGCGAATGAGCGTCACACTCTCGAGTTCATCTGCTCCGTGCGCCGCCACCACCCAACATCCACTTCGATACGGCACACCCTTCAGTTGTCGCTTCAACGCGAGCGCCTGTGAACTCTTACCGAATAAACCGATACTAAATCTCGCCAGTTGCAGGGACGACGCTTGTTCCGCGATCAACAAAACCTCCGCCCCGCGACCACGCAAATATGCAGCGACTGCCAACAACAACGGACCACTACCCGCAACAACAACTCGCTTTGCTTCGATCGGCAATCCGGTCTTCACGAGCGCCTGCAATCCACCCGCGCCCATTACATTCGGCAGCGTCCAACCGGGAAACGGCAGAAACCGTTCGCGCGCACCCGTGGCAAGTACGAGGCTTTCGTAGTTCAACTCGCAAACATCTTGAGACGTTTCAGCAAGCAGCATCCCAGCTTCCGGTTGCTGAAACACGCGCGCACCGTTAATCATCTGAATATCAACGCTGCGAATTCTTTCAAACCACGCTTGTGGCTCCGCTGAGGAAGGCTTCGCTTGTTCGCCGCGCCAGATCTGTCCGCCCGCTGCCGGATTGTCATCAACCACGCTCACCCGCACTCCGCTCGAAGCTGCACGCCACGCGGCCGCGAGTCCGGCTGGTCCAGCGCCAACTATCAGCACGTCGCAAACATGACGAATGTTAGCCATCAGTTCGCACGTCCATCCCGTCTTTGCAAACTATTTGACAACTACGACAGTGCGGCTCACCATCGATTGTCACCCGACACTCGAAACAGATCCCCATGCCGCACAATGGGCCACGAGGCTCACCTGTCACCGAGCGCCGGAATGCGTAGGTTCCACTTTTGAGAATTGCTGCTGAGACCATGCTGCCCGCGGGCATTTCGACCGAAACACCATTCACGGAAAGCCGGACGGTTTCAGGCATGCGCGGGCTCCTGAATCACTCGCGCGGGCAGGTAAGGCGCAACGGGAATAGCAGTCTCGCGATTCATGATCTGAGCGACGAGCAGTTTGGCAGTACCGAGCGAGGTCGTAATCCCAAGGCCCTCATGACCGGTGGCGAGATAAAGCCGCTTGTGTTCAGCGTGTGGTCCAATCAGTGGCAGCTTGTCCGGTGTCGCCGCACGAAAGCCAGTCCACGCTCTTAGCGATGATAGTTTTCCTAAGCCTGGAAGATATTCCACGGCACGATCGAGCATACGAGTCAATATCGAAACGTCAACATACGATTCGTCGACATCGTATTGCCGCGACGAACCAATCAATAACTGCCCCGTCTTGCGCGGTTGAATATTGAACGCGACGGAATCGGCCGTCACCGAGTGCGCGCTTTTCAGATATCCAAGCTCGACCACTTGATGTCGGAGAAAGTTTGGGTAGCGATCCGTGATGACGAGATGACCTTTTCGTTTCTTCACCTCCAACCCAGGCGTCAGCTGAGGCGACCAACTGCCCGCTGAATTCACAATCACTCCCGCCGCGATCGACGTTCCATCACGCAGACGAATGCCGTCGTCCGTTATGCTCTCGACTGCTGCATCGAGAAACAACTCCCCACCACGCGCCAACGCCTGATCCACAAAGAACTGCGCCGCGGATGGTGGATAGATCACGCTATCGCCCGGCACGCGAAGTCCGCCGGCCAATCCCGGACGCAATTGTGGCTCGGCCTCCGCTAGCGATTGCGCGTCAAGAATCTCAACCGGCACGTCGCGATCGGAGTAAACGCGCGCTTTCCGTCGTGCTTCCGCCATCTCCACATCGTCGGCGGCGATCCAGATCGTGCCACACGCGTCGTGTTCGACTTCGCGCGGCAGCTCATCGCTAATCTCATCCCAGAGCTGTTGCGAATAGCGTGTGAGTGCAAACTGCGCTTCGGAATCATCCATCACGACGAGATGGCCCATGCCGGCGGCAGTCGCACCTCCGCCGATGATCCCCGCCTCAACGATCGCCACATTCAAGCCTTCGCGCGCGCACTCCGCCGCACACGCGGATCCGACAATACCCGCGCCAATGATGACGACGTCATAAGCTTTGGAACTCATCGACCGATTCCCATCGCAAAGGGATCGCGACTATCAATGATTAGATCTGTCTCGGCTGTGATAAAGGCGGCGCCCTTGATACTCGGATGGACGAGGTTGTCGATAACTCTCACACTTCCTTCGAAAACACTGCCGACGATACTCTCCTGTCTCCAAACCTGATCTTCCTTTAGTTTTCCATCGGCAACCAAACATGCCAGTTTCGCGCTCGTGCCTGTGCCGCATGGAGAGCGGTCGTAAGCGTTGCCGGGACAGAGCACGAAGTTTTTACTATTCACACCGGCGAGCTGAGATGGACCAAAGAGCTCGACATGATCGATCTCGTGTCCGTCCACGCCAGTGATTCCGGCGCGCGCGAGGGCTTCGCGAGTCTTCAGAGTGAACTCCATCAAACGTTCGAGGTTTTTGAACTCGAGTTCCTGACCGTGATCGTTGACGAGGAAAAACCAGTTTCCACCCCACGCAATATCACCTGTAACTGTTCCATAACCCGGCACTTCAACTGCTACCTTCGCAGCAGTTCGATAACTCGGGACGTTTGCGACTTCGACCTGTCCGTCCGCATCGAGTTGGGCGACGACGACGCCGACCGGCGTCTCGATGCGATGAGTGCCGGGACCGATACGATTCAAGTAGGCGAGCGTGGCAACGACGCCGATCGTGCCGTGCCCGCACATTCCCAGATAAGTCACGCTGTTGAAAAAGATGACTCCGGTCACACACGTGTCATCAACCGGCGAGCACAACAACGCACCCACGACTGCATCGGAACCGCGGGGCTCATTCACGATCGCACGGCGAAAGCCGTCATATTCGTCTCTGAACCGCTCGACTCGAGCAGAAAGCGAACCGTTGCCGAGGTCTGGCGCGCCGTCGATAACCACGCGCGTCGGTTCACCACCAGTGTGTGAATCGATCACTTTTATCCGTCGCACGGGCCTATTGAGCCACAAAAATGCTCAAAAGTCACAATGCTTTTTGGTCGATAAATCGGGTATGATGTCCGCCGCCCGAGTCTTCACCATGGCCCAGAATCCGGAGTTTCCGAAAGGCAAGTAATGCGAAAGTTTTTTCCCCTCGTTCTTCTTCTCTTGTGTACCAGTGTAGCTTCCGCACAGACACGCGATGCGGAGTGGAAGAGCTATGCGCTGCCACAAACAAACTTCGTGCGCCAGATAAACTCAGACAAGGAATTTATCTTTCGTGTTCCCGCGGACTGGAAACAGGAAGGCACGGAACTGACATTCCAGGGTCCACACTCGGCGTCAATCAGAGTCTACACACAGAAAATACCTGACGGTTATTCGTTGCGAGAGTACTTCGCCTCAATTGTCCGCGGAGTCCGAGAGCAGCCCGGCACCGCCGAGTCGATGCAGACTCGCAAGACACGACTACAGGACCTCGAAGCCCGTGAGCTCTTCTTTGAAATCGAAGACTCCGAAGGGCAAGTGATTCGCGTCATCGCCTGGGTTGCAGTGAATGGACCACTAGCAACTTCATTTAACATGCGGGTGCCTGTCGCACACGCTGCCGAAGTAGAGCCCTACTTCAAAGCAGTCGTGCAGTCAGTGATATTTCTGCGGCCGGAGCACAGAACGTTTGAGGAGCTACGAGCCTCAACGCTGAAGGCAACCGCACCCGGTCCAATTCACGAGTTCGAAAACATCGTCGCGTCTCTCAACGAGATCGGCGTGGATCGTGAGGCGGCAGTCAAGCGGCTGACATCCCTCTTTTCGACGGCTCCCGACATGGCTGTTGATCTGCTGGTGGATCGGCGGCCGCTGGTTCGGTCAGCCGCAGCTCAGGCTCTCGCACACAGCAACAACACCGCGCTGCAACCGTTTGTCTGGGAGATGATCGATGACAGCGAGCCATTCGGCGCCGAAGCTGCAGCTCGGAGCCTCGCCAGTTCACCGGATCTGATTGCACAAATTCTCAAACACTCGGCGCTCGGATACAGGACTCAGAGGATTGCTCGCATCTGGCCGTTCATGTCAAAAGAAAAGCAGATCGAGCTGTTGCAAAAACTCTTCAGCAAGACCGCCGTTCCTCTTCCGAGCCCTTCCCCTCCGAAGGAAACGGCTAAGACTGATGTAAAAGTAACCATCGCGCAGACAGCGCCAGTAAAACCAGGCGCGCCCATGCCCGACCTTAGTCAGGGTGTTTCGAACGACGCCAACGTTCAGGCCGGGGCCTTAACTCTGCTGGCCACAATCACACCCGAAGAGTTCAAGTTGCCACTCGCGCAGCTCATGGCATCGAACTACGATCCATTGATCGCGCTCGGCTTGCAGGTCGCGAACCATCGCCGCGAGTCGTTGCCGGTCGATCCGCTGTTTAAGCTCGTCGCATCATCAGACCAGCAGGTAAGCAAACTTGCGGCGCAGAGTTTGGGAATGTCTGCAAGCGTTGCTGACATTCCACGTATTGAAAGACTCGTTCCAAAAGACGCTCCGAGTGCCAAAAAAGATCTCGACGACGAACTAAAACTGTCGATCAAGAAAATTAAGTTTCGACGAGAGCTCACTGCTGCAAAGAACCAAAACGAAGCACGCGAAATCATCAACAAAGCATTATCCGATTCGGCGCTCGCCGGTTTTGCATGGCTCTACGACTGCGAAGCTACAACTTCGGGCTGTGGTCCAACCTCACCTCTCAAGAGTGACTTCGCACTGAAACCATTTGCTGAAAACCTGTTCCCGAAAAGAGTTCGGCACTACACCGCAATTCCAAGCCCGGGCCAGGCAACGCAGAAGTTTTACGAAACACTGAATGGCCTCCAGATGGACTCGCCGCGCGCGCAATCGAATGTAGTGCTCATTCTCAACGCCGTCAGGCAAACGCTAGCAAATAAATGGAGCGCTCCCGCGGAAGCCGAAACAGTGACCGAATATGCGGGGATCGATCTCAAATCGCCGATTGCATTGGGTTCGTGGACAGCAGACAAAGCTCTCGATAGCACTGCTAATGCGCAACGCCGAGCGATCGTGTTGCGGGTCAAAGATCGAGCAAGGTTCGAACGGCTCGTCGATCAATTCCAGGAGTCGAGCGGCAGCTTCACCGAGCTGACGGACTACATCGCCCTCGGTACACGCGCCATTGCCGCTCTGCCCGCGGCCCTGCCTCTCATTGCCCAGGCAATGATCGAGCGAGAGCCCTCCAAACCGAAGCGTGAACCTCTTCTGAATTACTCTGTGATTAGTGAGAGTGAGTGGAACGGGCTCCACATCAAAACAATCGAGCGTCGCTCGATCAATTTCAACTGGCAGATCGTTACAGCCGCCAGCCACATCGTTTATTTGGGCGACTACGCCATCATCACGCCTGATCTGGCAACGATTCGCGATCTGGTTACGAATGCGAACAACCCAACTGATCGTCAGACGCTGGCTGAGAACGACGAGTTTCGCAAAACCATCGAGCGTCGCGGTGAGATCGTCTATTTCAGCGATCTCAAGGCAATCCTCGCGGAGTTCACCGCCGGCACTCCCGCCGCCAATCAGGATTTTGACTACGGGATTAAGGAAAGTGGGGCTCTCAACGTCGGCAGCTCGACGTGGGAGAACACGCACCATTTCGTCTTCGAGAAAAGTGATTGGTCTAAACACCTGCTGCCTTTTAATCCGAAGGACCTGGAAGCGCCACGCGCTCTGCTACCCGCCTCGACCATCGCTTACTACTTGATGAACGTCGATGCGGCTCTTTCATTTTCCGGAAAGTCCGGAACGTTCTTCCCGGAGAACCTGCAGAGTAACTCAAAACTGTGGGGCCTCGATTTCCAAAGGGAAGTGCTCACCGAACTGGGGCCCGAATGCGGCGCAGTATTGCTCGAGCTTCCGACTTTCGGGGAATTTACTACCGGTGGCACATGGGCCACATTCTGCAAGTTGAAAAGCAATAAACTCGCCGACGCGTTAAGTGCAGGCAAACTCTTCAATGGTGTTGGACCAGCAAAAGACTTCGCGGAAATTAAAAACGGCGCCGATTCTTATTTCTTCGGAGTGCGCAGCGGATTTCTGATTTTTTCCAATCGTGAAAAAGGATTGGCGGCGCTTGATGGCAAGAGCAGTCTGTCATCGACACGTGATTATGCGAGAGCCGTGGAGAAAGTTCCCGGCGGGATCGTCGCATTTGGTGGCTACAACCTCGAAGCAGCGGTTGCGTCCGCGAGTAAAGCACCGGTCGAAGGGCTTGAAGGTCAAATCGCAAATGTGGTCCTTTCGATTGCCCGAGCTTTTCACAGTCAATACTTTTACACGGCCGCAGCAAACGGAGCTATTGAGGGTAAATCGTCAGTGGCGATGGATCGCGAGGGACGTTACTCGTCCGCCGATTTTACTTCTCTGACAAAAGAGGCAACCATCACGCTCGCCACAGTGGAACCGACGGGCGCTCCGATTGCAGATCAGAACCGGCTGAGTAGTCTCGTGCTGCGAATGCGAGCGAAAACTGCTGGTCCAATCGACAATGTCAAAGACGATCTTAAGACTGCCAATCAAACTGTCGAACAAAAGTCGGCGCAGGAGTTGATCCTGACGGTTGCCGCACGGCGAGCGGGAACAGAAAAGCCCGTTGTGTTGCCAGTCAAAGATCCCGAGTTTGCAGCGGATCTCAAAGCCACCGCGGAGTTCCCGGCCAACGACGAGAATGTAAAAAAACAAGCCACCGAGATTGCCGGCAACGATCTCGACGCCTGGAGTGTCGCGCAAAAGCTCGCTGACTGGACACACCAGAATCTTGAATGGAAATCGGTGGCCCGCGCGGACGCCGCGCAAACTCTTGCCACTCGCGAAGCAGATTGCTCGGAGTTCAGCGCGCTCTTTGTTGCCATGGCGCGATCGCTTGGCCTGCCGGCGCGCATTGTTTCCGGCCTCGCGTATAGCGGCGACACGTTTGGCGGTCACGCGTGGGTTGAAGTCTGGGCCGGCAGATGGATCGAGCTCGATCCAACGTGGGGAACCCACTATGTTGATGCGACTCATATTCGTGATACATCGACCGCTCTGGTCACATCGGCCGCCTTGAATCTTATCGACTTCGAAGTGCTTGAGGCGCGCCGAAACGTCGAAGATTTTCAAAAGACTCCCAAAGCTCTGGCCGAACACCTGCTCAAAGCTATTTCCACGGGCAACAGGTCTGATCTCGAAGCCGTGGTGGACGTTGCGACTTTAACCGATGAGTTCATGGGGGCCGGCGCATGGGCCAAATTGAATGAAGCCGAACGAGATCAGATGTCGTCGGCGTACCGCAGAGTGCTGAGCGCAATTATCGAGTACAGCAGGCTCAGCCAGCAAAAGGCGAGGATGCGTCTGATACATCTGGAGGAAAAGGGGAACGTTGCCGAGGCGATTTGCTGGCTTGGACCATCCGATTTGCTGATAAAGCTGCGCCTGGTTCGTAACAACAATCTCTGGTATCTGGTGGAAGTATGGCAGACCGACTCTCACTTCCACTCGGTTGCTGAAACTATTAGACCCACGATTACCAGTATCGAGAGCGCGCGTGCTGGAAAAAGAATCGCACCGCGGCAGACGGACCACTTTCGCGTGCTGTCCTTGGTCCAGCAGGATTCAGCCAGGGCTTTGGCCGCGGCGGATGAAGTACTCAAGACAAAGCCACAAGATCAAGGTATGCGACTGCTCAAAGCAATTGCGCTGTCGCAGTTGGAGGATAAAGAAGCTGAAGCCATTAAACTTCTGCGAGAGCTGAGCAAAGAGGATTTCGCTCCGGCAGTTTACAGACTCGCCTATTCTCTCGGCATATCCGAAGACGAGAACGAGAAAAAAGAGGCGATCACATTCTACGAGCAATACGTTCGTCTCGAACCATACGATCCGCGCGGCTTACATGAGCTTGCGGCCGCGTACGATGGCGCAAGTGATTTCGTTAAAGCCGAAAGTACATATCGAAAGTTTCTCGACCTCGATCCGGGCAATTCAATTGGCTATTCCGATCTCGTGACTTTTCTCGTAATGCGAAATCGTCTTGGCGAAGCGGGGCCGGTGCTGGTCGCTGCCGAAAAGAATGTGGGCGCTGATAGAGATGTCTTCGGAGGCGTGATGATTGATCTGGCTGACCTCGATGATTCCACCTACGCGATCAAGTTCGCCGCCAGCCAACCGGAACGCATGAAAACCAGCTCAGATGCGAACCTTGCTCTGGGTCGCATGTACACGAACAGCGGAAGATACGCTTTGGCGCTTCCGCTTTTGCACACTTCCATGCAACTGGATAACGAGTGGGACGAGCCGTACCTTGTACTGGCACTCCTTCATCGAAAGCAGTCGCGCTTTGCGGCGGCACTCAAGGCCGCCGACCAGGCCATCAAACTTGATGACCAGGATAGCGACGGTTATTACGAGCGTGCGTGTGCGCTCGCACGCCTCGGACGAATCAAGGAAGCCATGACATCGTTGGAAAAAGCTGTTGAGCTTTGGCCGGAACGGGCAGAATGGATGGCATCTGAAAAAGACCTCAAACCACTCGCAAACCTTCCCGCATTCAAAAAGCTGCTCCCACCACCGGAAAAACCTTAGCCACAGATTTCACCGATTGTCCTAAATTTCCTGCGCCACCCTGGTGCTGGGTGGGCTTTGCGTCAAAAGTCCGGATCCGCGCTTGGAACGGGTCAGTACCGTCACGCGGTAGCGTCGGGTCAGTCTCGTAAACTTCAAATATTTCTTCGGTATTGATGCACAACACCGACCCGACGCTACCGCGTGACGGTACTGACTCGGTCCAACAGTGACTTTTGAGGCAAAGCCTATGGGTGTCACGATTTCTCGCCGAAACGAGTAGGAACAATGCTTGCTCTGTTCTCCGCCCAAAGGAGAACACCCATGAAACGCAAAGCTCTTCCGGTATTACTCGTTTTGCTTCTGCTCTCGAGCCACGCGCCGCTGGCCTTTTCTCAACAGGCGTCTTCAAACGATTGGAGCGTGGTCCAACAAATCAGGACGGACGCAAAGATTCTCGTCAAACAAAAGAACGGGAAAGAGATCAAAGGCTCCATGATCGAGGCGACCGATACCACGTTGACGATTGATCGCGACGGCAAACCGCTCGGCATCCCGCGCGCGGACGTGCGCCAGGTTCATGTCATTGAAGGAAAAGCGCAAAAAGGAAAGTGGGCATTGATTGGCGCCGGAGTTGGCGCGGGTGTTGGTGCGGCGATTGGCAGATCGAGGTACTCGCGCGATCGTGACGACAGTGAGATCTGGACTACGGTCGGTCTGATGTTCGGAACCGGAGCGGGCGCGGCAGGCGGATTCCTCTTTGGCATGAGCACGCGCAAACGCGTGATGGTCTTTGATGCACGCTGAATTATTTTGCGCCGAGTAGCGCCTGTTTTGCGACATCGAGCTCTTTGAGTTCCTCTTTGCTCAGTGAAGGGTATTCGAGATCAAGCGCGTTCAGGGTTTCGACAATCGCCGCCGCAACTACCAAACGTGTGAACCACTTGTGATCTGCCGGCACGACGTACCACGGAGCATACTCTGTTGCCGTGTGTTTGATGGTCTCTTCGTAAGCGTGCATGTACTGATCCCAGTGCTCGCGTTCGTGAACGTCGTTGATTGAGAATTTCCAGTTTTTCGCCGGGTCGTCAATGCGCGCCAGAAAGCGTTTCTGTTGTTCCTCCTGCGAGACGTGAAGGAAGAACTTCAGAATCACGACGCCGTTGTGCGTGAGATAACGTTCGAAGTTGCAGATGGCTTCAAAACGCTGCTGCCAGAGATCTTTTGTTTTTATTTTGATTGGTAGTTTCTGCCCTGCAAGAAAGTTTTCGTGGACGCGAACGACGAGCGTTTCTTCGTAGTAACTCCGATTGAAGATGCCGATGCGTCCGCGCTCCGGCAGGCGCTTCGCGCAACGCCACAGAAAATCGTGGTCCAACTCTTCGGCCGAGGGTGCTTTGAACGACGAGACCTCGCAGCCCTGCGGATTCACGCCTGACATCACATGCTTGATGGCGCTGTCTTTCCCGGCCGCGTCCATGGCCTGAAAGATGATCAGTATGGCCCAGCGATCCTGTGCGTAGAGTTTGTCCTGGAGTCTCGATAACAACTCCACACCTTCGGCCAGCGACTCCTCCGCCTCAGCCTTCTCATCCGGATCAAAGTCGAGCGTATCGTCGGGATCGACGTCCTTGAGCCGAAACTTCGCGCCGTTAGTGACGCGATACGCTTCAGCGAACCTTTTCACTTCTCGGAGAAAATTTGTGTTTTTCATTCAGTCGTCACTATCTGTCCATCATCGTTGCCTTCTTCGGAGGATACCTGACTGACGCTGATGTCGTATAGCCATAACAACCACAAACTCTTTCATCAATATAAAGAAGATGGAATACGGGAATCGATGTAGAACAGCTCGCCGAATTACACCACTGACACACGGGAAGCTATTGGGATACTGCCGAATGCGATTGATTGCGGCGTTCGTTTTCGAGAGAAAGCGGAGCCGCATCTGGATTCGCAAGCTGATACCAACGGAAGGCGTAACTTGTGCCCGCCTCAGCATCCGGTGAGAGGATGACGCGATATTTCATTTAGCTTTAGTGAGAAATCTAGCCTTTAGCCCCTTTAGCCAATTGTTCAAGCAACTCTTGCCGAAATTGCTCCCAGGGTATTTCTTCCATGCCGTTTTCTTCGTAGTAAGCCAATCGCTCTTCGACAAACGCAATGTTCGGGTCCGAAATGTCATCAGGCAGCGGAGGGATGCGGTCTCCGAGCTTATTGACGTATTCGATTTGTTCGGCCATTGACAATTCGTCGAAACCCGGCGGAGGAAATGGTACTTCTGAGGACATTCTTAATTCTCCTTGTGGAGAGTGTATAGCACGGTTAATTGCTTGGTTCAATCTAAATCTATTGATTTTCGCTTCTTCTTTTTGGCACGTTCTTCGGCGATCTCTTCACGCTCTTCTTGCAACCCCAATCGCATCGCGTCGAATGCTGGAAGACTGTTGATTTTCGGCATTGGGGTGTTGCCTTTAACTGAAAACCAGATGATGCGGTTCAGGATTTCGGGATCAGCCATATCTGCATGGGCGAGATCCTGTTCTTCGGTTCGTTGCATCCAGTAGGCCGTCGCAGCGTCACGTGCTGGTGGTGTAATCAGATTGTCGAGAGCGACATTCGGAAGCAGAGCTTTGTATGGTCTGAGATCCGGTTCAGCGCGAAAGATGTTGATTGGCGTTGCAGTCGCATCGAGTTGGTTCATCGGTTCGATGCTGAGGAGCAATTCGATCGTCCTGATCAAACTCACCGTGTTATGAAACTCGTGAATCAAAGCGCCCGGTCGATTGTAGGCGCTGATTATTAACGCCACTGACCGATGTGCATCGACGTGATCTGGTCCATCCTGCGCGTCGTCTTCAACAACGATGATTGCCGTGTCCTTCCAATAAGGACTGTTTGAAACTGCTTCGACCAAAAGTCCAACACCGTAATCGTTATCGGCGACGTAAAATTGCGGCGTCGGTTTGCGTGCCGAAATGCCATCAGTGTGATCGTTCGGCAATCGCAATGTCGAAAGATGCGGCATACGATCCTCAAGTCCGGCGGCACGCTCCTTCACAAACATCTGAAACTCCGCCAACCAGGCGCCTAACCGCGAGTTGCCGCGAAATCGCGAATCTGCGTGAGCATCGCTGATTAGAGCACTAACGTTACTCTCACGCGCCGCGCGATAAGATTCCACCGTCATCGAGTCGGGCGTATCCATATCGAAGTTGCGATAGTAAGGATTGAAACGACCTTCAAGCGATTTCTTAGTTCCAAAAGCCGAGATCGTTGGCGTAAGGTCGGGATAAGTTTTGGCGCGATTGTTTCTGATCGCGTTTACATCCGCCTCTGAAAGCGTCGCGACAAACTCGCCGTAGTTGTAATGAGTCAACCGAGCACGCGCCGCCGCGTCCCAGAGGTAGAGCGTCTCCGGCTCGGCAACGTCGCGAGCACCGTTCAGATAAGGAATGTACCGCTGCATGAACTTCGCGATCTCCACACTGGTTACGCCCGGTTCAAACATCGAAGGCACGTTGCGAACAGGCTCGTAATTCGGCAACCGATTGAAACCCTCAAAATCGTAAGTGCGCCCGCGCCGGCTGTAATTCCAGCGAAACGCTTTATCGAGGTAATCAGTGGAGAACGCGGCGGTGGACCAGTTATGACCGTCAGGACTCGCCTCGGAATTCACGAAGAACCGATCAAAGAGTCCAAAGCGAAGCGCGAGCGCACGATGGTTTGGCGTGATCTCCTGGCGTTGTCCGTTCGGCCTGGCTGCCGCACCGCCGGCGCCGAAGATCGCGAGTGAAGCGTCGCCATCAGCCTTCGTGCCGTCACCTGACTTCTCCACATCGCCAAACACCTGATCATAAGTTCGGTTTTCCTTGATGATGTAAATCACATGCTTGATCGGCGAACGACCGGCAAAGAGACTTGTTTGACGCTGGCCCAGCAACCCGTTGTTGCGCATTACCTGCTGCGTGTAGCGAGCCAGTGCCGGATCGTCAGGCATATTGACGGCGCTGATGTTCCCGACAACAATCGCCGCACTGTACTGTCCGCCCTGTCCTCCAGACCGACCACTACCCGCGGGGAAACGCTCGTTCGGCGCATTGGGAACACGGCCCGAGTTGTCGACCACCATCGACGAATTCTGAACGCCAGTTCCCTTTCCATTGCCGATGAAGAGCGTTTGTCCAACAACGGCGACCGCCGACGGATACTGCCCTGTTGGAATGAACCCACGAACCTTGCTTCGCTCGTCTCCCCAAAGTTCGCCGCGTGCTTTGCCTGATAGTTCAACAACTGCAACCGAGTTGCTGTGCGCATTCGCGACGTAAAGATCGTCGCCCCGCAACGCCAAACCTTCCGGACTGTTGCCGGGCGGCACGCTTTCCGACAAACGCACGCTGATACGTTCGATCTCTTTGTCAGTCTTCGTATCAACAACAGATACGCTGTCGTCATTTGAATTCGCGACGTACAATCGCGTGCGCGTGGGATTCAGAATCATCACCGTCGGATGTCGACCAACCGAAAGCCATGACACAGGCTGTCCGGGTCGAACGACTGCAACGGAGCTGTCGTTCCAGCAAGTCACATAAGCCTTGGCGTTCCCGTTTTGATCCGGCACAACAGCGACACCATACGGATAGACCCACTGTTCACTATCGGGATTAAATCGGAGATCGACGCGAATGAGTTTTCGACTCCCGCGCAAATCCTGAATGACGCCCAAACTGTCGCCAAGATTATTGGCGACGAAGAGCGTGTTGGCATCAGGACTGATAGCGATTCCAGTCGGGTAGACAGGCGCGCGATCGCTGTTGTATCGCGGCGAGTTTGCAGCGAAAGCAAACCCGGTCACGTCAATGAATGGAGCTTCGACATTCGTGTTTGGACCAGGCGACGCGGGCGTAATCGGAGTTTGACTGTCAGGACGAAAGCGGAAGATCCAGATCTTGTTTTCAAATCCACCCGAAACATACAAAGCGTAAGAGCCATCGTCGTCAGCCCTGGACGAAAACACAACCCCCACATTCACACTCTGCGGTGAAGGAAAATAAACATTCTGAATCACCGCCGCAGGGTTTGCGTTGAGATCGATTACTGCAAGCGACTGCTGACCACGATTCGCCGCCGCGTTGAACTGAACACCGTAACCGCTATTCACCGCGATTAAGAACCGGCCCGCGCCGCCGGGTCCTGACTTGTCAGGACTGCGGACTAGATCCACCGGCAACGCGCCGACCGCCGGCTGTCGTGTCGTCAAGTCCTGCACGAGAGTACCGGCAGGAGTGATTGGTCGTCCCTCACTCGCAGGCTCATCCGGACCTGCTGACGACGACGCGCCTGCAAACGATCCGACGAGCAGGCAGACTGTAAGCAAAAAAGTGAGCAGTATGTAATTACGATGTCTGGGGTTCATTGGCGTCGGAGTTTATCCACAAAAAAGCGCAAAAGCCACAAATCAATGAAGGGGAAAGCCCCGGCGGACCAGGCATCCTCCGGGGCTATTGTGCATTTTGGCGGGAATGCTCCGAACGAGCATCTGCGCGATACCGTACTCTACATGTGCTAAACGAAAGTTACCGGCGCGTGAATTAATAGTTAAGTGGTTTAGATCCGAAAATTTAAATCCATTGTGAAAATATTGAGGAAACAACCGCGCAGGATTTCACAGCTACTAAGCACCAACGTCATTACAGGCCGCTCGCCTTCCGGAGGCTCACGTGCGGGGCGACGTGTATAATGGCGTGACCAAAAAATGAACCAACTCGTACGGTTTCTGTTCGGACATGAGCAGGCCGTTTTTACTAACGGCCGCTTCGGATTTGATGTGCGTCCGAGAGCCGTAATACTGGTTCTGCTCGTTCTTCTCGCCGGCACGTTCATTTATTTCATTTATCTAAGACCACGTATTCGTCTTCCGAAGAAGACAACTGCAGCCCTCATTGCGCTGCGAGCCACATTGCTGCTGTTGATGGTGACGTTGTTGCTGCGACCGGTGGTGGTTGTCTCTTCAGTGATTCCGCGCAGCAGTTATGTCGCGATGGTTGTCGACGATTCTGTCAGCATGAAACTGCGCGACGTGCCTGGCGGCGCAACTCGTCTCGACAGCGTCAAGCAGGCGCTGCTTAACACCGGACAGGACTCGTTTCTGAATCGCCTCGAGAAGAAGTTCAAAACAAATCTTTACGG
>Ga0105243_10002284_pt1 | contig 16072 bp, 17 predicted proteins | sample KBSM34metaG_FD_81525 | JGI IMG/M metagenome (GOLD analysis project Ga0105243, IMG submission 81525) | Miscanthus rhizosphere microbial communities from Kellogg Biological Station, Michigan, USA - KBS M3-4 metaG | ecosystem: Host-associated > Plants > Roots > Rhizosphere > Soil | place... | reverse complement strand
CTGGAGACGCGCGGCGACGTTCATCGTGTCGCCGAGAGCGACCGGATGGCGTTCAGCCGAACCGACCACGCCGATCGCGACCTGTCCGCTGTTGACGCCCACCCGGACGTTGAGATCCGGCAGCGTCCAGGTCTCCCGCACCTCGTCCGCGTAGGCGTCGATCGCTTTCACGACAGCGAGCGCCGCGGTTGCGGCGCGCTCGGCATCGTCCTCCGTCGCGGCAGGGAATCCGAAGAACGCCGCAATGCCATCCCCCATATACGCGTCGATGACACCACCGAACTGCTCGACCGCACGACACATCCGATCCACACAGCCGCCGATCAAGGCCGCGTACTCCTCTGGGTCCAGCCGTTCTGCAAGGGGCGTCGAGCCGACGACATCCGCGAACAGGACGCTGACGGGCCTCAGCTCGTCCTCTGCTTCGACGGGCGTCGGCGACGAACGCGGCACCGAGGCAAGTCCCCGGCCGCCCACCGCGAGCACCTCGATGCGCGTCGTGCCGACCTTCACAACGTCTCCGGGCGCGAGGACCGTGGGACTGCTGATGCGCTCGCCGTTCACCCACGTCCCGTTGAGCGACCCGAGATCGCGAATCTCCAGTCCGCCATCGGCGGGCACGAGGGTCGCATGAGCACGCGAGATCTCCGGGTCGTCCAGCAGCAAGTCGGCGTCGTCGTCCCGCCCGACGGTTAGCTGCCCCGCAACGCGGATACGCCGCCCGTTCTCCGCGCCGTCCAGAACCGCGAGGAGCGCAGGCTCCTGCATCACGCCAGGATCTTGCCGATGCGGTGGTGCCAGAAGCGCCACCAGCCGTACAGGCCGGGATGATCGCTGCCACCCTCACGCGCAATGCCAAGCAAATCGGTGTGAGTCGCCTGGCCGAACTTGCGGTGGGTCCAGACGATCACGACGTCGTTGCCGGCGAAATAGCAGAAGCGTGAACCGCCGGGCTTGGGTTTCGTGCCCGGCGCCGCGGGATTATGCAGCCAGATCCCCTCGCCACCCCAGCTCAAGCCGGTGCACGTTCCTTGATTGCGCGGCACGCGGTGCCGGCGGCGCTCGGCCTCGTACGCCCGCTGCACCGCCGCCCCGCTCGCGAAAGTCGAGAGCTCGAGCCGATCGGGATTGAAGGTCGTCGCACCCTGCGGCGGCAAGCACGTCGCGGTCTCGACGGCGCCCGCGCGCGGTGTCTTCGCCTTGGTGCAGTTTTGCCAGACCGGCGCGGGAACGAGGTCGGCAAGAGTGTGGATGACAGGCCCCTGGACGACGGTCGCCGGCGCGGTCTTGTCGTCGCCGCGTACGAGGAAGTAGACGACAACGCCCGACGCTGCGGCGGCAATGACGACGAGGAGCAAAGTCAGCAGCAACTGCTTCAGCGGCGTCAGCCGGGAAGGTGGCGCAGGGCTCCGTTCCGGAGTGGCAGCTGCCGCCGGCTCGGGCGCACCGACGGCGTCGAACGCACCGTCCGAGCCCGGCGGCGGCGGGCTCGCCGGCGGGGCGCTATCCACCGAGGCGACAGTGTCGGCTCGCGCCGGCCCGGTGCCCTCGACGCGTCGTGCCTTGCCGGTGGCGGCATTTCGTGCAGCGTTGGCGAGCTCTCCGCACGAGGCGAAGCGGTCATCGGGGACCTTGGCCATGGCGGTTGCAATCAGCCCGTCGAATGCCTGAGGTAGATCGGGCCTGAGCCGGCCGACTGAGGGGGGCGGATCAACGAGGTGCGCGTGCAGCACGGCATGCTCGGTGCTCTGCGAGAACGGCGGCGTCCCTGTCAAGCACTCGTACAGCACACAACCCAGCGCATACACATCGGTCCGCGCGTCGACCTGTCCACCCTCGATCTGCTCGGGCGCCGCGTACTCGACGGTGCCGAGGAAGTGTCCCGTCGATGTGAGACCTCGGGCGGTCGTCTGCTTCGCAACGCCGAAGTCGGTCAGGTAGGCGTGATCAGTGCTCTCCTCGAGGAGGATGTTCCCGGGCTTCACGTCTCGGTGGACGAGAGCGTGTGTGTGAGCCGCGTCGAGTGCGCTGGCCAGCTGTTCGATCAGGAAGATCGTGCGCCCGACGCCAAGACTGCCGCGCTTGAGGACCTCCTTGAGGTCTGGCCCCTCCACGTAACGCATTGCGATGTAGAGCAGCCCGTCCTCCTCGCCGGCGTCGTAGATCGGAATGATGTTGGGGTGGTCGATCGCCGCGGCAATGTGGGACTCACGCACGAACCTCTCCCGGAACTGCTCATCCCAGGCCAGTTCGGTGGTGAGGACCTTGAGCGCCACCCTTCGCCCAAGGCGAAGCTGCTCGGCGACGTAGACGACGCTCATGCCGCCGCGGCCGAGGACGGATTCGATCCGAAATCCCGCGACTTCGGTGCCGATGCGTGTGGATGCCGCCATCTCGAGGGGGACGCCCATTATCCGCCCCGCAGCCGCGAAAACCCAGGGTAAAAGGGCGGGAACTCAAGCCGGCGCTCCATAGCGACATGACGGAGCGACCCGCGCTTTCCTTCCGTCCACTCCCCGGCGCCTGCGGGCGCTTACCGCTTTAGGAATGATCTGGCCCTTCAATGGAACGACTGCGCTTTGCTCCGGACGCGGCTTTCATCCCTCGCGGGGATCTTCTAGACGGTGTCACCGTCGCCCCGCTGACGGCCCGACCGGGAAGCGATTGCCCGGTGAAAGCGGCGATCTTTCGGCTAGCGCCCAACGGACGGCTCCGGCGTCACCCGGCAACGCTGCCGCAGATCCTCGCGGTTCTCGAAGGTTCCGGCCGAGTGAGCGGATCGGACGGCGAGTTTCAGCCGATCGGCCCCGGCGAAGCGGTGTTCTGGCTAGCCGGTGAGGAGCACGAGACGGAGACGGACTCCGGCTTGACCGCACTAATCCTCGAGGCCGACGGGCTCCAGCCATGGCGTACTTTGACGACCGCCGACTCCTCTCCGAGATCACCGCAGGGTAAGGTCACCTGAGATGAGTCTCCTGCTGCTCGACGCGGCCGCGGGCATCGGCTTGCTCGCGACCATCACGTTCTCGGCGCGGAGGGCGCCACAGAAGCGCTCGCGGCACCTTCGTGCGCTCGGCTGGGTGCTCGTCGCAGGGCCCTTGCCGCTCGCCGTCGCTCTGCACGCTGCCGGGCGCCTGCCCCCGACGGCCGACCAGGTCATTTTTCTTTTGGCAGTGGCTGCGTTCGCGATCGGAGCCGCCCTCGTCCTCAGCGTCGATGACGAAGAGGACCAGCGCGACGACGCCGACGACGATTCGCCGCCGTGGTGGCCGGAGTTCGAGCGTGAGTTCAGACGCTACGCCGCCCGCCCGCGTCCCAGGCCACGCTCGCGGACACTCGCGTAGTCAGCCTTCTCTAGTAGACGGACGGAACGAGGCGGTACCTGACAGCCTCCCGGTACGAGCGGTATTCCCTGGAGCTCTCGAGCACCCGCTCCTCCTCGCTGATGCGGATCAACTGGAACGAAGTGCTCACGAACAGCAAAACGAAGTTCAGCGGTCTCGGATTCTCGGCAGCGTAACCGAGATAGCAGATCAGATACCCCATGTACGCCGGATGACGCACGAACCGATATGGGCCTCGCGTCTTCACGCCGCGGTTGGCCGCAACGATCCCGAAAGACCGCCCGAGTGTCGCGAGGCTGAGGAAGGCTACGAGCACTCCACTCAACTGCACGACTTCGCAGAGAACCTGCGGGAGGCCGTCGCCTCCTGGCCGCGCCAGCAGCATCGCAAAGCTGCCGATCGGCGCGGCAATCCAGGCGAGACGACGGCGGCTCAACTCGAGGGTCTGACGGCGGACGATGAACAGTGCGGCGACCCACGCCTCCAACACCGTGATCCCCAGCCCCGAAGGTGCGCCGGTCGACCGCCAGTGCGAGAAGTTCGCCGCAGCAAAGGACAGGAACAGGCAGACCAGCGCAGCACTCGACATGACCCGCCCGAAGCGACGCGCCGCGATACGACCGGCGAGGCGCAGGTTGCGCGGCAGGAACGCGCCTACCGACGCCGTCGTATCAAAGGAGGCCATGCGACCCCAGGAACGCCGGTCCGAGAATCAGGACGAACATCACCGGGAGGATGAAGATCGCCATTGGCAGCAGCATCTTCACTGGAGCCTTCTGCGCCCGTTCTTCTGCATGAATCTGTCGCCGGTGCCGCAGGTCGCTCGCCTGCGCGCGCAGGATTCCGCCTAGCGGCGATCCGAGCTGATCCGAAGCAAGCACCGCATTCGCAAACGCGATCGTGTCATCGGTTCCGACGCGGGTTGCAAAGTTCCGAATAGCGCTCCTACGGCTCTCGCCGACGCGCAGCTCCGTGAGCACTCGCCGCATTTCGTCCCCAAGCGGCCCCTCGCTTACATCGGAGAGATACGTCACTGCCGCGTCAAAGCTCATGCCGGCTTCGATGGTGAGAGCGAGCTGGTCGACGAAGTGCGGAAGCTCCATGTCGATCTTCTCGGCGCGACGCGACGCAGCCTTGCTGAGCAAGAAGCCCGGGAGCAGAATCCCGGCGGCGGCGAAGCAGAGCCCAAGCAGAAGTCGTCCGATTCCATGAGCCACGAAGAAGCCCAAAACGAACCCAAGGATCGTCACAGCTACGCGTAGCGCCATAAACAACTCAGCGTTGAAGCGGCGTGACGCGCCGGCTCGCGCGAGCTCGGTGGCAATCCTGTCGTCCGTCTGTTTCCGCCAGAGCCGCCGATGGATCGCTGCAAGGCGCGGTGCGAGGTGCGCGACGTACAACGATCGCCGCGTCTGTGGGGTTCCGTCCGCGGGACCCGCCGCCAGGGAACGGACAGTCTTCAGCGCGTTGGAACGCTCTCGCTCGACGACTGTTCTCATCCGCACGACCTGGAAGCCGCAAAGCGCGAGACAACCGATACCGGCGACAAGCAACAGAAGCATGTCAGTACCTCACTGTGACGATGCGCTTCAGGAGGAAGGCACCGATCGTCATGGACACAAGGCAGAAGACGATGAGCGAATGGCCCGTCGAGGTCGTGAAGAACGGCTTCATGTATGACGGGCTGACGAGCGTCATCAGGGCCGCGAGGACGAATGGCAGGCCAATGAGGATGAAGGCCGAGGCCCGACCCATCGACGTCAGCGCACGAACCTTCCGCGTATGTCGCTGGCGCTCCCGCACGGTCTCCGACAACGTGTCGAAGAGGCTCGCAAGCGATCCGCCGGCCTGTGACTGCACATTGATCGCGGTCGCAACGTAGTCCAGGTCGGTCGATCCGATGCGCTCGCACATTGCACTGACCGCCTCGTAGAGCGGACGCCCGAAACGCTCTTCCTGCAGAACTCGGCCGAACTCCTCGGAGGCCGGTGGGCTACCGTCGTCGGCGACGGCGCGCATCGCGATGCGAAGGCCGTGTCCCGCTCGAAGACTCGACGCGACCGTCGCAAGCACGTCCGGGAGCTGGCGGTCAAAGGCTTTGCGTCGCCGCGTCGCAGCGATCTGAAAAGCAATGAACGGCAGTGCCAAGCCGATCACGAGCAAGATGACCGCCGCGAGCGGCCCGACACCCGCCAGCGTGCCGAGGATCTCGAGCGCAAAGGCCGAGCCCAGTGCGAGGTAGGGGACGTGTCCGATCCGGAGCTTCCAACCCGAGCGCTCGACCGAGCGAACAAGCCGATTCGATCCTGGGAGATCGGCCAGCGCAGCCTCTGTCCAAACAGTCAGCGCCTCGAGCCGGCCAGAGAGATCTGCTCTTGCGTTCCTCTCTTGCCGCGCGTCGACGTGGGGCTGCAAGAGCCTTACGAGAGTGGGCTTTTGGCGTCGCCGAATGAGCGTGGCGCCGGCGGCTGCGAGCAGGATGGCGCAGAGCAGTACAAACACCGCCGCCGTGGTCCCGGAGTGGGCCAAACGCGCCGGGAGCGGGCCCGACCCGGTGGGGCCGGCGGCGGGCACGCGCTCGTCGGACGTCGCCCTTAGCGATCCGGCGACGAGCGACAGCGTCAACCGATCGCCGGGACGCGCGCCACTCAGATACGAGATCTGCCAGGTCCGGTCGAGCTCGCGACTGAGCGCCTCGTAGGTGGCTCCCAACTGGGACACGTCTCCGGCTTCGAAGAGACGGCCGCCGGTCTCAACGGCGAGACGAGCCAGGGTCGAATGGTCAGCACGGTGACCAACCGCGATGGCATAGACGATGACGCTCCCGCGCCGCGCGCTTCGGATCGCTCCTTCGAGCGACGCGCGCGAGCCTAGGTCGTGCCCGTCAGTCAGCAGAACGAGAACTTTCGTGCCAGCCGACATACTCTCGAACCGCCTCGCCGACGAAACGACGGCGTCGTAAAGCGCAGTCCCCGTTTGCGGATCCGTCTGGACTTGCATGAGTGTGCGACTCACCGCTTCACTTGACTCTTGGGGACGTGTCAGGGCAAGCGCCTCGTGCCCGAACACGACTAGCCCCGTCGAGCTCGCACGGCGTTCACGCCCTAGGAACTCCTGCGCTGCCCGCTTCGCCTCGCGGAGTGGGGAGCCACGCATGGAGGCGGAGTTGTCCACGGCCAGCATCAACGCATCCGCTGCGCCGAGCGGCCGCACGCTGGCATAGGCGGCTGCGTGGCCATTCTCGAACAGGCTTGGCTTTGCCCCTTCGGGCAGGAGCACGGTGACGCGTACCTGCGGGAAGAGCTCGAAGTCGGCATGGCGAATCTTCGCCGCGGGCGCCGCTGTTGCGAACGCCGGCAGCGCGAAGAACACGGCGACTGAAAGCAGGACGGCTCCTCGCATCAAAGTGATCCGATCCACGCCGTCGCGGGCAACTCCACGCCGTTCGCCTTCAACTTCTGCAGGAAGCCGGGCCGCAGATGCATCGACTCGAGCGGCTCGAGCAGCGTCGCTCCCCAGGCGCCCTGCGACTCGGGAGCGCGAGCGACGAAGAGGTCCTGGAGCGTGATGACATCGCCTTCCATGCCTGCGATCTCCGTGATCTGAACGACGCGGCGCGAGCCGTCCACCAGCCGAGAGATGTGTACGAGGAGGTCGAATCCGCCTGCGATCTGCTCCCTGATCGCCTTCACCGGAAGCTCGATGCCGCCCATCAGGACCAGCATCTCGAGACGATGCAGCGCATCGCGGGCCGAGTTCGCGTGAACGGTGGTCAGCGAACCGTCGTGACCCGTGTTCATCGCCTGCAACATGTCGAGCGTCTCCGCCCCGCGCACCTCGCCGACGATGATCCGATCAGGTCTCATCCGGAGGGCGTTGCGCACGAGGTCGCGGATCCGAACCTCGCCCTCGCCTTCGATGTTCGGCGGCCTCGACTCCAGTGACACGACGTGCCGCTGCAAGAGCCTGAGCTCAGCTGCGTCCTCGACCGTCACGATCCGTTCGTTTGCCGGCACGTACGCCGTGACGGCGTTGAGGAGCGTCGTCTTACCTGTGCCGGTACCGCCGGAGATGAGGATGTTGAGCTTCCCGCGCACGCACTGCCCCAGGAAGTCCGACGCCTCCTGGCTCAGCGTGCCCAGCCCAACCAGGTCCGGAAGCGACAAGGCGTTGCCAGCGAACTTCCGGATCGTCAGGGACGGCCCGCGGAGGGACAGCGGCGGAATTATTGCGTTGACGCGGCTCCCATCGGGCAGTCGCGCGTCGACCATCGGCGATGCTTCGTCGATTCGACGTCCGACCTGCGAAACGATGCGGTCGATGATGCGTAGAACGTGAGCATCGTCAAGGAACGCCGCCTCCGTCTCTTCGATCTTGCCCGCGCGCTCGATGTACAGCTGGTCGTAAGCGTTGACCATGACCTCTGTCACAGTCGGATCGTGAAGGAACGGCTCCAGCGGCCCATAGCCAAGGATGTCGTCGGCGATCTGCCGCTCCAGTAGTACCCGCTCGCTCGGGCTGAACGGAGTCTCTTCGGCGCTGAGCTGCTCGTTCACGATCTCGCGGACGCGTGCCGTTAGATCCTCGGAGCCCTCGAAATTCAGGAACGCCGCACCGAGTCGTGCGATGCACGCACGATGGATCTTCGTCTTGAGGTCGGCGTGGGGATCACGCGCGCGTGTCTTGAGCGTCCCCGAGTCGACCTGGAGTCGCTCGGCGAGCAGGCCACCCTGGGTCACATCGGCAAAGCCGTTCCCGCGTGCCTCACTCATCGCCGGCCTCGAATCAGCGACTTGCGCGCAGGCGACGACTTCTTCGACGACGTTGCTGGCACGGCCGCGAATAGCGCTCCCGCCATGCTGGTTGCCGCCCGTGAGAACTTGCTGCCCGGCTCCGCCAGCACTGCTGGTGTCGCCCGGTTGATCGTCTCCGGCACGGCCGCGTCATCGGGAAGATCGAACGCGATCTCGCATCCGAGGGCTTCCTCCATATCGGCCCGTGTGACCCCGCCCGCTGCACCGAGGCGGTTCGCGACGAGCGCGACGCGTTCGCGCGGGTACCCAAGACGGTCGATCGTCTCGAGCCCGATCCGCACGTTTTTCAACGACGTGACCTCAGGAGTGCACACGAGAAGGAGCCAATCGCTGCGGTCGAGTGCGGCCAGCATCGCTGCGTCGAATTGCGGACCCGTATCGACCACCACGGCTCTGTAAGCGGATCGCGCCGCGTCGAGAGCAGCTCCCAGCTCGGACTGACCGATCAGCTGTGCATCCTCGGGACGTTTCGGTGCCGCGAGTAGTGTCAGCGCCGAGCGCGCATCGGTGCAAACGAACGCGTTGAGCTTCTCGCTGTCGATCGCGCCGCTCGAACCGGCCAGATCGACGATCGTCGCGCGCGGGGGCACGGCGAGGGCAAGGGCGGCGTCCCCGGACTGGAGATCCAGATCCAGGAGGATTGTCGAGATTCCGGAAAGCTGCGCTGCGACCGCGACATTCGTGGCGACGACTGTCTTGCCTGTCCCGCCTTTCGGCGAGAAGACCGTCACGACCGTCGCCTTCGGCAGATCGGCCGCAGCGACCGCCGGCGTGATCGCCGCCTTTCGCAGCGCGAACAGCAGCGTCTCGGCGGGCTGCGGCAACACGACGACGTCCGCCGCTCCGAACTTCAAACCAGCGTCGACGATCCCGTTCGGCTCACCGTACGCGGCGAGGATCAGCGGCGCGCGTGAGTACGACCTCAGTTTTGCGATCTCAGCGGCCAGATCGCCTCCCTCGGAGATGACGTGAAGGGCCACGTCGGCCGCCGGAGCTTGATCGCTCGCAGGCGCACCGCGCAGGACCGACACAGTTGGCTCCAAGGCAAGCGCTTCGGTCAGATCGCGGGAGGCTGCTCCACTCAGCAGCACGTGAAGTTGCGGATTGCCGTTACGGTGCATCGAGGCTCTCCGGGAAAGTTCCTGCGATCTGCAGCGGCGCGGCGGGCAGGCCGCGACCGAACACCGAGTAGAGCGTCTCCAGCGTTGGGCTGCTGTTGAGCGGCTTCTTCGTCGGGCGGAGCGCGAAGAACCACGTCGTATTCTTCATGACCCAAGCCATCGTCTGCGCCTGACGGTCGGTCATGATCATTTTCGCAGTTGACGTCGGTGCTCCACCTACCGACGCACTCTTTGGCGCGTCGTCGGGCGCCTCGAGCACCAGGAGATTGCGCAGGATCACGCGCGATGACGCGCGGTTCGGGCTGATGTGGTACTTGACCGTCGCCACGACATCGACTCGATCGCCGTCGGAGAGCGTCCCGGCCAGAACCTGATTCGGATCGCCCGGAACGACGAAGAGCCGCTCGTTGCCTGAGAACTTGGCGAAGATGCCGCCCTGCGACTCGGGCACGAACTGCCGCAGCGACACCTGCTGGCCCCGGTAGATCGTCGACGCAGTGATCTTGGACGTCAGCGGCGCGGCACTCGTGATCGAGCCGGGCACGACCGCACGGCGTGGGACCGTCTGCGACCTCAGATATCCGCCACCGGCAATCGTCGAGCCGTCGGTTCCCGCGGGAATGTCGCGCGACGCCACGAGCACGTTCACGAGGCCGGCGCCATGCGTGACGCTGTTCCTGTAGCTGACTACATAGATGCCGATCAAGATCGTTGCCAGGGCCGCGAGGGCGAGTGGCAGAGCGAGATTGCGAAGTCGTGATTTGGTCACAGGAGCTCCTTTGTGTTGCTATTCGACGAGACTGAGGATGTGAACACCGAAGTCGTTGTTCGGATCCGGGGGCAGGCCAGCCGGAAGGTCCGAAGTCGTGAACGTGACGAAGTGACCCCGAAGCCGCTTGTCGGACGGCGACCAGGAGACGACCTGGTCGATCACGAACGCCGACCAGCCGATGATGTGGAAGTACCAGACAGGTCCTGCATTAGCGGTCGTGTCGAAGACGGGAAAGAAGAGCGGTACCCCGAGACGCGCGTCGAGCCCCTGCTTGATCGGCCCGATGTTCTGGCCGGTCTTGACGCCGTACCACTGACCCGCCGGCAGGGCGTCGGGGTACCCGCTGACGATCCAACCCTTGAGCTCCTGTGCGCCGACGTTGTTATTCGACGGACACGCCGTCGACGACGTCGAGTGGCAGGTCAGGTCGATCAGACCGATCGTGCTCGACGCGACACTACTCTCGTCGAACGAAACCGTCTTGCTCAAGCCGTAACAACTCGGGACCTGGCACGCAACCGTCTTCTTGATCGCGATCGGTGCGACGTTCTTCATCTGCGCCGGCACCGTCACAGCCGCCATCGCCTTCGCGCTGACGTTGACGGTGTTGAAAACGGCGCCGTAGATCTTGGCAAGGGTGCCCGGTGCGGTCTTGCTCGCGATGACTCGGATGCACGAGTTGACACCACAGGGCGAGGGGCTGGTCGGGAACGTGACCGCCGCGGCGGCCCCGTTGTAGTTGTCCTGTGCGTAGGTGTTGGCGATCGACTGCGCGGTCGTCGGATCCGACGGCAGGTTCTGCACACCGGCGAGCGCAGCCGCATCGGCGGCCGTCTGAAGGTGGCGCTGCGTTTGGAACCAGCGCCCGCCGTCGATGACGAGTGCGCCCATCCCGATCAGCACCACGAGGATTGCGACGACGAAGACGATCACCTGTCCGTCCTGCGTGAGCAGACGTGCCTGCACCGGTCTCATTCGAGTCGCTCCTTCGCCTTGCCCTGGATCGTGAACGACTCGTTCAGGGCCGGTACTCCGAAGTACCCCGGCAAGCCCACACTGAAGGACGACGTGATCGTGACCTGGACTGAATCGCCGACATTTGCACCGGCAACGCACGCGATCGTGCTCCCGGACGGTATGACACCCAGGCTGTTGATCTTGGCCGTCGCGGAACTGCACGCGGTCGTCCGGTGCACAGCAGCCTCGCGCGCGCCGACGCGCGCCGCGTCCGTAATGGTGATGTAGTCGTGGAAACCTTTGCCGAACTGGACGATCGCGAGCACGAGGAAGACGAGGAAAGGCAGGATGAGCACGAACTCGACGAACGACTGTCCGTGTTCGTCTCGAAGTCTGTGAAACATCGAAGCCTCCCCTCGTCTTGTCGCAATTTCGCGCAAGTGCGTCAGAGCCTCCGCCACTGAGGCGGAGGCTCTGACAGCGTCTTTACGCGGCGTTGATCGCATTCGTGACTGCGTCGATCGCGGCCTGGATCGCGTCGCCGAGGCCACCCCACAGCACTGCGAGCAGCACGCCCACGACCACCACAGCCAGGATGAGCGCGTACTCCACGAACGTCTGACCCTGCTCCTTGCGCAGATGCGCCAGGAGTTCAGAAATCAGGATCATCGGTACCTCCCCGTACTCGCTTCGGGGCTCTCTCGCCCCCTCTGTGTGAGGTGTAGTCGCCGCGGCTCGATGGCTGAACGAACGAACGGCCGGACCGAGCTAGACCATCAGACACTGCTGCACAACTGGACTCGGGGCGAAAGCGCGCGGTCAGACCGCGCCGGCGACGGCGTCCATCGCGGTCTGCATCACGTCGGCCAGTCCTGCCCACGTCGTCGCCATGAAGACGCCGACGACGACCGCAAGGAGCACGGCGTACTCGACAAACGTTTGGCCGAGCTCATTGGTCGCCCTCTGATGAGACCGTCGATACCTGAACATGCCACCTTCCGCCGTTAGATTGGCCAGCGAGCGTCTCTAAAAGGAGATCTAGCGGCGTAACCGCGCGGCATGAACGGACGAATGGGCAGAGCCGGCTAGACCTTCATACCCCGCGTTGTCTCGTATTGACGGCGATCCACTCCTTCTGCCCCAACGAACGAGAAGGCTACTTGGGTACTAGGCCGCCGGGGCCGTCGCCTTGCCGTCGGCGCCTGACGCGTCTGAACCGCCGAACGACCAGACCGAGCTAGACCATCAGTTGTGGGCTCGACTCAAGTACAACCGGCCTCCGGCCGAGTATTCGAGTAGGCTTGGCCTTCGTTACGGAAGAGAGAGCATGAGTCCTCACAGCTTCGTCCTCGTACTCGTGGGAGCGAGCGCAGTTCTCGCCTTCTGGCTGGGTGCCCGCTTCCCCGGCCTCGGTCCGACGAGCTTCTCGTTCGGCGTCCTCCATCTCCTGTGCGGATTCGCAGCGGTCCGCGCCATCTCCGGGCTGACGAATGCCGCGGTCGCGTTCTCCCCCGACGTGGCGCGCTTCCTGGCTCCATTCGGGATCGCGCTGCCTCTCTTGACTTATGCGTTCCTCACCGGCTTCTGGCTGACGCGACTGATTCACCGCGCGACGACTGGCCATCCGCTCTGACGACCGGCGCGGCGACGCTTCCCGAGGACTAGCGGTAGGTCGGGCTGGGGCTAGCCCTGCGAGCAAAGACAGGCTCGCGCCGGAAGGCTTTGATGGACGGCACGATGGCACGAGCTGCCGACTCGAGTACGGCTGGAACCGATCCACCAGCGAAGGTCCGCCGGCTGCGGCCGCTTCGCGTCCTCCTGGCACTGCGCGACCGGAAGTTCATGAGGGTCACCCGCTTCCTGCTCGAGCAGCGCGGGTACGACGTCGTCCAGGACCGGAGCGCGAGAGTCGTCGAGGCTGCCGCCCGCGTGCAGCCAGACGTCGTCATCTTCGAGGTAGGCGCCTCGAGGGGGTCGTCGGCGCGGATTCTCGCCGGACTCGCCGCTCTTCCGAGGGCGCCTGGAGTGATCACGATCGTCGAGCAAGAGCTCCACGGCAGCCTGCTCGGGGTAGCAGCGGTGACGAAATGGACGCCGGTGGATGAGCTCGCACGCGAGATCGAGGCGGCTTCTCTGGGCAGGGGCCGGAAGATCGCCCGAGAGATCCCGGGACCGTGAGCGCGAACACTCTCCTGCCTGCGTTCGTGATCGCCATCCTCGCGGTGCTCTCGTGGTACGACCTCAGGCTTCGCATCATCCCGAACCGCATCGTGCTCCCCGCCTGGGCGCTCGTCCTCGTCCTCCAGCTGTTGCTACGGCCGGACGATTGGGTCGAATGGATTGCTGCGAGCGCCGCCGCCGCGGGACTCTTCCTGCTCCCTGCATTGGTGTATCCCGCCGGCCTCGGAATGGGCGACGTGAAGCTCGCGGGCCTCATCGGGGCGACCCTGGGCTATCGCGTCTTCACTGCGCTGCTGCTCGGCACGCTCCTGGCCGGCGCGTTTGCGGGTCTGCTCCTGATCCGTGACGGCTCTGCCGCGAGGAAGAAGACCTTTGCCTACGGGCCGTTCCTCGCCGCGGGGACAGTAGTCCTCCTGCTCGTCTGAGCGTTCAGTCCCGTGAACACAAGATAGTCCCGTCGGCCCATTGCAGTGAAGGGACGTCGCGACGACACTTCCTTTGGGGATACAGGGAGGAGCGCGAGGAATGACTGCGGACTCGCTTCTCGCGTCGACTGCACACGGCTCTCGGGGTCGAGCAGGCGGCTGGGGGGATGCACAGTTGAGCGCCGACCTCATGGCAGAGGTTCGGCTGGATGCACCGGGCGCTCGATCGGGACGCCCGGTGCATCGCGACCTGGGCTCGGTCGAACGAGCCTTCGGGCGCCATTTCTTCGACCAGCGGGCGCGGTCGGGGGTCGAAGCCGCCCAGACACGCGCTGATCGCCTCGGAGCCGCCGCTGGGGGGATGACCGAGTCGATCGGCATGACGTTCGCGAGCGACGTCTTCGTCTCGCTCGCGGTGGAAAGGCCCTGGCGCTCGCGTGATATCCGCCAGCTCCTCGAGAACATCGGCGACGGGTTGGGCCTCACGCCGGAGCAGGTGTCGGTGCAGCTCCTCAGCGGTTGCCTGCGGACACCGCAGCTCTTCGAGCTCCCCCCGCTGACGGCGCTCGAGATCCAGCTCTCCGTGCTCGTCGCACTGTCTCCTGCCATCGAGGCTTCCCTCTGGCTCGGTCAGCCTGGCAAGGCACCGACCTGCCTGCTCTCCCAGGGCGAGACCGCCACGACCCGGCGATTCCGCATCATCGCGCGAGAGATTCTGGAAGGGCGACAACCTGAGCGAGGCCTGATCATCGGTGCCGCCGTACGCCGGTGGCAGAGGCCGTGGGCGGCACTTGTCATCCGCCTGCGCAGCCGAGACGTCGAGGCGCTCGTCGAAGAGGCCGCGAGCGCGATCAGCCCCGTTGCCGAGCGCGACTTCCTGCTCGAACGAAGCGCGGAGCGAGAGCGGTTACTCGTGAGCGCAAGCGAGCGGAGGCTCTCGCGGCTCGGGTTCGATCTGCACGACGGCGCCCTGCAGCATCTCGCGGCGCTCGATGCTGATGTCCACCGGGTCCGGGCGGAGCTGCCGGCCCATCTCGAGCCGACCGTCGATTCCTTGGCCGAGGGGGTTTCCGAGCTCGAGCGAGTCCTCCGGGAGCTCGCCCATTCCCTCGAGCCGGCGAGCTTGTTGCGCCGCCCGCTCGCGGACGTCGTCGAGGCCGAGGCGGCAAGCCTCCGCGAACGCACCGGAATACACGTCACGACGCGGGTGCTCGGTGACTTCAGCGCGATGACTGCGTCGCAGAAGATCGCGGTCATCCGTGTAGTCCAGGAGGCTTGCGCCAATGTCCGGGAACACAGCGGCGCGGCAAACGTGGAAATCGCCCTCACGGCGAGCCGGAGTTGCGTGGATCTCCAGATCACCGACGACGGTGACGGTTTCGAGGTCGCTCGGACCCTGCAAGATGCGGCGCAGCGCGGCCGACTCGGCCTCGTCGGAGGCAGCGAGCGCGTGCGCCTCCTGGGCGGAACGTTTGACGTGCGCAGCCGGGTCGGCGGCCCGACGACCGTATCGGTCACCGTGCCTCGCTGGCAGCCGCTCGCTGCGGGGGACGAGCCGGGCCTGCAGCTCGCGTACTGAGCAACGTCGCAGCGGGCTCAGAGGCGAGTTAGTGCGCAACTCTGGGGCGCTGCCGCACGACCCGTTCAGGCAGAGCCGATGTGCTCGGTCTCGTAGCCGAAGTGCCTAGCTGTCGTTGGTCAGCCGACTCTCAGCTGTTGATGAGCACACATTGCGCCCCTCGACGCTCCGGCGCGGCTGCTCGCGCGTGCCGTGAAGGCGCAGACCGTCCCGAAGCTCTCCAGGTCGTGCGCGTCCGGATCCGTCGCCGACTGCTTGGCCGCGTTGGACCGCGGGGCCAACCGCCCACGGGCCCGTTGCGCGACCTCGTGCGAGTGTGTGTAGAAGCTGCGGTCCGTCCTGGAAACGGTTAAGAGCGGCGGAATCATCGCCGGATCGTTCTGGGCGGGCGTCGGGCAGCTCTCCGCGGCGCTCACAGCGCCGCAGGTGAGGCAGAGGGTCGACCGTTGATCGGCGGTCAAATAGCTCCCTGCTCGCCACAGGCGGCGTGCAGATCGACCTCGTGCATGCGTACTCCGATCGTCTTGCTGACGCGGGGGGGCGACACTAGGCCGAACGGCCTAACCGAACGTTGAGATCGATAAGCGCCGGACAGGCCACGCTTGCCGTGGACGACGCGTCTGGCGGGTTACCTTGCTACACGCGAGGCTGCCCCCACCGCATCAGACGGCTGTGTCGTCCTCGAGTGCGGCGATCCAGCAGCCGTCGACGAGCCGCTTGCAGAGCCCATCGCGGTAGCGTCGCACCCCCTCGCTAGTCGAACTCGATGAGGTCGGGCGCGTCGGGGTCTGCGCGCGGCTGCTCGCCATTCTGGACGGCGGCCGCCCGCTGCCACTGCGCGTGGCTGTCCAGCCGTCTGCGAAGGTGTTGTGCGCCCTT
>Ga0105243_10002281_pt1 | contig 16082 bp, 14 predicted proteins | sample KBSM34metaG_FD_81525 | JGI IMG/M metagenome (GOLD analysis project Ga0105243, IMG submission 81525) | Miscanthus rhizosphere microbial communities from Kellogg Biological Station, Michigan, USA - KBS M3-4 metaG | ecosystem: Host-associated > Plants > Roots > Rhizosphere > Soil | place... | reverse complement strand
GTGCAGGCCGCGGTCGCCGCCGCGGTCGGCGCCGACGTGGCGGTGCTGGCGATCGGCGAGCCGCTGCGCTATTCCGGCGAAGCGCAGTCGCGCACCGAGATCGTCATTCCGCCGGCGCAGCAATCGCTGCTGGCCGCGGTGGCGGCGACCGGCACGCCGGTGGTGGTGGTGCTCAGCAACGGCCGCGCGCTGGTGCTCGACGGCGCGGTGCTGGAAGCGCCGGCGATCCTGGTGAGCTGGTTCCTGGGCTCGGCGTCCGGCGCGGCGCTGGCCGACATCCTGTTCGGCACGCACGGCCCGTCCGGGCGCCTGCCGGTGAGTTTCCCGCACGAAGCCGGGCAAGTGCCGTACAGCTACGCGCACAAGCCCAGCGGCCGCCCCGATCCGCGTCCGGACGCGCTGCAGGCGTACAAGACCCACTACCGCACCGTGCCCAATGCCGCGCTGTTCCCGTTCGGCCACGGCCTGACCTACGGCCGCATCGAATACGGCGAACTGGCGCTGAGCGACGCGCGGCTCGCCGCCGGCGGCACGCTGCGGATCAGCGCGCGCATCCACAACCGCGGCACCCGCGATGCGGAGGAAGTGGTGCAGCTGTACGTGCGCGACCGCAGCGCCAGCGTCACCCGCCCGGTGCGCGAACTGAAGGATTTCCGCAAGGTCGCGGTGGCGGCCGGTGGCAGCGTCGGCGTGGAGTTCGTGCTGCGCCGCGAGGATCTGCTGTTCGTCGGGCAGGCGTTGAAACCGACGGTGGAGCCGGGCGTGTTCGATGTGTGGGTGGCGCCATCGGCCGAAGCGGCCGGCCTATCTGCGAGCTTCGACTTGGTGGGCTGAGCGGAAGCGCTCCGCGACAGCCAACCCTGTAGGAGCGGCTTCAGCCGCGACAGACACCATCCGTAAAGCCCGTCGCGGCTGAAGCCGCTCCTACAGGATGCAACGTGTCAGCCCCGCGGCACCTGCGTCAGGAGCCGCGCAATGCGGCTGCCGACAGCGGCCCGAACAGCATCGGTTGTGCATGTCGGCGGCGCCCTTGGCGATGCGATGCGCTTGCGGGAGCGATCCGCGGCAGACAGATCATTGTGGGAGCGACTTCAGTCGCGACGGGCGTCACCGGTAGAGCCCGTCGCGATTGAAGTCGCTCCCACAGGATTCACTGCCTGCAACAGGTGAGAGAGAAGGCGCGCTAGCCTTGCATCGCCTCGGCGAGAAATGGCGCAGTCCGGCTACGCGCATGCCGCGCCACCGCCTGCGGTTCGCCGGCGACGACCACCTTGCCGCCTTCATCGCCGGCGCCCGGCCCCATATCGATGATCCAATCGCTGGCCGCGGCCACGCGCATGTCGTGCTCGACCGCCACCACCGTATTGCCCGCCTCCACCAGCCCGTGCAGCTGGCGCAGCAGCGTGTCCACGTCGGCCGGATGCAGGCCGGTGGTCGGCTCGTCGAGCACGTAGACGGTGTCGCGGCGCTGCGCGCGCTGCAGCTCGGTGGCGAGCTTGATGCGCTGCGCCTCGCCGCCGGACAGCTCGGTGGCCGGCTGGCCCAGCCGCAGATAGCCGAGCCCCACCTCGCCCAGCACCTGCAGCGGCCGCGCGATCGCCGCGTCGTCGGCGAAGAAGCCCGCTGCCTGCGCCACGGTCATGCGCAACACCTGCGCGATATTGTGGCCGCTCAGTTCGATCTCCAGCGTCTTGGCGTTGTAGCGCGCGCCGTGGCAGGTGGGGCACGGTGCATATACGCTGGGCATGAACAGCAGTTCCACGAACACCGCGCCCTCGCCTTCGCAGGTCTCGCAACGGCCCTTGGCGACGTTGAACGAGAAACGGCCGGCGTCGTACTTGCGCTTGCGCGCCGCGGGCGTCGCGGCGAAACGTTTGCGCACGTGGTCGAACAAGCCGGTATAGGTGGCCAGGTTCGAGCGCGGCGTGCGGCCGATCGGTTTCTGGTCCACCTGCACCAGGCGTCGCACATGCTGCAGCCCATCGGCGACGCGTCCGTCGGTCGCCGCCTGCGTACTGCGTTCCAGCGGATCCACGCCTTCTTCCGGATCGACGCGCTCCTGGCCAAGATGCGCGCCGAGCAATTCCACCAGCGCCTGGCTGACCAGCGACGACTTGCCCGAGCCGGACACGCCGGTGACCGTGGTGAACACGCCCAGTGGAATGTCCACGTCCAGCGCGGCGACGTTGTTGCGGGTGATGCCGCGCAGCTGCAGCCACGCGCCCGGTGCGCGCGGCGCATGCGCGATCGGCGCCTGCTCGGCGAACAGGTAGCGCCGCGTGGACGAAGCGGCAACCTGCGCCAGCCCCGCCGGCGGCCCGCTGTACAGCACCTGCCCGCCCTGCTCGCCGGCGCCGGGACCGACATCGACGATCCAGTCGGCATGGCGGATCACGTCGATCTCGTGCTCGACCACGAACAGCGAATTGCCCGCGGCCTTGAGCTGGTCCAGCGCCGCCAGCAGCGCCTGCGCATCGGCCGGATGCAGGCCGGCGGAGGGCTCGTCCATCACATAGACCACGCCGAACAGCTGCGAGCGGATCTGCGTGGCCAGGCGCAGCCGCTGCAGTTCGCCGGGCGACAGCGTCGGCGTGCTGCGTTCCAGGGTGAGATAGCCCAGGCCCAGCTCCTGCAGGATCTGGATCCGCGCCAGCAGATCCTGCGCGATGCGCTGCGCGGCGATGGCCTGCTCGGGATGGCGCTTGGCGTCGCGGGTGCGCCCTGCCGCGGCCGGGCGCAGCAGTTCGGCCACTTGCGTGAGCGGACGCTGCGACAACTCACCGATATCGAGCCCGGCGAAGGTCACCGACAGCGCCTCGCGACGCAGGCGCTTGCCGTCGCAGGTCGGGCATGGCGTGCTCAGCAGATACTGCGACACGCGCTTCTTGATCAGCGCGCTCTGCGTGCTGGCGAAGGTGTGCAGCACGTAGCGGCGCGCGCTGCTGAACGTGCCCATGTAAGCCGGTTCCTGCTTGCGCCGCAGTGCGCGCTGGGTCTCGGCGAGGGTGAAGCCCGGATATACCGGCACCGTCGGCTGCTCGTCGGTGTACAGGATCCAGTCGCGGGTCTTCTTCGGCAGCTTCGCCCACGGCACATCGACGTCGTGGCCGAGCGTGGTGAGGATGTCGCGCAGGTTCTGCCCGTGCCAGGCCGGCGGCCACGCGGCGACGGCGCGCTCGCGGATGCTCAGCGAGCGGTCCGGCACCATCGACGCCTCGGTGGCGTCGTAGATGCGGCCCAGGCCGTGGCAGGTGGGACAGGCGCCGGCCGGCGTGTTCGGCGAGAAGCCGTCGGCATAGATGATGGCCTGCCCCGGCGGATAGTCGCCGGCGCGCGAATACAGCATGCGCAGCGAATTGGAGATGGTGGTGACGCTGCCGACCGACGAGCGCGTGCTCGGCGCGCCGCGATGCTGCTGCAGCGCCACCGCCGGCGGCAGGCCTTCGATGGCATCCACGTCCGGCACGCCGGCCTGGTCGATCAGGCGCCGCGCGTAGGGCGAGATCGAATCCAGATAGCGCCGCTGCGCCTCGGCGAACAGCGTGCCGAACGCCAGCGAGGACTTGCCGGAGCCGGACACGCCGGTGAACACCACCAGCGCATCGCGCGGCAGCTCCACGTCCACATCCTTGAGGTTGTGTTCGCGGGCGCCGCGGACGCGGACGAAACCGGAGGCGGCGGAAACAGGCGGTTTTGGCATTGGCTGGAAGACACATCTGCGAGAACGCGGACAAGCTTAGCGGGTCGGTTGGCTGTGCCGTGTATGGGCCGGCGCGGTGCATGCGGCATCGCCTCCAACATGATGCCCACCAGCCAATCGAGACGCCGCTGTAGGAGGAGCTTCGGCCCCGACACTATTCGCAGCCGTCAAATGCACCGGTTCGCTCGTCGCGACTGAAGTCGCTCCCACCGGGACTTGCGGTGAGCCGGCTGGGTGCACTGTCGGAGGGGCTTCAGCCCCGACCAGGATTGTCGACACCCACGCTGCCTGTCGCGGCTGAAGCCGCTCCTACAGGGAACTTGCCGCGAACTGGCTGGGTGCACTGTGGGAGGGACTTCAGTCCCGACGCTGTCCGCAGCCGTCGAGTGTCCCGCTTCACTCGTCGCGACTGGAGTCGCTCCCACAGGGACTTGCGGTAATTCGGCTGGGTGCACTGTAGGAGGGGCTTCAGCCCCGACCGGGATTGTCGACACCCACGCTGCCTGTCGCGGCTGAAGCCGCTCCTACAGGGGACTTGCGGCGAGCCGGCTGGATGCACTGTAGGAGGGGCTTCAGCCCCGACCAGGATTTGTCGGCACTCCAAGCTGCCTGTCGCGGCTGAAGCCACTCCTACAGGGACTTGCGGCGAGCCGGCTGGGTGCACTGTAGGAGGGGCTTCAGCCCCGACCGGGATTTGTCGGCACTTCATGCGGCCTGTCGCGGCTGAAGCCGCTCCTGCAGGGGACTTGCGGCGAACTGGCTGCGTGCACTGTGGGAGGGACTTCAGTCCCGACACTGTCCGCAGCCGTCGAGTGTCCCGCTTCGCTCGTCGCGACTGAAGTCGCTCCCACAGGGACTTGCGGTGAGCCGGCTGGGTGCACTGTAGAAGGGGCTTCAGCCCCGACCGGGATTTGTCGGCACTTCATGCTGCCTGTCGCGGCTGAAGCCGCTCCTACAGGGGACTTGCGGCGAACTGGCTGCGTGCACTGTGGAAGGGACTTCAGTCCCGACGCTGCGCCTTCCGCTACACGTAGCGCGGAATCGGCCCCAGCTGCGGCGTCTGGTCCGGCAGCTCCACTTCGGTGTCGTCCACATAGCACCAGCCCCAGCCTTCGGGCGGGTCGTAGCCTTCGATGATCGGGTGCGCGGTCTGGTGGAAATGCTTGGTCGCGTGGCGATTGGGCGAATCGTCGCAGCAACCGACGTGGCCGCAGCTGCGGCACAGGCGCAGGTGCACCCAGGGGCTGCCGATCTTCAGGCATTCCTCGCAGCCGCGCGCGCTCGGCGTGACCTCGACGATGGTGGAAAGGTGGGAACAACGCGCACTCATAAGCTGGCCCTCTCGATGGGGGCGGGCGCACTGCGCCGCGCCAGGAACTGATGGATCTGCGCGACCACCGCCGCGCCCTCGCCGACCGCCGCGGCCACGCGCTTGACCGACCCGGCGCGCACGTCGCCGATCGCGAACACGCCCGGCCGGTCGGTCTCCAACGGCAGCGCAGGCACCTGGCCCGCCATGGGGTCGGCGCCGGTAACGACGAAGCCGGCGTGGTCCAGCTGCACGCAGCCGTCCACCCAGGCGCTGTTGGGATCGGCGCCGACGAACAGGAACAGATGGTGCAAGGCGCAGCGATGCGTGGCGCCGCTGGCGCGATCGCGAAACTCCGCGCTCTCCAGGCGCTGCGCGGCATCGCCCTGCAGCGAGACCACCTCGGTGCCGGTATGCAATTCCACGTTCGGCAACGCGGCGATGCGCTCGATCAGGTAGCGCGACATCGACGCCTCCAGCCCCGCACCGCGCACGATCAGGTGCAGGCGCTTCACCTTCGGCGCCAGGAACACCACCGCCTGGCCCGCGGAATTGCCGCCGCCGACCAGGGCCACCTCCTCGCCTTCGCACAGCCGCGCTTCCACCGGCGAAGCCCAGTACGACACGCCATTGCCTTCGAACGCGGCCAGATTGACGATGTCCGGGCGCCGGTAGCGCGCGCCGGACGCGATCACCACGGTGCTTGCCTGCACGCGCAGGCCATCGCGCATCTGCAACTGCAGCGGCGCGGCATTGCATTCTTCGGTCGTGGCCGCGTCGCAATGCAGGTGCGTCACTTCCAGCGGCAACGCCAGTTCGGCGCCGAACTTCAGCGCCTGGTTGTAGGCGCGTCCGGCCAGCGCCTGGCCGGAGATGCCGGTGGGAAACCCCAGGTAATTCTCGATCCGCGCCGACGCGCCGGCCTGGCCGCCGATCGCGCGCTGGTCCAACACCAGCACCGACAGCCCTTCGGACGCGGCATACACCGCGGTCGCCAGGCCGGCCGGGCCGGCACCGACGATCGCCACGTCGTAGCGCTTGTCGGGGTCCAGTTCCGGGGTCATGCCCAGGCAATGCGCGGCCTCGGCATCGCTGGGACGGCGCAGCACGGTGCCGCTGGGGCAGACCATCAGCGGCAGTTCGTCGTGATGGATGCCCAGGCGCTCGACCAGCGCGCGGCCCTCGTCGTCGTTGGCCGCATCCAGGAAGGTGTTGGGATAGCCGTTGCGGGTCAGGAAGCCCTGCAGGCGGGTAAGCCGCGCCTCGCCCGGCTCGCCGATCAGCACCGAGCCGGCGGTATCGCCTTCGATCAGCCCGACCCGGCGCAGGATCAAGGCACGCATCACGATCTCGCCGACATCGGCCGAACTGATCATCAGCGAGCGCAGATGCGCCGCATCGAACGGCACCGCCACGCAGCCCTGCGCTCCGGCACGTCCGCCGGCCAGCGACGCACGGCCGGCCAACTGGCTGACCTCGCCGGTGAACTGCCCGGCGCCATGCTCGGTGACCGGCTTCTCGTGGCCCAGTCCATCACGGCGCACCACCGCGATCGTGCCCTGCAGCACCAGCCACACCGGCGCCGGATGGTCGCCGACGGCGAAGACTTCCTCGCCCGGCGCGAACGTGCGCGGTGCACCGCTGGCGAAGCGGCGCGCGGTCTCCACCTGCGCCGGCTCGAGCACCGGGAACATCTGATGGCGACGGGTATCGGCCAGGCTCATCGGCATCCTTGTGGGCAGCGGGCGACAACGCACAGCATGCGACGCGTGGGCGCGGCGGGCAATCACCCATTCTGGGAAGAGGCGCGTGCGCGGCAGCGGCGCGGTTACGTTCTCGGCGAGGGCAGAGGGGCGCGTCTCGCGCACTCGGTCGGCGAGGCGCTTCGCGCCCGTACCCTCACCCCAACCCCTCTCCCGAGGGGAGAGGGGCCAAGGCGCTGCGGTTGTTTCCTTCTCCCACCGGGGCCATGGCCCCCTTTTGGGCGAGGATGGCCCGCAGGGCCGGATGGGGCGACGGACGACGCCTCGCAATCACCGCACACGACGATCTTTCGTCGCGACGCAGCACCCCCATCGCGCAGCCAGTAAGCGCAGGTATGGCGCGCGCCGCACCCGGCGGCCGCAATGGCGGCCCTTGTGTTCGATCCGCAATCCCCCATCCAGTTCGTGCTGCGCCGTCTTCGGCGTCCGTCCCGCCCCTATCGCCCTCAAGGAAACCGCCCATGTCCGTCTCGATGTACCGCCTTACCGTCCCGGTGTTCCTGCGTGGCCTGGACGTGCTGCAGCACTACGTCGACCTGGCCGAGCGCCATGCGCAGGACCAGGGCCTGGATCCGCAGACGCTGGTCGACGCACGCCTGGCACCGGACATGTTCGGCTTCGCCGCGCAGATCCAGCGCGCCTCGGACACCGCGAAGAACACCATCGGCCGCCTCAGCGACATCGTGCCGCCGAAGATGGCGGACGACGAAACCACCCTGGCACAGCTGCGCGAACGCATCGCCGCCACCCAGCGCTTCCTGCACAGCGTGGAGGCTGCCGCCCTGGATGGAGCGCAGGACCGCGCGGTGTCGCTGAGCGCCGGCAAATTGAAGGCCGACTTCAACGGCAGCGACTACCTGCTGACCTTCGCGTTGCCGAACTTCTTCTTCCATGTCGCCACCGCGCACGCGATCCTGCGCCAGCAAGGCGTGGCGGTGGGCAAGCTCGACTACCTGGGACCGTTCGACACGGCAGAAACCGAGCGCGCATAAGCCCCTCTCCCGTCGGGAGAGGGGTTGGGGTGAGGGTACGGCGCGAAAGCGACTCGCGGATCCAAGCGCACCAGGCTTCGCCCGTATCCTCATCCGCCCCTACGGGCCACCTTCTCCCGACGGGAGAAGGAAACAGCCGCAGCGCTTAAGCCCCTCTCCCCTCGGGAGAGGGGTTGGGGTGAGGGTACGGCGCGAAAGCGACTCGCTGATCCAAGCGCACGAGGCTTCGCCCGTACCCTCATCCGCCCCTACGGGGCACCTTCTCCCGACGGGAGAAGGAATAGCCGCAGCGCTTAAGCCCCTCTCCCCTCGGGAGAGGGGTTGGGGTGAGGGTACGGCGCGAAAGCGACTCGCTGATCCAAGCGCACCAGGCTCCGCCCGTACCCTCATCCGCCCCTGCGGGGCACCTTCTCCCGATGGAAGAAGGAACAGCCGCAGCGCCTGAGCCCCTCTCCCCTCGGGAGAGGGGTTGGGGTGAGGGTACGGCGCGATAGCGACTCGCTGATCCAAGCGCACGAGGCTTCGCCCGTACCCTCATCCGCCCCTGCGGGGCACCTTCTCCCGACGGGAGAAGGAACAGCCGCAGCGCTTGAGCCCCTCTCCTCTCGGGAGAGGGGTTGGGGTGAGGGTGCGGCGCGAAAGCGACTCGCTGATCCGAGCGCACGAGGCTTTACCTGTCGGCGTCGGAGGCCGCGCCTGTCGGCGTCAGGCGACTACGCCAAGGAAGGCACCGCAAACGCACCAGCATCGTCCGCCGCAAACGCCACGCCCGCCAACGCATGCATCCGCGCCACCGTCGCCGCGAACGGCCGCAGCACCGCCACGCCGCGTTCGGCGAATACCGCATGCAGCGCGGCGTAGTACCACAACGTCCCCTCGCGGCCGGCAGTGAAACGCGCGAACACCTCGGTGCCCACCGCGGGGTCTTCCAGATCCGCGACGATGCTGCGCGCGTTGTAAAGCTTGTCGCAGGCCGACACCAACAACACCGCATCCGGCGCCTCGCGCAGATGCGCCAGATACGCCTGCTTGCGGGTGCGCCAGTCGCGGCGCCTGGCCGGCACGTCTTCCTGCGCCGCCTTGTGCTCGGCGCTGGCGTCGGTGCAGCCCATCACGATCGTCGCCACCGCATCGCCGAACTGTGCGCGGATCACCGCCTCATGACCCGCGCCGCAGTCCTCGACCACGTCGTGCAGCAACGCCGCGATCGCCTGGTCTTCATTACCGCCGGCCTCCAGCACCAGCGTCGAGACCCCCAGCACATGGCTGAAATACGGCACCGTGCCGCCCTTGCGGAACTGGCCGGCGTGGGCGATGCGCGCGTAGTCCACGGCACGCGCATAGAGTTCGGTGAGAGCGGTCATGCGGTCTTCCTGACGAGGGCAGACCCGCATTATTGCGGAATCCGCACGCCGTAGCGGCGCGAACGGTTCAGCCCGACGGCGGCCGCACCCGGAACACCACGCTCATCCGCGGCGCCACCGGCCTGGCGGTCTTGGGGATGCCGTGTTCGTGGGTGAGCTGCGACGCATGGCTCATCGCCAGCAGGCTGCCCGGCGCCAATTCCACGCCGATGGTCCTGCGCGCGCCGGCGGTGGCGCGAAGGTTCATGCGCCGCGGCGCGCCCAGCGAGACCAGCGCGATCGGGTGCGGCGCCAGCAGCGTATGCAGCTTGTCGTGATGCATCGCCACGCTGTCGCGGCCGTCGCGGTACAGGTTCAGGCCCACATCGGTGTACGGCGCCGGCAGCCGCGCCTGCACCGCCGCATGCAGCGCGCGCAACGGCAGCGCCTCGGGCAGCTCTTGCAGCCCGTACGCCGCCACCAGCCGCGGCACGTCCACCACCCGCTCGTACATCGGCCGGCGCAGCTGTTGCCACTGCGCGCCATCGCGCAAGGCGGCGAACCACGCCTGCGCCTGCTCCGGATCGAGCAGCTGCGGCCAATAGCGGATACCGCCCTCGGCATCGGGCACCAGGCAATGCGGCGCGTCGTCGGGCTGGGCGAACAGGTCCATGGGCACAAGATGGGGGCGCGGCGAAGGAGGCACCATCCCAGCATCTGAACGGATCAGCGGCTGCGACGCGGCCAAATGTCGCAGCTCGCGATGGGAATTCTTACTTTTCGCCCGCGCTGCGTTAACGTTGCGCTTGGGAGCATGCAAACTGTCCCACCCCAACAGCACAGGCGATACGCACGCATGACAGCAGCGCGCAGGACGACGGAAAGCATGACCACAGCAGCCGCCACGCCCCTCCACAGCGCCCATGGCGCCGATGCCTCCGCCAACAACGGCGCCCAGGCACCCGCCGCACGCGGCGCACGGTCCAACCGCAGCGAGGTGTTCCAGTCGCCACTGTCCGCGGGCAGCGCCGACAGCGATCTGCGCCGACGCGCGGAGCGTGTGCAGCTGGCGACCCGGGTGGCCGCGGTCGGCACGATTGCCGCCGTGGCGGCGGTCGCCGCGCTGATCGCCTGGCGGCGCGCGCGGCGCTAGCCGATTGCGACGACGGGGCGCTGCTGCCTAGCGGCAGCATGCAGGAGCGCCCGAACGTGTCCATCCGCTCTCAGCATGAGGCTGGGATGCCTTGCTTGCCCGGGCGCTAGAGGACACCGGCTATTCCAATAGCCTTTAGCCATCCCGAGCCGCCTCAACGCAATCTCCCCAAAGCGGCTGCCGCTGCAGCCCACTCATCCTTGGCCGCTAGCGCGCCATCGATACCGTGAATTGCGTGGCGGCATACACGCCCTTGCGCGGCAGCGGCCGGATCCGTACCAGGCCGTAATGGCACACGTCCAGGTCCTTGTAGACCAGGGTGCGGCCATCGTCGAACGCGAAACGCAGGTCGTAGCGGCAGCCGGCGCCGTGGACGCCGACGGTGGCCGAATCGCCGCCGCCACGCAGCGGATCCAACGCCACATCCCGAAACGTGCTGCTGCCGGGGTCGGCGACTGCCAGCGCGGTCACGCTGTCGTGGGCGCGGTTGACCAGCATGACGTAGTGCGTGCGGCTCGCGTCCTGCGCATGGGCGGTGGCCGCTGCGGTGAGCAACGCGATGGCAAGGCAGGCGGTAGACAATGGAGGCATGGCGGGAATCTCCGGCAGGAAGGGATACCGCCCGGCACGCATCGCGCAACGGCAGCGGTGCGCATATCTGGCGCGCCCGCCCTGCCCCAAGCCCAGCGATCCGGGACGAATCGTCGTACCGGCGTGACCAATCGTCGCCATTGATCGCCGCGCTTCTCAGCGCGCACCACCGCGCTTAGGATCGCCGCATCCCGTTCGAGCATCGCCCGATGAAGATCCGCCTGGGTTCCACGGAAATCGGCCTGACCCGATACCTGACCCTGTGGACGGCCGTCGTCGTGGCGTTCGCCGTGCAGGGCTGTCTGTACGACTCCGTCAACGACGGCCACAGCTGGCAGCTCGGCGACTACCTGCGCTGGTCGATGATCCAGTGGTACACCTGGGCCGCGCTGGCACCGCTGGTGTTCCACCTGGGCGAGCGCTACCCGATCCCCACGCCGTTGCAGCTGCGTTCGCTGGGTCGGCAGCTGCTGGCCAGCATCGGCGTCACCGCGCTGGCGATGTTCATCGGCGCAGTCGTCTCGCCGGGCGCATTCTTCGACCAGCTCGGGCAGTTCATCGGCAAGCACTTCGCGATCGGCCTGCTGACCTACTGGGGCCTGCTGGCGATCCAGCAGGCGCTGCACTACCGCAGCGAGAGCGACCGCCGCGAACTGGAAGCCGGCCGCCTGGCCACCGAACTGGCGCAATCGCGGCTGCAGGCGCTGAAGACCCAACTGCAGCCGCACTTCCTGTTCAACACCCTGCATGCCATCGTGACCCTGCTCGACGACGACGTCGCCTCGGCCGAGGACATGCTGCTGCGCCTGAGCGAACTGTTGCGCGCGTTGCTGGAGGAGTTCGACGGCCAGGAAATCACCCTGCGCCACGAACTCACCCTGCTCGACCTGTACCTGGGCATCCAGCGCAAGCGCTTCGGCGACCGCCTGACCACGCGCCTGTACATCGACCCGGCCACGCTCGATTGCGCGGTGCCGAGCCTGCTGCTGCAACCGATCGTGGAGAACGCCATCCAGCACGGCATCGGCCGCCATGCCGGCGCCGACTGCGTGGAGATCGAGAGCCGGCGCGAAGACGGCCAGCTGCGCATCGAAGTGCGCAACCGTAACAGCACCCTGGGCGACGGCAGCGGCAACGCAGGCCACGGCATCGGCCTCTCCAACACCCGGCTGCGGCTGCAGGAACTGTATGGCGATGCCGCCGAGATCCGCCTGGACATGATCTGGCCGCAAGGCGTGGCGTGCCGCATCCGCATGCCGTTCCGCGAGCTGGAGGATGCCGAAGGCGCGCCGGAGCATGTGCCCGCATGACCATCGCCACGCTGGTCATCGACGACGAACCGATCGCCCGCCACGCCATCGTGCGCCTGTTGCGCGAACACGCCGACATCGCCCTGCTCGGCGAATGCGGCGACGGCGCCGCCGCGGTGGCGGCGATCCGCGCACACTCGCCGGATCTGGTGTTCCTGGACATCCAGATGCCGGAAATGACCGGCATGGACGTGGTCGCGCAGATCGGCGCCGAGCGCATGCCCGCCACCGTGTTCGTCACCGCCTACGAGCAGTACGCGGTGCGCGCCTTCGAAGCCAACGCGCTGGACTACCTGGTCAAGCCCTTCAGCCGCGAGCGCTTCGCCGCCACCCTGCAACGCGCCAAGGCGCGGCTGGGCGGCGCCGGCAACAACCCCGCCCACCTCCTGCAGGCGCTGGACGCACTGCGCCAGCGCGACGCCCATCTGCAGCGCATCGCCGTACGCGTGGACGAACACGTGGTATTCGTCGCCGTGGACGACATCGTCTGGATCAAGGCCAACCGCAACACCGTGCAACTCCACGTGGCCGGTGCCGTGCACGAACTGCGCGAGACCATGGCCGCCCTCGGCGCGCGCCTGGACCCACGCCACTTCGCCCGCGTGCACCGCTCGGCGATCATCAACGTGCGCCGGGTCAAGGCCATCCACCCCTGGTTCAACGGTCACCACGTGGTGACCATGGACAATGGCCAGCAACTGCGCATGAGCCGGTACCAGCATGAGGTGTTCCTGCGGTTGGTGACCAACGGCAGTGGGGAATGAGCGAGCGCGGTAGGCGATAGAAGCCTGCGCCAACCGCGCCACCCGGCTGGATCGACACGCGTGTTCCACCCAATTACATTGGGCGTCTCGCTTCGCGCCGCGCCACCACAGCGCCACGCGCAGGACATCCCAGGAGAAGCACATGAAGCCGTGGCGCGTCGCCGTGCAGATCGCAGGCATCTTGTTTGCCACAGGCGCATGCAACATGGCCAACGCCGCACCCAAGACCCCCATGGCCTCCGACGTCCTGGCCATCCCCGCCGACCTGCCGACCCAGCGCCTGTTCGACTGCGCCGAGACCAGCATCGCCCACTTGTCCGAGACCAGCAGTTCCTGGCCCAAGGTCACGCGCAAGGACGCCGCCAACGGCGTGCTGGAATCGGGCAACTTCGAAGAAGCCAACCGCAGCGGCTTCCGCATGCGCATCGAGCGCGCGCAAGGTGCCGGCCAGGCCAGGATCGCCCTCAAGGGCGCCGGCGCCTACTTCGCCGACCTGGGCGTGGCGCAGGCGATGCAGGACCTCAAGACCGCGCTGGGCAGTTGCATCGCCACCCCACCGCGCTAGTCTCGAGCAGACGGAAGGAAGAGCCCCATGCGCGACCATTCGATCGAAGCACGCTTGCTCTGCATTGCCGGCATCGCCGGCCACGCCTACTGGGTGCTGCGCGACGCGCGCGGCAACGCCTTGGCCGAACTGCACGGCCTGGCCACCGACCGGCACACCGGCACGCCGATCCCGATCGGCACCGATTCGCGCAGGCACGCACTGCGTGCCTGGCACTACCCGCACGACGCCGATTACGCCAACGCCATCGGCGTCCAGCCCGACCGCACCAGCTACCTGCGCGACGGCCAGCCGGCACGCACCGCCGCCAGCGGCGACAAGCACGAAATCCTGGCGCGCTGGCACGCGGCGCTACGCGCCATGCCCGAACTCAACGCCCAGGACCTGGACTACCCCAACTACGGCTTCAAGCTGCTCGGCGCCACCATCAACAGCAACTCCGCCTTTCGCACCTTCGGCGAACTGATGGGCGTGCCGGTGCCAGGTCTCTCCCGCAGGCTGCAACCGGGCATCGGCAATTGCATGTTGCCGCGCGAGCGTATCGAGACGCTGTGTTATCGCGAGCAGGCGGCGCAGGACGGGCACCGCGTCTGCACACCGGGCAGCGACGCCATCCGCCAAGACGCCCGCAACCACGCCATGCCGAGGCAAATCCGCAGCGTCTAAGGCCACGCAGCCGAAGACAGGTTCATGGCACCTCCCAATCGGCGCCATGGCTCTGCGTCTGATACGGGGACTGACGCTGCGCCGGCCACTACACCTCGCGCAGCACCATGTCCATCTGTTCCGCGAGCAGTTCCATGCACACCGCCAGCTCGCCCGCACGCACCTTCGGGGCGGCGTCGCGTTCTTCGGCCACGCTGCGTGGCTCTGCCAGTCTTGCGAGGAACTTGATGAACTCGCCCAGCCGCACCAGCCGGAACTGGCTCTCTTCGGGCAGAAAATAGCCCGCCATTTCAAGATCGTCCGCTCTGTATTCCGACATCGTCGCCTCTCCTTCCATGAAGTGGCCGTCCGCCGCAAATGGCGGACGGGAAGTCGGGAGGCTAGAAACCGCAGACAGCCGGCGGGCTTATTTCCCTTGCGGGTCTTGTATTCACCGCCCTCCCGACGCAGAGGTCGCGTCGGTTGCACCTGCAAAGCACGCAGGCACAAAAAACCCACCGGTTTGTCGGAGGTGGGTACCGCTGTCTGCGGAGTTTCTAGGCTCCGTTTAGTAATTTTGCTACCACCGATGCGACGCGTCAAGTCGCCTCATCCGCGGATGATGGCATGCGGCAAACATCAAGCGACATACGCCTGTCGCCGCGCGTCAGATCCCTTCGACATCAATGCCGTTTTCCGCCAACCAAGCCTTGCGCTGCAAATAGTCCGGCATGGCGCGCTCCACACGGAGCCAGAATGAAGGCGTGTGGTGCGCCTCGTGCAAATGCGCCATCTCGTGCACCAACACATACTCGGCGATGCGAGCAGGCAGCAGAATGGTCTTCCAATGGAAGTACAGCCAATCCCCCTTGCCGCACGAACCCCAGCGGTAGCCAAGGTCCTGAACCTTTACCCCGACCGGAGCGACGTCCATCCGCAGCGCGTGTTCAAGCATGCGATCCGACAGCCAGCGCTTGGCACGTTCGCCATACCAGCGAATGAAGTGTTCTCTGGCAGCGGGCAATGCATGGGATGCCAGGCAGAAGCGCCCGGCGGACAGCTTCAACGGCACTTCCTGGTCGGCCACCATCTTCAACCGATAGCTTCGCCCCAGGTAAAGGAAGCCCTCGCCGCCCACAAACTCCTTGCGCGGCGCATGGCGTTGCAGGCGATCCTTCTCCGCCAACCGGGTGTAGATCCAGAAGCGCTTTTCCTGCACGAAGGCACGCAACCTGGACTCTGCCACGTCCGGCGGTGCAGACAGCACCAGTGCGCCATCACGCTCGACGGTGATCTCCATCGTTCGTCGGCGCGCGCTGTGCCGCACCGTGAACAGCAGATCGTCCACCTGCAGACTGGAGGCTGTCATGGCGGCTCGCATGGCATCACACCTGCATCAGCCGCTCATGGCTGGCACGCGCCTGCTCCATCAGCTTGTCGGTGAGCAGCCCCGCCGCAGCCTCATCCATCAGCGGGGGGCGCAGCCGCATCAGACGATCGAACAGCAAACCGTTGAGCTGTTCCTGTGCCGCGCGCTTGTGCGGACTCCACATATTGCGGTTGCTCTGCAGTTCCTGCACCAACAGCTCGACCAGTTCCACGGTCACGTCCATCAACCGAAGCAGCTCCGCCGGGGTCGGCTCGCGCCCCGCGCAGACCACGTCCATCATCGTGCGAAGAAACGGCGCGCAATGCTCAGGCACACCCGCCGGCTTATCGGCGGCACCGGCACTGCCATTGCGCACGTCGTCGACCAGTGCCTGCAGTTGCGCAACCACCTCACTCCATTTTTCACCCAACGCCCGCAAGATCTCGTTCAATCGCTCAGAAAGCTTGCGGTACAGCACCGGGTCCTCGTCGGCGTGCTTGCGGATATGCGAGCGCACCGCGTGTTCCATTTCCGAAGCCTTGGCGCGATCATTCGCGGCCCTGCTCACATGTGCATCG